>Ga0114129_10000154_pt1 | contig 73220 bp, 65 predicted proteins | sample RhiMetdeltSRZDD1_FD_80071 | JGI IMG/M metagenome (GOLD analysis project Ga0114129, IMG submission 80071) | Populus rhizosphere microbial communities from Tennessee, USA - Rhizosphere MetaG P. deltoides SRZDD1 (version 2) (version 2) | ecosystem: Host-associated > Plants > Roots > Rhizosphere >...
CAGCGGCGTTCGGATTCCCTAGCCGGACGCGGTCGCGGTGTCGAACGCGGTTGCGGTGTCGCGGTCGGCCCACGCCTCGCGCAGTGCCGCCACGGCCGCGCCGAGCGCTGGGCGTACTTCGGTCGACTTGCGCCAAGCGACGATGACGCGCCGGGCCGGTGCGGGCGTCACCGGCACGACCACGGTGCCGGGGACGGTCCTCATGCGAGCGAGCCGGGGTATCAGGGCGACACCGAGACCGGCGGCGACGAACCGCTGCTGCGTCTCGAACTCGCCGACCAGATACTGCGGCCGTACGCCGGGCAGGACCCGCAGCAGCCATTCGTGGCAGATCGTGCCGGGCGTCGATCCGATCCAGCGTTCCCCGGCTGCTCGGGCGAGCGGTACCGGCCCGGCGCCGGCCAGCGGGTGTCCACTGGGGACGATCAGATCAGCGCGGTCGTCGCCGAGCGCCGTGTGCGCCACGCCGGCGGGCAGGTCGAGGCTGACCTCCGGCCAGTCGTCGAGCACGGCCACTTCGACCCGCGCCGGCCCGAGCAGATCGCGCTCCGGGCCACGAGATCGAGCGATCCGAGTCGCGCGATCCCCGCCGGAATTGCCGCCGCGCGTCAGCGCATCGACAGCCTCGTACGGATTCATCTCCACGACCCGCGCGGTCAGCCGCGGGTGCCGGGTGGTCAAGGTGGCCAGCGCGGGCGGGAGCAGACCCCGGCAGGCCGTCGCGAAGGCGGCCACGCCGATCTCCCCCATAACCTCTTGGTGGTACGCCGCCAGAGCGGACCGAGCCTCGTCGACGGCGTCGAGAACCCGAGCGGCATGGTCGGCGAGCAGCCGCCCGGCGGCGGTCAGCCGCAGCCCGCGCCCGTCGCGTTCGAGCAGCCGGGTGCCGGTCTCCCGATCCAGCTTGGCCAGCTGCTGCGAGACCGCCGAAGGCGTACAGTGCAAGGCTTCCGACGCGGCCAGGACGGTGCCGTAGGCGGCCACCGCGTGCAGGGCCTTGAGCCGTCCCAGATCCATGGGCGCAGCCTAACCGTTCAGCGTTTCTGAATCGAGAGTGAAGAACAATTCGCTGGTGCTAAAGAGTCGGCGCGGCTGAGATGAGATCATGCGTCCTCGCGACCTCCTGCTGGCCGTCGGCATCGCCGCCGTGTGGGGCCTGAACTTCATCGCCATCGAGATCGGCATCTCCCGCATCCCGGCCGTGCTCTTCTGCGCTCTGCGGCTGGCCGCCGCCGCGCTGCCCCTTCTGCTCATCCGCAAGGGTCCCGGCGTTGCGTGGCGGTGGGTGTTCGCGTCGGCGCTGTGCTTGGGCGTACTGCACTTCTCGCTGTTCTTCCTCGGCATGAACCACGGGATGCCGGCCGGGCTGACCTCGCTGGTGCTGCAGAGCCAGGCGATCTTCACGATGCTGTTCGCGGTGCCGCTGCTGCGCGAGCGGCCGAGCGTACGCCAGATCGCCGGCATCGCCATCGCCACCGGCGGGATGGCGGTCGTGGCCACCGGCGTGGGCGGGGCCCGTCCGCCGTTCGCCTTCGCCTTGGTTCTCGGCTCAGCGGCCTTCTGGGGCCTGAACAACATCGTGGTACGCCGAGCCGCCCCGCCGGACATGCTGCGTTACCTGATGTGGATGAGCGCGGCCGGTACGCTGCCGCTGCTGGGCGTCTCGCTGCTCGTCGAGGGTCCGGCCGCAGACCTGGCCGCGTTGCGGTCCCTCGACGTCGCGGCGCTCGGTGCGCTCGCGTACACCAGCGCGATCTCGACCCTCGTCGGGTTCGGGCTGTGGGGCGTACTCCTCAAGCGCTACGGCGCCGGTACGGTCGCGCCGTTCTCGATGCTGGTGCCGTTGTTCGGGATGTCCAGCGCCGCCGTGGTCCTGCACGAGGCGCTGGCCCCGACGGACGTTCTCGGCGGGGTTCTCGTGATCGGCGGCATCCTCCTCGGCGCGATCACCCTACGGCGGCCCCGGCAACCGTCCCAGCCGGCGTCTCAGCCACCGTCCCAGCCGTCGTCTCACCTGCCGGAACCGGTACCGTCGCAGGTATGACGGTCGCTGTGCGCGTGATCCCCTGCCTGGACGTCGACGACGGCCGGGTCGTCAAGGGCGTCAACTTCGTGGACCTGCGCGATGCCGGCGACCCCGTCGAGCTGGCCGCGGCGTACGACGCCGCCGGGGCGGACGAGCTGACGTTCCTGGATGTGAGCGCCTCGGCTCAGGGTCGGGGCACGATGCTGGAGGTCGTACGCCGCACCGCCGAGACGGTCTTCATCCCGTTGACGGTCGGCGGCGGCGTACGCCAGGTGTCCGATGTGGATACATTGCTGCGGGCCGGTGCGGACAAGGTCGCGGTGAACACCTCCGCGGTCGACCGCCCCGAGCTGCTCTCCGAGATCGCCGAGCGGTTCGGCAACCAGGTGCTCGTGCTCTCCCTCGACGTACGCCGGACCCTGACTCCGCAGGCGTACGCCCCCAGCGGCGTCGAGGTGACCACCCACGGCGGCCGCAAACCCGCGGGGTTGGACGCGATCGAGTGGGCCCGCCGCGCCGAGGAGCTGGGCGCGGGCGAGATCCTGCTCAACTCGATGGACGCCGACGGCACCAAGGGCGGCTTCGACCTGGAGCTGATCGCCGCGATCCGCGAGGTGGTCGACATTCCCGTGATCGCCAGTGGTGGCGCCGGCCGCGCCGCCGACTTCCCGCCCGCGATCGCCGCCGGAGCCGATGCGGTTCTGGCCGCCAGCGTCTTCCACTTCGGCGAGGTGTCCATCGCGGACGTGAAGGCCGAACTGGCCGCGGCGGGCCACCCCGTCAGGCTCTAGACATTCACCGGTGGCATGGATGCGGTAGCGTCGGCGCGTGAGCCAGCCCCTCGGAACCCGGCGGCCCGGCCCGCGCCCGCTCGTTCTGCTGTGGGTGCTGCTGGGCTCGTTCCCCATTCTGTCGGGGCTCGGGTACGGCGGCGGCGCGATGCTGGCCGTCGCGGCGAACAACCGGGATGCGGCCGCACGGGTGGCACGATCTCCGTCGGTGACGACTGTCGTATCCCCGTCGGCGGCTCCTTCAGTGGCGCCGTCGGCGAGCCCGTCGCCGTCCACGTCGGCGGTCCCGCCACCGACCTGGCTCACTTCGCGTACCGAGCCGAAGCTGCGGACCGTCGCCGCCAAGCCCATCCTCGGGCCGGCGTACGAGGCCCGGGATCCCACGTACACGGTCGCCTTCCCGGGCTGGCCCTTCGCTTTCCGCGTACCGCCGACGTGGGGCTGCGTCAACGGGCAGACGCTGAGCACCGCGCGGGACGCGTACCGCAAAGTCTGTATCGACGAGGGCGACCCGAGCAACAAGCGAGCCGTCGTGGTGGCCTTGCAGCGGTGTGTCACGGCCTGCACCAGCGCGAGGATGCGCGACATGGCGCTGCGGTGGCTGGGCAGCGGATGGCCGATCCTGGCCGACTCGCGGACGTGGTACGTCGAGACGCCGAAGAACGCCGAGGGCTACTACGTGGTCGACCTCGCGCGGGTCTTCGAGGTCAACGGCCGCAACTACGTCGTGGCCGTGTACGCCCGCGCGTTCCCCGACGACCGCGACATCGTCCTGAAGGTCGTCAACGACATCGCCGCCCAGACCTCCTAACCTCATGAGGGGCTGGACAGGATCATGAGGGGTGGGGGTGGTCAGGCGGGGGCGGGGTTGAGGGCCGGTGACGCGGCGGGCGCGCGTACGGCGAAGAACGGGATGAACAGCTGAGCCAGCGGGCCGATCGTGACCGCGAACAGGATCGTCCCGACGCCGAAGGTGCCACCGAGCGCGATGCCCGCGACGACCACGGTGACCTCGATCAGCGTACGGGCGAGTCGGATCGACAGTCCTCGCTTCGCTAGGCCGGTCATCAGGCCGTCGCGCGGCCCGGGGCCGAAGTGGGCACCGATGTAGAGGCCGGTGGCCGCGGCGCACAGCATGATGCCGGCCAGCAGGTACGCCACGCGCAACGGCAGCCCGTGCGGAGTGGGAAGGACGAGGGCCGTGGCATCGACGGCCGGTCCGATGATCAGCAGGTTGGCGATGGTGCCCAGGCCCGGCCGCTGGCGCAGCGGGATCCAGCAGAGCAGGACCAGCGCCGCGACGATCACGACGACGACGCCGACGGATAGCCCGGTGTGCCGAGACACGCCTTGATCCAGCACGCTCCACGGCTGGTTGCCCAGCGCCGACGCGAGCTGGAATTGGATGCTCACGCCGTACAGGAGCAGGCCGGCGAGCAGGCGCAGGAGGCGGCTGGCCGTCCGGTAACGGAACGGCAGGCTGACTCCAGCGTCGTGGCCCGTGATTGGCTTGCGCGTCGTCGTCATGCATGCCACTCTGAAGTCCAATCCTGTGCAATCAAAGTGCCAATTCACCGGAGGTGGCCCGCATGGGTGGCCTGGTTCGCGGGGGCCAGTTGGCCCGGCTTCTCGGTCAGTGGCATGCGCTGCCGGCCCGGCGCCGCAGCCCCGACTACATCGCACTGGCCGGCGCCGTCCGCGGCCTGCTCACGGACGGACGGCTGGCGCTGGGCGTACGCCTGCCCGCCGAGCGGGACCTCGCCGAAGCGCTGAGCATCTCGCGGACGACCGTTTCAGCGGCGTACCGGGAGTTGCGCGAGTCCGGACACCTGTCGAGCCGCCGGGGATCGGGCAGCTGGACGACGCTGCCCGAAGGGTTGCGCGTGGCGGCCAGCGGCCTGTGGGGGCCGTCCTCGTTCGACGAGCCCGGCCTCATCGACCTCAGCTGTGCGGCCCCGGCCGCGCCGAAGGAACTGGCCGACGCTGCTCGGGTCGCCGTCGACGATCTCCCGGCGTACCTGGGGAACGTGGGCTACTGGCCGTGCGGCCTGGACGTGCTGCGCGAGGCGGTGGCCGAGCGGTTCACCGCCCGGGGCCTGCCCACCCGCGCCGAGCAGATCCTGATCACCAACGGTACGCAGCACGCGCTGGACCTGGTGATCCGCCTGCTGGTCCACCCGGGCGCGCCGGTGCTGACCGAGTCGCCCACGTACCCGGGGGCGCTGGCGGCCCTCGCCGGTGCCCGAGCCCGCATCGCCACCCACGGCCTGGGCGCGTCGGGCTGGGACGCCGAGCTGCTCCTGGACACGCTGCGCCAGACCCGGCCGCGGCTGGCCTTCCTCATCCCGGAGTTCCAGAACCCGACCGGGCATCTCATGCCGGTGAAGCTGCGCGAGCAGCTGCCGGCGGTGGCGCACGGCGCCGGCGTCGACCTGGTCATCGACGAGTCCTTTGTGGACCTTCCGCTCGACGGTCAGGCGGAGCTGCCGCCGCCGGTCGCCGCGTTCGACCGGCACAGCCGGGTGCTGACCATCGGCGGCCTGTCCAAGCCGTACTGGGGTGGCATGCGCATCGGCTGGATCCGGGCCGCCGCACCGCTCGTGCAGCGCCTCGCGGCCGTACGCGTGGGCGTCGACATGGCCAGCCCCGTGCTCGACCAGCTCGTCGCGGTGCGGCTCCTCGAACAGGGTCCCGAGGTCGTCACGCGCCGCCTCGGCGAGCTGGCGCACGCGCGGGACATCCTGGTTGCCGCGCTCGCCACGCACCTTCCCGACTGGCGCGTCACCGTGCCGGCCGGCGGGCTGACGCTGTGGGCCGAGCTGGACGCGCCCGTCTCCAGCGCGCTCGCCCGCTCCGCCGAAGCCCGGGGCGTACGCCTGGCGCCCGGACCCCGCTTCGGCATCGACGGTACGCTCGAACGCTTCCTGCGCCTGCCGTTCACGCTGCCGCCGGAGCAGCTGGCCGACGCGGCGGAGCGGATCGCAGCGGCCCGCTTCGATCTGGACCGCGCCCCCGATCGACCGCTCTACACGGAGCATTCACTGATCGCCTGAACGCGAACGGCCCGCGGCATCCACCGCGGGCCGCCCGGCAATCCGGTCACACCTCGGCGAGGGTGCCCTGGTACATCTTCTCGATCTCATCCTTGAAGTTGGCCTCGATGACCCGCCGCTTCAGCTTCAGCGACGGCGTGATCTCGCCGTCCTCGATGGTCAGGTCGCGCGGCAGGATCGCGAACTTCTTGATGGTCTCCCAGCGGTTGAGCTTCTCGTTCAGCTCCTTGACCGCCCGGCCGACCTCCTCGCGAGCCTGCTCCGACGCCGCGATCTCGGCGTAGGACTTGCCTTCCAGGGGCCCGCCGTGGGCGAACGCCTTCACCGAGTCGGGGTCGAGCGTGACGAGCATCGTGCAGTAGTTGCGCGCCTGGCCGACCACGAGCACCTGGGACACCAGCGGGCACAGCGCCTTGAACAGGCCCTCGATGTGGCTCGGCGCGATGTACTTGCCGCCGGACGTCTTGACGAGGTCCTTCTTCCGGTCGGTGATCTTCAGGTGGCCCTTCTCGTCCAGCTCGCCGATGTCGCCGGTGCGGAAGTAGCCGTCCTCGGTGAACGCGGCGGCCGTCTCCTCGGCCAGATTGTGGTAGCCGCGCATGATCGGCGTACCGCGCAGCAGCACCTCGCCGTCCGTGTCGATCTTGATCTCGAGGTCGCCCAGGGCCGGGCCGACCGTGCCGATGCGCAGGGCGTCGGGGCGGTTGACCGTGTTGCCGGCGCTGGACTCGGTCAGGCCGTACCCCTCGTGGATGGGCAGGCCGGCGGCGGCGAAGAACTCGGAGATCGGCACCGACAGCGGCGCCGAGCCGGAGACCAGGTAGCGGATCCGGCCGCCGAGCCGCGCCCGGATCTTGCTGAAGACCAGCTTGTCGGCGATGCGGTGCTTGAAGGCCAGGCCGCCGGGGACAGGCTTGCCCGCCTGCTCCAGGGCGACCTTCTCCTTGCCGGCCTTGACCGCCCAGGCGAAGATCTTGGCCTTGGCGCCGCCCTCCTCCTGTACGCCGCTGACGACGCGGTTGTACACCTTCTCGAAGATGCGCGGAGCGGCGGCCATCAGGGTCGGCCGGATGATACCGAGGTTCTCGGCGATCTTGTCGACCCGTCCGTCCACATAGGTCTCGACGCCGACGTGCAGGATGCCGCAGATGAGCGTCTTGCCGAACGAGTGCGACAGCGGCAGCCAGAGGAACTGAAGGTCCTCGGGCAGCAGTACGCCCACCTCGCCCTGCACGACGCCCTCCCAGGCCCAGCCGCGGTGCAGCAGCTCGACACCCTTGGGCCGGCCGGTGGTGCCGGAGGTATAGATGAGGGTGGCCAGGTGGTCCGGCTCGATCGCGGCGACCCGGTCCTCGATCAGGCTCGGGTTCTCGGCCAGTGCGGCCGAGCCGGCCTGCGCCAGCTGAGCCAGGCTCACCTGGGGGATGGCCGCCGACGGGTCGGCGTCGCCGTCGATGAGCACCACGTGGGTGACATCCGGCAGCGGCGTAGCCGTGAGCTTGGCCGCCTGGATCTGGTTCTCGGCGATGACGACCTTGGAGCCCGAGTCGGCCACGATGTAGCAGGCGTCCTCCGGCTCCGTGGTCGGGTAAACGGTCGTCGTCGCGCCGCCGGCACACATGATGGCCAGGTCGGCGATGATCCACTCGACCCGGGTCGAGGCGAGGATCGCCACGCGGTCCTCATGTCCGACGCCGAGCGTCGTCAGGCCGGCCGCCAGCCTCTTGGCCTCCTCGCCGACTTCGCTCCAGGTTCGCCACCGCTGCTGCCCGTCCGGGCCGGGCGAGCCGAAGGCCCGCTTGTCAGGGGTGGCCGCCACCCGGTGCAGGAACATCTCCGGAATCGACCGGTAGGGAACCTGGATGGTCATGGCCGCACTGCCCTTCGCGCCTGAAAGTCCGATTCTCTGTTTCGCATGCGCTATCGCCACGTGACGTAGGCCACGTTCGTGGTGTTACCGAAGGGTAGCGGGATGGTGACCACAGAGCCATACCCGTTGGGTCACAGAACGGCGGTCCGGGCGCCGCGTACCCCCTTGGCTAGATGCCCAGGCGGGCCTTGCTCAGCCGCGCGGCCGCGGCTTCGTCGCCGTCCAGCCGCACTTGAGCGTACGCCTGCCGGCCGGTGAGGAAGAGGGAGAGTTCGCCGGGGTCGCCGCTGACGGTGACGCGGGCGCCGCCCGAACCCCCGGTTACCGCGCCGTACTCGCCGGCATCGAGCACGACGGTGGCCGGGAAGCGGCGCAGGATCAGCCGGGCCATGCGGCGCAGCCGGCGCCACAACGCAGCTTGCAGCCCGGGGTCGAGGGTACGCGTTGACCAGCCGGGTTGCGCGCGTCGGACATCCTCGTGGTGTACGAACATCTCGTTGACGTTGAGCGCCTCGTCGAGCAGCGGATTCGAGACGGGACTCCACACCGGCGGGCGGCGCAGCTGCTCCAGGAGGGCCGGGAAATCCTGAGCGGCCGCCTGTTGTTGCACCGAGCGGGTGTGACCCGCGACCGGTTTGAGCACGATGCCCAGCGCGGCGTCCGGGCGGCGTTCGCGTACGACGATGTGAGCGGCCAGGTCACGGGTGGTCCAGCCGGTGCACAGGGTCGGGGCGTCCGGGCCCAGCTTGGCCATCTCGGCGGCGAGGGCGAGCCGTTCGGCGCGGGCGTGGTCGGTCATGCGGCCGATCCTAGGCCCGCGGACAGGCCGTGACGAGCATGGATAAGTGACAACGGCCACAACGGTTAACGGATGGCGTTGTGTCGTACCCGTCAGGAAGGATGGCTGGTAAGGGTGAACCGAGGCGCCATCTGCTTACCAGCGCGGCCGCATGCCGGCTGGCTGCCAGCGCAGCCGCATTGCTGGTGGTGGAGCGAGCGTACGGATGATCCCCCGCCCACCCGGGCCGCACCACCGCCGACCCCCCAGCCGGCGGATCGGCGGCTCTACGGTGTGGGCGATCACGAGCGAGACGGATGCGGGGCGTAGTGGCAGAGCAGACTGCTGAGAAGGCGGCCAGACGGGGTGACAAAGAATCGCCCGGCGATGGCAAGGAGATCACCGGGCGCGACGTGATCGGGCGCGGGCTGCGCGTGCTGTGGAGCGGCGTGAAGGAGGAGCCGCGCATCTTCTTCGCGGCCACCGCCGGCAGCATCATGTTCGGCTTCCTCACCATCGCGACCGCCTACGTGATGGGCGGCATCGTGGGCAAGGTCGTGGAGCCCGCGTTGAGGGCGCGCGACTACGAGGTGGCGACTCTGCTCGCGGCCGCCGGTCTCATCTTGGGCGTCAGCGCCGGCAAGGTGCTGGGGATCTTCGGCCGCCGCCTCGGCTCCGGCTTCATGCAGTTCCGCCTGCAGGCGATCTACCGGCACCGGGTGACGCGCCGCTACCTGGAGCTGCCGCCGGCCTGGCACGCCCGGCACTCGACCGGGTCGCTGCTGTCCAACGCCAACTCCGACGTGGAGGCGACGTGGTGGCCGATCGCGCCGCTGCCCTTCGCCATCGGCAGCATCGTCATGATGCTCGCGGCTGTCGGCGTACTGTTCCTCACCGACTGGGTGCTCGCCCTCGTCGGCCTGGCCGTGTTCCCCGCGCTGTTGAGCCTCAACGTCGTCTACTCGCGCCGCATGGCGCCCCGGCAGGCGCAGGCCCAATCCCTGCGCGCTTCGGTCAGCGCCATCGCCCACGAGAGTTTCGACGGCGCCCTCGTCGTCAAGACCCTGGGCCGGGAGCAGGCCGAGACCGAGCGGTTCGCGGCCAAGGCCGCCGAGCTGCGCGACGCCCTGATCCGGGTGGGCCGGCTGCGCGGCGTCTTCGACCCGTCCCTGGAGAGCCTGCCCAGCGTCGGCACGCTGGCCGTCCTGGTCGCGGGCGCGTGGCGGGTGGCCGCCGGGGAGATCACGCTGCAGGATCTCATCGCGGTCACGCTCCTGTTCACCGTCATGGCCTTTCCGGTACGCGCGATCGGCTGGGTCCTCGGCGAGCTGCCCCGATCGGTCGCGGGATGGGACCGGGTGCAGCGCGTACTGACCGCTACCGGCGAGATGGCGTACGGCGACCGCGCGGTGCCCGGCGACGGCCCGATCGGTCTGGCCTTCGACGGCGTCACGTTCTCCTATGTGCCCGAAGAACCGGTGCTGCACGACGTGACCTTCACCATTCCCGCCGGGCGTACGGTGGCGCTCGTCGGGCCGACCGGGTCGGGCAAGTCCACGATCGCGACCCTGGCCGCACGGCTCCTCGACCCCGATGACGGCCGGGTCTCCCTCGGCGAAGTGCCGGCGCGCGACCTTGCCGCCGATGAGCTGGCGAAGACGGTCGCCCTGGTGCCCCAGCTGTCGTTCGCCTTCGACGACACGGTCCGGGCCAACGTGACCCTCGACCGGCGCCGCCCCGACGGCGGGCCCATCGCCGACGAGGAGGTGTGGTCGGCCCTGTCTACGGCCCAGATCCGCCCGTACGTCGAGCGGCTGCCCCACGGGCTCGACACCGAACTCGGCGAGCGCGGCACGACGCTGTCCGGCGGGCAGCGCCAGCGGCTGGTGCTCGCCCGAGCCCTCGCGGGCGGACCACGGCTGCTGATCCTCGACGACGCCACGAGTGCGGTCGACCCGCGGGTCGAAGCGGCGATCCTGCGGTCGCTGCGCGCCACGGCCGGTGCCGTCGGCGGCGCCTCGATCCTGATCGTGGCCTACCGCCTGGCCACCATCGCCCTCGCCGACGAGGTCGTCTACCTCGAACACGGCCGGGTTGTCGCACACGGTACGCACGCGCAACTCTTGGAGAGCGTCCCCGGCTACGCCAACCTCGTCACCGCGTACGAGAAGGCCGAGGCGGAGCGCGAACGCGAACACGTCTACGACGACCTCGACGGTTCCGCGGCCGGCGCCGCCGACGAAGAGCTGATGGAGGCCGTGCGATGACCGCCGCCGAGGTGACCACCACGCCCCCCGCCGGCACCTGGCAAACGCTGCGCCGCGGGCTCGCGCTCTCGCCTGAGCTGAGGGCCGGTCTCCTGGGCACGCTGGCCTTGGCGATCGCTTCGATGGTCGGCCGGGTGGCCGTGCCGATCGCCATCCAGCAGGGCATCGACGAAGGGCTACAGGCATCGGGTGGGCCGAACCTGCAGCGGATCGCGGTCGGCGCGACGCTGACCGTCGCCATCCTGGTCGTCACCACGACCTGCGGCTACCTGATGATGCGGCGGTTGTTCACGGTCACCGAGACGGCGCTCGCGTCGCTGCGCGTACGCACGTTCCGGCACATCCACGATCTGTCGATGCTGCACCAGCAGACCCAGCGCCGCGGCGTGCTCGTGGCCCGGGTGACGTCCGATGTGGACTCCATCACCCAGTTCCTACAGTGGGGCGGCGTCATCCTGCTCGTCAACAGCGGGCAGATCCTGGTCACGACGGTCGTGATGGCCTTCTACTCGTGGCAGCTGACCCTCGTCGTGCTCGGCGCGTTCCTGCCGTCGGCGTACATCATCAAGCGGTTCCAGCCGATCCTGTCGACCGCGTACGGCGAGGTCCGCAAGCGCGTCGGTGCCCTCTACGGCGCGGTCTCCGAAGCCGTCGTCGGCTCGGCCGTCATCCGCGCCTACGGGGTCGGTGGGCGTACGCAGGAGCGGCTCGACGACACGATCGACAGCTACCAGCGTGCGCAGAAGCGTGCCCTGCGCATGAGCGTGACCAGCTTCTCGACCGGCGAACTCGCGGCCGGCTTGGCGATGTCGTCGGTCGTGGTCGTCGGCGTGCTCCTCGGCGTCGGCGGCGAGCTGAAGCTCGGCGAACTGGTCGCGTTCCTGTTCCTGGTGACGCTGTTCATCCAGCCGGTGCAGATCGCGACCGAGGTCCTCAACGAGGCCCAGAACGCGGTCTCCGGCTGGCGGCGGGTGCTGGACACCCTCGACGAGCAACCCGACGTGGCCGACCCCGCGGGCGAGGGCGTGGAGCTGCCCACCGGCGCGCTCGACTTGACCTTCGAGCACGTCAGCTTCAACTACCCGGACGGGCCACGAGTGCTGCACGACGTGCACCTGGAGATCCCGGCCAAGACGAAGGTCGCCGTGGTGGGGGAGACCGGCAGCGGCAAGACGACCTTCGCCAAGCTGCTGACCCGGCTGATGGACCCGACCGAGGGCCGGGTGCTGCTGTCCGGTGTGGACCTCGCCACCGTCCGGTTCGACTCGCTGCGCTCGCACGTGGTGATGGTGCCGCAGGACGGGTTCCTCTTCGACGACACGATCGGCGCCAACGTACGCTTCGCCCGGCCCGGCCTGACCGACGCCGAGCTGCTGGCCGCCTTCGAGGAACTCGGCCTCGGCGACTGGCTGAGCGGCCTGGCCGAAGGACTGGACACACCGGTCGGCGAGCGTGGCGAAGCACTCAGCGTCGGCGAACGGCAGCTCGTCGCGCTCGCGCGGGCGTACGTGGCCGACCCGGACCTGCTGGTCCTGGACGAGGCGACCAGCGCCGTCGACCCGGCGACCGAGGTACGCCTTCAGCACACGCTCGACGCGGTGACCCGCGGCCGGACCACCGTCGCGATCGCGCACCGGTTGTCGACCGCGCAGGCGGCCGACGAGGTCATCGTCGTGGACAAGGGCGTGATCGTCCAACGTGGACCGCACGAGGAGCTGGCAAACCAGACCGACTCGGTGTACGCCCGCCTCTACGCCAGCTGGCTCGAACAGACTCGATAACCGCCGAAGACAGAGGGCGGAGGGGCGTCCATCATCCCAGGGGGTCGGCGAGGAGTTGCTCGAACGCCAGCTCTGCGGCGCCTAGCAAGGCCGCGTCGTCGCCCAGTTGCGGCGTACGCAGCCGGACGTGCTCGCGGCACGCAGCCAGAGCGTTGTGGTTGAGGCGGCTGCGAACCTGAGCCGCCGACGCGAGGTAGACGTCGCGGAGCGTACCGCCGAAGATGACGAGCTCGGGGTTGAAGATGTTGACGAGGTTGGCGACGCCGAAGCCGAGCCACTCGCCGACATGGCGTACGCCCGCCTGCGCCTCCGCGTCGCCCCGCATCGCCGCCTCGATGACGGCGAGGACGGCGTCGCGCCCCTGCCCGGTACGCCCAGCGTGGCGCAGCAGCGCCTCCTCGCCGACCTCGGTCTCCCAGCAGCCCCGCGATCCGCAGCCACACGGCCGCCCGTTGGGGTTGACGACCATGTGGCCGACTTCGCCACCGTAGCCGCCGTGCCCGGTGACGCGCCGGCCGCCGGCGATGATCCCCGCACCGATGCCGACGTCGGCGTACATGTAGATGATGTTGGCGCAGCCGACTCCGGCCCCGCGCGTGTGCTCGGCCAGCGCGCACAGGTCGGCCACGTTGCCCACGGCCACCTGGGGGAGCAGGTCGGGCAGCGCCTCGTGGAGGGCGGCACCGACCGGCTGGTCGAGCCAGCCCAGGTGGGGGCCGAGCCGGACCATGCCGTCCTCGCGGCGGACCAGGCCGCAGACCGCGATCCCGGCTCCGATGCACCGGGCCCCGGTGTCCACCTTGGGCTGCATGTCCTCGATGAATCCCCGCAGCGGCGTCACCACGTCGTCGGCGGGGCGGGCGGCTTCGCGGCGGTCGATGATGACACCGCCCAGGCCGATGCGGGCCGCGCTGATCCGGTCGACGCCGATGCTGGCGGCGTACGCGTAAATGTGGTCCGAAGAGGCGCGCACGACCAGCGAGGGGCGGCCGGCGCGGCCGGTCTCGCGCGGCGCCTCCTCGCTGACCAGGCCGACCGCGGCGAGTTCCGCGGTGAGCGCGCCGATGGTGGAGCGGTTGAGACCGAGCTCGGAGGTGAGTTCGGCCCGGGAGATCTGGCCTCGCATGTGCACGAAGCGCAGCAGCGCGCCGAGGTTCTGGCGCCGGATCTCCTCCTGGCTCGGTCCCGCCCGCATGCTGCGTCCTTCCGTTCCTCTCTCCAAGACGTGAACTGGCCGCGTCAGGAGACCGAGGAGCGGCGCCGCGACAGGGCGTCCACGCTCGCCGCGAGGAGCAGGACGCTGCCGGTCACCACGAACTTGACCCAGGCGTCGAATCCCATCAGGCCCATGCCGTTGTTGATGACCGCTACGACCGCGCCGCCGAGGACCGCGTCGAGCACGCGGCCGCGCCCGCCGAACAGGCTGGTGCCGCCGATGACTGCCGCTCCGACAGCGTAAAGCAGGACATTGGAGCCGCCCGTGTTCGGGTCGACCGACCGGCCGTTGCTGGCCGCGATGATGCCGCCGACCGCGGCCATGCTGGAACAGATGACGAACGCCGAGATGCGGATGCGGTCGACCGCGATACCGGCGCGGCGGGCGGCTTCGGTGTTGCCTCCCACGGCGTAGACGTGCCGGCCGAACCGGGTCCGCTTGAGGACGAGCGTCCACACCACGAGGAGCACGGCGATGATCGGCACGATGATCGGGATCCCCTTGAGCGAGCCGAAGATCGCGGGGTTGCGCGAGCGCTCCTGGTTGAGGATCGCCGCGAAGACGCTGAGGACGACCGCCAGCCCGGCGATGCGTACGCCGATGATCTGCCACGGATCCGACGTGAGGCGGCGGCCGGTGCGCTTGAGCTTCGACACGATCTGCACGGCGGCGAAGGCGACGACGACGATGCCGACGAAGGCCCAGCCGAGCAGCGGCGTCATGTACTCGTTCTCAAGCGCGATGATGACCGTCTGGTTGTCGCGGATCGAGATGTTGGTGCCCTCCTTGAGGAGCTTGAGCACCACGCCCTGGAAGGCGAGGAAGGCAGCGAGCGTCACGACGAACGACGGGATGCCGACCTTCGCGACCAGGAAACCCAGCAGCAATCCGATCGCCGTGCCGGTCGCGATGGACACCGCGACCGCGCCGTACCAGGGCCAGCCCTCGTTCGTCAGCAGGATCGCCAGAACCGCCGCGCAGACGCCGGAGGTGAAGCCGGCGCTCAGGTCGATCTCGCCGAGGAGCAGGACGAACACCAGGCCCATCGCGATGACCATGACCGGTGCGCCCTGGGTGAACAGGTTGGCGATGTTGATCGGCGTCGCGAACGACGGCCGCGCGACGGCGAAGACCAGGCAGAGGACCACCAGGCCGGCCACGGCCGGCAGCGCGCCCAGGTCACCGCCGCGCAGCTTGCGGCCATAATTTCTCGTGTACGCCAGGAAGGCGTTCTCGCCGCGCGCGGCCTCCTCGGCGGCCACGGGGGTCGTGGTGGACACGGTGCTCACAGTGCTTCCTCCGGCTGCAATCCGAGGGTGCCGGTCCGCCCGGCGGTGATCAGCTCGACGACCTGGGCGTGGGTCACATCGGTGGTCTTGACCTGTGCCGCCATCCGCCCGAGATAGAGCGTGGCGATGCGGTCGGAGACGGCGAAGACCTCGTTCATGTTGTGGGAGATGAGCACGACGGCCAGGCCGTTGTCGGCGAGGCGGCGTACGAGCTCCAGAACCTGGGCGGTCTGCGCGACGCCGAGGGCGGCGGTCGGCTCGTCCAGGATCACCAGGCGGCTGTTCCACAGCACCGCCTTGGCGATGGCCACCGTCTGCCGCTGGCCTCCGGACAGGCTGGACACCAGCTGGCGTACCGACGAGACCGTCCGCACTGACAGGCCGGCCAGCGTCTTCGCGGCCAGCTGCTCCATCGACGGCTCGTCGAGGATCAGGCCGCTCTTGCGCTCGCGGCCCAGGAACATGTTCTGGACGATGTCGAGGTTGTCGCAGAGCGCGAGGTCCTGGTACACGATCTCGATGCCGTGGTGCGCGGCGTCGCGCGGGCCGTGAATGTGGGCGCGCTCGCCGTCCATGTAGAACTCGCCGGTGTCCGTGGTGTAGATACCGCTGATGCACTTGACGAGCGTGGACTTGCCGGCACCGTTGTCGCCGACGAGCGCCGTGACCTCGCCGGCTCGCACCGTGAAGTCGACGTCGCGCAGCACGTGCACCGGGCCGAAGCTCTTGTTGACGCCACGCAGCTCCAGCAGCGGCGGGGCGGGTGTCTCTGAGGTCACGGATGGTTCTCCTTGGGGGCGCAGGGGTTCTCTCGCGCGGGCGGCTCGCCGGCGCCTGGAGCGGCGCCGGCGAGCCGGTTCAAAGGTTTCGCGAGGGTCAGCTGATGCCGGCCTCGGTGCACTTGGCCGCGAACTCGGCCGTGCACAGCTCTTCCTTCTTGACGAAGCCGTCGGCGACGACGTCCTTGACGTTCTCGAACGTGATCGCGACGGGCTTCAGCAGAACCGCCTTGACCTGCTGGCCGGTGGTCGGGTCGGTGACCGTCTGGCCGGTGTCGCTGGTCTTGCCCTGGGCCAGCGCGATGGCCAGCTCGGCGGCCTTGTCGGCCTCCGCCTTGATCGCCTTGTAGACGGTCATGCACTGGTCACCCGCGAGGATGTTCTGCAGACCCTGCACGGTGGCGTCCTGGCCGGTGACCGGCACCTTGCCGTTGAGCTTGTTCTTCTTCAGCACCACGATGGCCGCGTTGCCCAGGCCGTCGTTGGCGGCGAGGACGCCGTCGATCTTGCCGTTGGTCTGGGTCACCATCTGCTCGAAGATCGTGCCGGCCTGCGCGTTGTCCCAGTCCGGAACCGACTGGTCCGGGCCCTTGGTGTACTCCTTGGCGTCGTACTTGGGCTTGAGGATCGAGTCGTAGCCGTTCTTGAACAGCGTCGCGTTGTTGTCGGTCGGCGAGCCGTTCAGCTCGGCGATGACCGGGTTCTTGGCGTTCTTCTTGGTCAGGCAGTCCACCAGGCCCTGGCCCTGAAGCTTGCCGACGGCCTCGTTGTCGAAGCTGACGTAGTACGAGGCGTTGCCGCCCAGGGTCAGCCGGTCGTAGTCGATCGTCGGGATGCCCTGTGCGCGTGCCTTGTCGATCACGGCCTTGCCGGTACCCGAGTCGAGGTTGACGGTGAGCAGGACGGTCGCGCCGTTGGTGATCATCTGGTCGGCGATGGTCTGGAACGCGCTCTTGTCACCCTGCGCGTTCTGGATGTCGTAATCCACGCCGGCGGCCTTGAATGCGTCTTCGAGGTACTTGTGGTCGTTGGTCTCCCAACGGCTGGAAGACTTGCTGTCGGGGAGGATGACGCCGATCTTCGGCTTCTTGGCCGCGCCACTTCCGCCGTCGTCGCTGTTGCAAGCGGCGAGGCTGCCCACCGCCACCAGGCCGACAGCGGTAAGGACAAGGAGACTCCTGCGCATGATCGCTCAGATTCCTCTCGGGGTTCCCCCTCTCGGGGGTGCCTCGTCGCCGAGGCGGGGGTGGTCCGGCGCACGCGCGGAAGGGGCAGAGCGCGGGCGGCGGCACGGGGGTTAGGGTTGGCCGCCCGGCTTCCGGAAACCGGAGCGGCCGCACGCGTGACCGGCCGTACGTTGGTTTTGTTGTGCCCGGCAACGTATGTCGCGGCGGCACCCCGGCGCAAGTAGGCGGTTTGTTGTCGCCGATAACAATTCAGCTACACACTCGCAACGCTGGGTACGCGCTGGGGAGAAAAGCAAACGCGGCCCACTTCGGGGCCGCGCTTGCTGATTTGCCGGTCAGGCCGGTCCAGCGCCGGGCCGCGCTCGACTTCGCCGTACCCGCCCGCTGACGTGCGGGCCGGATATCAGAGCGGACCGGTGGCGTACCGCTGGATCGTCGGCGCGATGGTGGCGATGATCGTCTCGGCTGGAGCGCTGGCCAGCGGCTCCAGTTTGATGATGTAACGCATCATCGCCAGCCCGGCCATCTGCGACGCGATCAACGCGGCCCGCAGCGGCGCCTCCGACGGTTCCATGTCGAGCTGGCGGATCACCCGGCGCAGGATCTGCGTCGTCAGGAACTCGCGCAGCATCCGGGCCGTCCACTCGCTGCCCATGGCCGAGCGGATCAGCGCGGCGCCGGCGGTTCCGGCGGGGGAGTCCCACACCCGGATGAAGGTCCGGACGAGGTTCTCCCCGACGTTGTCCTTGCCGCCCGCCAGCACCGCCGGGAGCAGCTCCTGCGGGTTGATCGGCACCTGGACGGTGGCCAGGAACAGCTGCTCTTTCGTGCCGAAGTAGTGGTGCACCAGGGCCGGATCGACCTCGGCCGCGGTCGCGATCTGGCGTACCGTCGCGTTGTCGAAACCCCGCTCGGCGAACGCCTGGCGGGCGGCGGCCAGGATGGCTTCCCGGGTGTCCGGGCTGCCGGGCCGCCGGCCCGTCCGGCGGGTCGGCCGGCGTTTGTCCACCATGGAGATCACCCTACTTGCGCTGCGATCGCGCTCTATGGCGTACGCCGCCGCAGGGTCAGCGAGGCCAGGATCAGGGCGAGGACCACGGCGCCGGCGACGATCCCGAGGTCTCGCCACATCATGGCGGTCGGGTCGGGGTGGCGGCCGACCTCCTGGAGGGCCTCGACGGCGTAGGTCAGCGGGAGGGCGTTGCTGAGCCCCTCCAGCCAGCCGGCCATCTGCTCCCGGGCGACGAAGAGCCCGCACAGCAGGATCTGCGGCAGTGCCACGATCGGCATGAACTGCACGGCCTGGAACTCCGTACGCGCGAACGCACTGGCCAGAAGGCCGAGCGCGACTCCGAGGACGGCATTGGTGACCGCGATCAGGATGACCAGGGCTTTACTGCCGGCGGTCTCCAGGTCGAACAGCCAGTACGCGACCAGGCTGGCCACGGTGGCCTGGACCGCAGCGGCCAGGCCGAACGCGATCCCGTAGCCGAAGAGCAGGTCCGTACGCTTCAGCGGCGTGGTCAGCAGCCGTTCGAGGGTGCCGGTGGTCCGCTCGCGCAGCATCGCGATGCTGGTCACCAGGAACATGATGACGAACGGGAAGATGCCGAGCATGATCAGCGCCACGCTGTTGAAGATCTGCTTCTGGAACATGAAGTAGAGCAGGGTCAGCAGCAGCACCGGTACGACCACGAGCAGCCCGATCGTGCGGTGGTCATGACGCAGCTGGCGCAGGATGCGCGCGGTGGTGTGCAGGAGGGTCATGACCGGACCCCTTCCGGATGGGCGGCCTCGCCGCGGCGGCGGATCAGGGTCAGGAACGCCTTATCCAAATCATCCGTGCCGGCAGCGGCCTTGACCGCGGCCGGGGTGTCGTCGGCGATCAGCTCGCCCTCCCGGATCAGCAGCAGCCGGTCGCACCGGTTCGCCTCGTCCATCACGTGGCTGGAGACCAGGAGCGTGGTGCCCGCCGCCGCGAGGGCGCGGAACTGTTCCCACAGTTCGTCGCGGAGAAGCGGGTCCTGCCCGACGGTCGGCTCGTCGAGGATGAGCACCTGCGGCTGGCCGACCAGCGCACAGGCCAGCGAGGCGCGGCTGCGCTGGCCGCCGGAGAGGTCGTCGACCAGCTGGCCGGCGGCATCGGCCAGGCCGACGTTCGCCACGATCTGGTCGGCGTGCGCAGCACTCTGGCCGTACAGCGAGGCGAAGTAGCGCGCGTTCTCCTTGACCGTCAGGTCGGCGTACACGCTCGGGGCCTGGGTCAGGTAGCCGATCTTGTGTCGCAGCGCCGCCGAGCCCGCCTCCAGACCCAAAACCTTGACCGAGCCGCTGCGCACGATCTGTACGCCGACGATGGCCCGCATCAGAGTCGTCTTTCCCGAGCCGCTCGGGCCGAGCAGCCCCGTCACGCTCCCGGTCGGGACGGTGCAGCTGAAGCCGTTGAGCACGGTCCGCTTGCCCCGGTCGACCACGAGGTCGGTGACCTCGATCATCGTTCCTCCCGAATTTCATTGACTGTTGAATTCAACGCTAGATGAGTTTCGCGGCGGAGTCAAACCTCCGGCTGGAGCAACTGGTCTGGGCGTACCGGGCCGGGCTACCCTTCCGGTGCGCCCAATCGCCTGCCGGACCGGCCTGTGCTCGAAGGACTGCTATGACCGATCGTTCCGTCCGGTTCCGCCGGGCCGTCTCGCGTACGCGCTTCGCACCGCTCGCGGCGTTCCCGTATCGGCTGGCGAAGGTGGCCCGCCACGACGCCAAGGTCGTGCGTACGTCGGCTCGCTGGCTGTTCACGTCGCGGGAGCACCACAACTACACGTACGACCTGACGCCCCGCAATCGCGAACACATGGCGTGGTTCGTCAGCACCGTCTGCGCTGTGCCGGTCGGTGCCGTCCGCGGCTGGTTCGACGAACTCGAACGCGACGGCGAACTGCGTACGCACATCGAGGCCGCGACGGCGAAGGCGGCCCGCCGCGGACTGGCCGACCGCACCGTCCGGTACGCCCGCCGCCTCGGCTGGTACGCCATGATCCGAGCGCTGCAACCGCAGCACGTGGTGGAGACGGGCGTGGACAAGGGCCTGGGCACCTGCGTCATCGCGGCAGCCTTGCTGCGCAACGGTTCCGGCCGCGTGACGTCGCTGGACATCAACCCCGAGGCCGGCTACCTCGCCCGGGACAAGCCGTGGGCCGAGGTCGTCGACCTGGTGATCGGCGACTCGATCGCCAGCATCGGCGCGTTGACCCAGCCGGTCGACCTGTTCCTGCACGACAGCGACCACAGCAGCAAGCACGAGCGGCGCGAGTTCACCGCGATCGAGGCGCACCTTGCGCCGGGCGCCCTGCTGCTGACGGACAACGTGACCGCGACCGATGTGCTGATGCGCCACGCCGAGACGACCGGGCGGCGGTTCCTCGCCTTCCGGGAGCAGCCCTTGCGGCACTGGTACCCCGGCGACGGCATCGGCGCCGCCTGGTCACCCCGCTGACCCCCCGCTGACCCGCCTCATGATCTCAGGCTGACCCGCCTCAAGATCCCGGTTAGATCAGGGATAAAGCACGGATCATGGCCCAAGATCCGTGCTTTATCCCTGATCTAACCGGGATCTTGAGCGGCGCCTGGGAATCTTGAGCGGCGCCTGGGAATCTTGAGCGGCGCCCGGGAATCTTGAGTCGCGCCCGGGATCATGAGGCACCCGGATCATGAGGTGCCCGGATCATGACGCGGTCGCGAGCGAGTGGGAGAATCGGCGGGTGCAGCTCGACCCGGCGATCGCCGCCCAGCTCAAACGCGACGAGCACGGCCTCGTCGCGGCGATAGCGCGCCAGTACGACACCGGCGAAGTGCTGATGCTGGCCTGGATGGACGACGAGGCCCTGGCCCGTACGCTCACCACGGGCCGGGCGACATACTGGTCGCGCAGCCGCCGCGAGTACTGGGTCAAGGGCGACACGTCGGGCCACGTCCAGCACGTGAAGGCGGTCCGGATCGACTGCGACGGCGATGCGCTGCTGATCGACGTGGATCAGGTCGGCGCCGCGTGCCACACCGGCGACCGCACCTGTTTCCACAACAGCCTGCCCACCGGGCAAGGGGAATGAAGATGACACAGTTCAGCGGGGCGGTCAGCCCGGACGAGGCGGAGTTCGCCCGGCGGGCCCAGGGCCGCCGCGTGGTACCCGTTGTGCGGCGCCTGCTCGCCGACGGCGAAACGCCGGTCGGCGTGTACCAGAAGCTCGGCGGCGGCCCCGGCACGTTCCTGCTGGAGTCGGCCGAGCCGCAGGCGGGTGCCGCCTGGTCGCGGTACAGCTTCATCGGCGTACGCTCGCTCGCCACGCTGACCGAGCAGGACGGCCAAGCGCATTGGCTCGGTGCGCCGCCCAGGGATCTGCCCGACGGCGGTGATCCGCTGGCCGTACTGCGCGAGACGCTGAGGAAGCTGTCGCATGAGCACATCGACGACGACCTGCCGCCGCTGACCGGCGGTCTGGTCGGTTATCTCGGGTACGACTTCGTCCGGCGGCTCGAACGGCTGCCCACCCTCGCCGAGGACGATCTGCGCCTGCCCGAGCTGGGCCTGATGCTCGCCACCGATCTGGTGGTGCTGGACCACTACGCCGGCACCGCCACGCTCATCGCCAACGCGATTCTTCCCGTGAAAACGACGAAAGCCGATAAAACACAGGCGTACCACCAGGCCGTAGGCCGGCTGGACGCGATGACGACGGCGCTGTCGCGGCCCACCCCACCGCTGGTGTCGACGATCGCGGCCACGCCGAAGCCGGAACTCACGAGCCGTACGCCGGACGGCGACTACCAGAAGGCGGTGGAGGCGGCCAAGGCGGCGATCCGAGCCGGCGACTGCTTCCAGATCGTCGTGGCCCAGCGCTTCGAGGCCGACTGCGACGCCGACGCGATGGACGTCTACCGCGTACTGCGGACGACCAACCCCAGCCCCTACATGTACCTGCTGCGCTACGACGGGTTCGACATCGTCGGCAGCTCGCCCGAGTCGCACCTGAAGATCACCGTCGGCGCCGGCAAGAAGCGCAAGGCGATGCTGCATCCGATCGCCGGCACCCGGCCGCGGGGCGAGACGAGCGAGCAGGACTCGGCGTACGCGTCGGATCTGATCGCGGACCCCAAGGAGCGGGCAGAGCACGTGATGCTCGTGGATCTGGGCCGCAACGACCTGGGGCGGGTGAGCCGCCCGGGGACCGTGACCGTGCCGGAGTTCGCGTCGATCGAGCGCTACAGCCACGTGATGCACATCGTGTCCACAGTGGTCGGTGAGCTGCGTGACGAGCACACCGCCTTCGACGCCCTCTGCGCGACGTTCCCGGCCGGCACGCTGTCGGGCGCGCCCAAGGTCCGCGCAATGGAGATCATCGAGGAGCTGGAGCCGACCCGGCGCGGCCTCTACGGCGGCACGGTCGGCTACCTCGGCTTCGGCGGCGACCTCGACATGGCCATCGCCATCCGGACCGCGCTCATCCGCGGCCGCCGCGCCTTCGTCCAGGCCGGCGCCGGGATCGTCGCGGACTCCGACCCCGACGCCGAGGACCAGGAGACGCGGAACAAGGCGATGGCCGTCCTGTCGGCCATCGCGTCCGCTCAGACGCTGCGGGCCGCGCGATGAGGACGCGCCTGCTCGTCGTGGTCCTGGTGGTCGCGGGCGCCGCCTGGTTCGTCTCGTCTCCCACCTGGGTACGCCCAGCGGCGCTGGCGATTTTCGCGGTGACGGCCGCGGCGGTGCTCTGGGGCCGCTCGGGCCGCGCGAAGCGGCCGGCACCGGAGCCGGACGAGTCCGCGCCGCGGCCCGAAGCGGCCAAAGAAATGTGGGACGCGCTCGATCGGGGTGAGGACCCGACTACGCGATGAGCGCTTGCCGGGGAGGCGCTTGCGCCGAGCCGCCAGGAGTGCGGTCAGTGAAGAGCCAGGGACTCAGCGGACGCCCTTCGATCCGGGCGCGCTCTTCGCCCGGGGAGGAGGGCTGACTCGGTTGTGCAGGCGGCTGCGGAGTTCGGCGCGAGCCTCCGCGCGGGCGCGGTCGGCCTGAACGGCCTGCCATGCGTTGTGGCGTGCGATGTCGGTGCTGGCACCCGAGTCGCCCAGCGCACGCTGGATCTGACCGAGCAGCCGGACACCCATGACCAGGACAGCCCGCGGCACGGCGGTGATGTCCGGATCTTGGCGGTGTTCCGTCGCCATGACTGCCCCCTTCGCGAACGACCCGGATCATTCTGCCGATCCCGGTCCATGAACGCCATCTGGCGCACCGATGCGGTGCCCGGCCGTATTCATGCTGCTAGCACAGTGTTTCAGGGCAATGACGGCGGGATGAAACCCGGCCGCGGTGATCGACAACACGTGTGACGGGGCCCGCATTATGCATTAGTCCATTCGATGGCGGGCGGCATACCCCGGAGTTCGTCGCCCGCCTTCGGCCGCCTAGCATCCACCCATGGCACCTGGAGATGGGATTGCACAGGTGACGGGAAGCGTTCTTGACGAGATCATCGCCGGTGTCCGCGAGGACGTCGAAGCACGTCAGCGGGCTGTTCCGCTGGAGGAGGTACGCCGTGCGGCCGAGGCCGCGGCGCCGCCACGGGATGGGTACGCGGTTCTGAGGCGGCCGGGCGTGGGCGTCATCGCCGAGGTGAAACGGTCGTCGCCGTCGAAGGGCGCGCTCGCCGAGATCCCCGACCCGGCCGAGTTGGCCAGCGAGTACGCGGCCGGCGGCGCCCGGTGTGTGAGCGTACTGACCGAGGGCCGGTGGTTCGGCGGATCGCTGGACGACCTCGCCGCGGTCCGGGCCACGATCAACATTCCGGTGCTGCGCAAGGACTTCATCGTCTCGACCTACCAGGTTCACGAGGCGCGGGCGTACGGCGCCGACCTGGTCCTGCTCATCGTGGCGGCGCTGGACCAGAAGGTGCTGACCGGCCTGCTGGAGCGCATCGAGTCGCTGGGCATGACCGCCCTCGTCGAGGTGCACACCGAGGAGGAGGCCGACCGGGCCCTGGAGGCGGGCGCCCGGGTCATCGGGGTCAACGCCCGCGACCTGCGTACGCTCGAAGTCGACCGGTCGGTGTTCGAACGCATCGCGCCGGGGCTGCCCAACCACGTCGTCAAGATCGCTGAGTCGGGCGTACGCGGCCCGCTCGACCTGATCCGCTACGCCAGCGCCGGCGCCGATGCCGTCCTGGTGGGCGAGGGTCTGGTGACCCAGAAGAGCCCCCGCGACGCCGTCGCCGAACTGGTCAACGCCGGCAACCACCCGGCCACGCCGCGGCCCGCCCGCTGAGGTGGCGCGGCCGCTGATCGAAGGAGGCGCCCATGCAGCAGCCCGACGACCGCGGACACTTCGGCGTCTACGGTGGCCGCTACGTGCCGGAGGCGCTGATCACGGCGCTGGACGAGCTGGACGCCCACTATCGCAAGGCCGTTTCCGACCCGGAGTTCACCGGTGAGTTCCAGCGGATGCTGCGCCAGTACGCCGGTACGCCGTCGCTGCTCTACGACGCCACGCGCCTGTCCGAGAAGGCCGGCGCCCGGATCCTCCTCAAGCGGGAGGACCTGAACCACACCGGCGCGCACAAGGTCCGCAACGTGCTCGGCCAGGCGCTGCTGACCAAGCGTATGGGCAAGCAGCGGGTGATCGCCGAGACCGGTGCCGGCCAGCACGGCGTCGCCAGCGCGACCGCGGCGGCGTACCTGGATCTGGAGTGCGTCGTCTACATGGGCGAGGTCGACACCCAGCGGCAGGCGCTCAACGTGGCCCGGATGAAGATGCTCGGTGCGACGGTGATTCCGGTGAAGCACGGGTCCCGGACGCTCAAGGACGCCATCAACGAGGCGCTGCGCGACTGGGTGACCAATGTGGACTCCACGCACTACCTGCTCGGTACGGCCGCCGGCCCGCACCCGTTCCCGATGCTCGTCCGCGACTTCGTCAGCGGCATCGGCACCGAGGCGCGCGAGCAGTGCCTGGAGCTGACCGGAGCGCTGCCCGATGCGGTGGCCGCCTGCATCGGCGGCGGGTCCAACGCCATCGGCATCTTCCATGCCTTCGTGCCCGACGCCTCGGTACGCCTGTACGGCTTCGAAGCCGGCGGCGACGGCTTCGACACCGGCCGCCACGCGGCCAGCATCACCGCCGGCGCTACCGGTGTGCTGCACGGTGCGCGTACGTATCTGCTGCAGGACGAGGACGGCCAGACCATCGAGTCGCACTCGATCTCGGCCGGCCTGGACTACCCGGCCGTCGGCCCGGAGCACGCGTACCTGCACGACACCGGGCGGGCGGTCTACGAGCCCGTGACCGATGCCGAGGCGATGGAGGCGTTCGCGCTGCTGTGCCGGACCGAGGGCATCATCCCGGCGATCGAGAGCGCCCATGCGCTCGCCGGTGTGCTGCGGATCGCCCCCGCCCTGAAGGCGGAGCTGGGCCGCGAGCCGGTCATCGTGGTCAACCTGTCCGGCCGCGGCGACAAGGACATGCATACCGCCGGAAACTACTTCGGCCTGTTCGACGACGCCGCGGAGGTCCCGTCATGAGCCTGTTCGACGCAGCCCTCGCGCAGGGGCGCCCGGCCCTGGTCGGCTACCTGCCCGCGGGCTTCCCGACGGTGGCGGGCGGCATCGAGGCCATCACGGCGGCCATCGACGCCGGTGTCGACGTGTTCGAGATCGGCCTGCCGTATTCGGATCCGGTCATGGACGGCCCGGTCATCCAGCGCGCCACCGAAACCGCGCTCGCTAGGGGCGTACGCACCCGTGATGTCCTCGCCACCGTGGAGGCGGTCAGCGGGCTGGGCGTACCGGTGCTGGTGATGACGTACTGGAACCCCGTCGACCGGTACGGTGTCGACGCGTTCGCCCGCGACCTCGCGGCGGCCGGCGGGGCCGGGCTCATCACGCCCGACCTCATCCCCGACGAGGCCGAGGAGTGGCTGGCCGCGTCCGACGAGCACAAGCTCGACCGGGTCTTTCTGGTGTCGCCGTCGTCGACCGATGAGCGCATCGCGATGACCGTCGCACAGTGCCGTGGCTTCGTTTACGCCACGGCCGTCATGGGCGTCACCGGTGCACGCGACGCGGTCTCGGCGGCGGCGCCGACCCTGGTATCCCGGATCCGTGCCCTCGGGGCAGCCGTGCCCATCGGCGTGGGGCTGGGCGTACGCGACGGTCAGCAGGCCGCCGCGGTCGGTGCGTACGCCGACGGCGTGATCGTCGGCAGTGCCCTCGTCCAGGCGGTGGCCGGCGATCCGTCCCTGAGTACGCTGCGCGCCCTCGTCGGCGACCTGGCGAACGGCGTACGCACGGCCCGCGGATGATCCGGATCCCCGACGACCTCCACGACCGCTACGCCGCCTGGCGCTGGGAGAAGGCGTACGAGTGGGTCGACGGCCGGCCCATGTTCCGGCTGACGGACATATCCGGCGAGGTGCGGTACCTCAAGGTGCACCCGGTCGGCGCCGGCCTGCCGGACGAGGCGACCCGCCTGCGCTGGGCGGCCCGCTGGGTACGCGTACCGCAGCTGATCGAGTACGGCAGCGACGGCTTCCGCGACTGGCTGATGACGGCGCAACTGTCCGGAGTGGACGCGACCCGCCATCCGTGGCGGCAGTCTGACCCGGCCCGGCTGGCCGCAGCGGTCGGCCGCGGCCTGCGGGCGTTCCACGACGCCATTCCGGTCGACGAGTGCCCGTTCTGGTTCCCGGGCGCCGACGCGGTGCCCGGTGCCGATCTGGTCGTGTGCCACGGCGACTACTGCCTGCCGAACGTGTTCCTGGAGAACGGCGAGGCGACCGGCTACCTCGACCTCGGCGACGTCGCGGTGGCCGACCGCTGGCTCGACTTGGCCATCGGCCTGCGCAGCCTCGACTACAACCTCGGACCCGGCTACGAAGACGAGTTCATGGCCGGCTACGGCCGCAAGCTCGACGACGACAAGCGCGCCGCCTGGCTAGCCCGCTACGACGCCTCCCGCTAACGCGGGGCGCGGCTAGGGGGTGGTGCGTTCGGAAGCGGCGAAGGCGGTGACGGCGCCCAGATTCCAGCACGCCTCGCGATGGGTGGCGGAGACCTCACCGACGATCTCGACCGGCTCCGTTGTGCGTACCCAGGAAAGGGCTTTGGTGATGGCCTGCACCGCGCGGACCGCGCCCACGGTGTCGTTGTTGCCGTGGACATAGAGCCCGCACGGCAGGGCGGGCGTGTCCGTGAGGCAGGGGTAGTAGATCGTGTCGAAGAAGTGCTTGAGCGCCCCGGACATGTAGCCGATGTTGGCGGGCGTGCCCAGGATGATGCCGTCGGCCTGCAGGACATCGACAGCGGTCGCGGTGAGGGCGGGCCGGGTGACTACCTCGACCCCCTCGATCTCGTCCGTACGCGCACCCTCCAGCACCGCCTCCAGCAGGGCTTGCAGCGACGGGGACGTGGTGTGGTGCACGATCAGCAACCGGGCCATGCGCCCAGCCTAGAACCCCCGCGGATGTTCATGATCAACGCTAGGTAATTCTGGCCCGGGACGGTAGCGTGTGTGCCCGTGAACCTCGCCGCCGCGCTGACCGAGAAGGTGACCGACCAGGTGCTCGCCCAGATTCCCAGCCCGACCACCGCGGTCTGGCACCTCGGACCGATCCCGATCCGGGCCTACGCCCTCTGCATCATCGCCGGGATCGTCGCCGCCGCGATCATCACTGACCTGCGTATGCGCCGCCGCGGCGCCCCGCCGTGGATGATCCTCGACATCGCCGTGTACGCCGTGCCGTTCGGCATCATCGGCGGCCGGATCTACCACGTGATCACTTCGCCCAGTGCGTACTTCGGCGAGAACGGCGATCCGGTCAAGGCGCTCTACATCTGGGAGGGCGGCCTCGGCATCTGGGGCGCGGTCGCGCTCGGTGCCCTCGGTGCCTGGCTGGCGTGCCGGCAGCTGCGCGCACCGCTGGCCCTCGTCGCCGACAGCATGGCCGTCGGGCTCCCGGTCGGCCAGGCCATCGGGCGCCTGGGCAACTGGTTCAACAACGAGCTTTACGGCGGCCCGACCACCGCGCCGTGGGGATTGCAGATCCACAAGATGGACGCGCGCAACCCCGGCCACGCCGAGATCGGCCCCGACGGTCAGGCCATCACGCTGCCCGGCCTCTACCAGCCGACGTTCCTCTACGAGCTGGTCTGGGACCTGCTGATCGCCGTCGCGGTGCTGGTGGCCGACCGGCGCTTCAAGTTCGGCCGCGGCCGGGCCTTCGCGCTCTACGTCATGCTCTACACCATCGGCCGGGGCGTCATCGAGACGATCCGCACCGACGACGCCGTCGAGTGGTTCGGCGTACGCCTCAACGTGTGGACGTCCGTCGTCGTCTTCCTCGGCGCGCTGGCGTACTTCCTGGTCAAGAAGGGCCCGCGGGAGTTCATCATCCCGGCCGAGGAGGGTACGCGCGGCTGGCAGGTCGTGAGCGAGGAGCAGTACCGGGTGTTCGCCGAGACGGGCGAGCGACCGGTCGTTGCCGAGCCCGCTATCGATGCTGACGCTACCGCAGTCGGGGATGCTCCGGACGAACCCGACGCGCCCCGCGGCGAGGCCGATTCCGGAGATACCGGTACCGACTCCGACTCCGACGCCGGTTCCGCCGACGATGTTCCAACCGGCGCTGGGCCAACCGGCGATGCGTCAACCGGCGACGCGGAAGACCGCGAAGGGGAGAAGGCGGAGAAGGGCTGAGTCTCGATGGGGCAGGCGGTGTTGGTGGGAGCCGGCGTCGGCGGGCTCGCCGCCGCCGGGGCGCTAGCCCGCAGCGGGTGGCGAGTCACGCTGCTCGAACGCAAGGACCGCCTGCGCGCCGACCCCGCCGCCCTGCTCATCTGGCCCAACGGCGTACGCGCCCTGCGCTCGCTCGGGCTGGCCGACGGGCTGATGTCCATCGCCACCCCGGTGCCGCCGGGCGGCGTACGCCGGTCCGACGGCAGCTGGCTGCTCCAGCCCGGAGCCGCGGCGGCTTTGAACCCGCGTACGGCGCCGCTCGTGGTGCACAGCGAAGACCTGCACGACGCGTTGATCGCCCGGTTGACCGCCACGCTCGACATCCGTACCGGCGTTTCGGTCCGGCAGGTGCGTACCGCACCCCGGGACCGGCCCAGCGTCACGGATGGGCGTACGACGTGGGAAGCCGACCTGGTCATCGCCGCTGACGGCGTATATTCGGCCGTCCGCCGGGGCGTGGCACCGCAGGCCCAGGCCATCAGCTCCGGGTACGCCGCCTGGCGAGCGGTGATCCCCTGGTACCGCGCCCCCGCCATCGCCGGTGACGTGGTTCTCGGCTCCGAAATCCTCGGCAGCGACTACCGCTTCCTGGCCGCGTCGCTGGGCGAGCGCGGATCGGCCGGTGCCTCCAGCCGAGGCGGCATCTACTGGCAGGCGACGGTCGCCGGTGCGGCCCGCCCCGAAGCCCCGGCCACGCAGCTGGCGTTGCTGCGCCGGTGGTTCGAACGCTGGCCGGCGCCGGTGATGGATCTGCTCGGCGCCACCGAGCCCGAAGACCTCGTCCAGCACGACGTACGCGAGATCAGCCCGCCGCTGACCGACTTCGGCGCGGCTTGTGGCACCGGCGGTGTCGTCCTGGTCGGCGACGCCGCCCACGGCATGGCCCACCATCTCGCCCAGGGCGCTTGCCTGGCCTTCGAGGACGTGGCGACCCTGGTCGCGCTGGCCAAGGAGACTTCGCCCGGCGACAAGCTGCGCGGTGTTGTCGCGGCGTACTCTCGGGCGCGGGTGCCCCGGTCAGCAGCCGTTGCCCGGCAGACCAAGCGTGTCGGTGCCGTTCTGGCTCCGCGGGGCCGCTTCGGTACGCGCGCCCGCGACGCTGCCTTCGGGGTTCTCTCGACGCGGGTCCTCGACCGGGCTCGGGTCGAGGCCACCAACTGGTTCCCCCCGAACTGACCGGGTGTCGGGTTTGTCGGTATGACACCCCTCATCCCAGCCTGTGGACCTGTGATCTATCTGTGTCTGGCGGTGAACCCAGTGATTTAACGTAGACTCACTTTCACTCCGAGTGCGGGCGCTGGTACAGGCCGCCCGCCACGCGGGTTTCACCGAGGGCCGATGTCGTCCCGATTGCCCATCAGCGAGCCGCAAGAACCCGGCGCTCGCGACGACGACAGGAGGCCGGTGTGGCGTACCCGTATCCCCCGACACCGACGCGCCAAGGGCTGTACGACCCGGCGAACGAGAAGGACTCCTGCGGCGTGGCGTTCGTCGCTGATCTGCACGGACGCCGCAGTCACGACGTGGTCAGCAAGGGCCTGGCCGCGTTGATCCGGCTCGACCATCGGGGTGCTCGCGGTGCGGAGCCGGAGACGGGGGACGGCGCGGGGATCCTGCTTCAGGTGCCGGACGCGTTCTACCGGGCGGTCCTGGCCGATGAGGGTGCGGCCTTCGAGCTGCCGCCGCCCGGGCAGTACGCCACCGGTCTGGTGTTCCTGCCGACGAACGGTGCGGACGAGGCGCGGGCGCTGACGGTTCTGGAGAAGTACGCCCTCGTCGAGGGGGCGGAGATCCTGGGCTGGCGCGATGTGCCGGTCAAGCCGCGCGGGCTCGGTGCGACCGCGGAGCGGGCCCGGCCGCGGATCCGTCAGGTCTTCCTCGCCGCCCACAAGCTCGACGACGGCACGCCGCTGTGCGGGCTGGACCTCGACCGCGTCGCGTTCTGCGTACGCAAGCAGGCCGAACGGGAGACCCGGGAGCGGGGCGTACCGCTGTACTTCCCGTCGCTGTCGTCGCGTACGGTCGTCTACAAAGGAATGCTGACGCCGGATCAGCTGACGTCGTTCTTCCCCGACCTCGGCGACGAGCGGATGGACAGCGCGATCGCCCTGGTGCACTCGCGGTTCTCGACGAACACCTTCCCGAGCTGGCCGCTGGCTCACCCGTACCGTTACATCGCGCACAACGGCGAGATCAACACGATTCGCGGCAACAAGAACTGGATGTCGGCCCGCGAGTCGCTGCTGGCCAGCCCGCTGCTGCCGGGCAGCATGAAGCGCCTGTTCCCGATCTGTACGTCGGACGGCTCGGACTCGGCGAACTTCGACGAGATGCTGGAGCTGCTGCACCTCACCGGGCGCAGCCTGCCGCACGCCGTCCTCATGATGGTCCCGGAGGCGTGGGAGAACGACGCCTCGCTGGCGGCGACGCCGGAAGGCGCGGCGCGTAAGGCGTTCTACCGCTTCCACGCCAGCCTCATGGAGCCGTGGGACGGGCCGGCCGACATCTCGTTCAGCGACGGCACGGTGGTCGGCGCGGTACTCGACCGCAACGGCCTGCGTCCGGGGCGCTGGGCGGTGACCGAGGACGGCCTCGTGGTGCTGGGCAGCGAGTCGGGCATCATCGACCTGGACCCCGCGACCGTGGTGGCGAAGGGACGCCTGCAGCCGGGCCGCATGTTCCTGGTCGACACCGCGGCTGGGCGGATCCGCGGCGACGACGAGATCAAGGGCGAACTGGCCGCCGCCGCCCCGTACGCCGAATGGCTGCACGCGGGTCTGATGCATCTGGAGTCCCTGCCGGAGCGGGCCCACCTGGTCTACGCGCACGACTCGGTGCGACGGCGCCAGCAGACGTTCGGCTACACCGAGGAGGAGCTGAAGATCCTCATCGGGCCGATGGCCCGCAGCGGGGCCGAGCCGATCGGCTCGATGGGCACCGACACACCGATCTCGCCGCTGTCGCAGCGCCCGCGGCTGCTCTACGACTACTTCCACCAGATCTTCGCGCAGGTCACCAACCCGCCGCTGGACGCGATCCGCGAGGAGATGGTGACCAGCCTGTCGACGACGATCGGTCCCGAGGGCAACCTGCTCGACCCGGGCCCGGCCAGCTGCCGCCAGATCGTGCTGCCCTACCCGATCATCGACAACGACGAGCTGGCCAAGATCCTGTCCATCGACGAGGACGGCGACATGCCCGGCTACAAGGCCGTACGCGTGTCGGGCCTGTACCCGTTGCGCGACGGTGCGGCCGGACTGAAGAAGCGGCTGACCGAGATCTGCCGGCACGTGTCGGAGGCGATCGAGGACGGCGTACGCATCCTCGTGCTGTCCGATCGTGACTCCACAGTGGACCTTGCCCCGATTCCGTCGCTGCTGCTGACCGCGGCCGTTCATGAGCACCTGCTGCGGGAGCAGACGCGTACGCAGGTCGCGCTGGTGATCGAATCGGGCGACTGCCGCGAGGTGCACCACGCCGCTGTCCTCATTGGATACGGTGCCGCCGCGGTCAACCCCTACCTCGCCTTCGAGAGCGCGGAGGACCTGATCCGCGAGGGTGCCCTCGCCGGTGTCACGCCGGAGAAGGCCGTCCGCAATTACGTCAAGGCGCTCGGCAAGGGCGTACAGAAGATCATGTCCAAGATGGGCATCTCGACGGTGTCGTCCTACTGCGGCGCCCAGGTGTTCGAGGCGGTCGGGCTCGGCCAGGAACTGGTACAGCGCTACTTCACCGGTACGGCGTCGCCCATCGGCGGCATCGGGCTCCCCGAGATCCACGCCGAGGTCGCCGCTCGGCACGCGGTGGCGTACCCCTTGAATGCTGCGGAGCAGGCGCACCGGCGCCTGGACGTGGGCGGCGAGTACCAGTGGCGGCGCGAGGGCGAGCTGCACCTGTTCAACCCGGAGACGGTCTTCCTGTTGCAGCACGCCACGCGCAGCGGGCAGGAGAAGGTCTTCCGCGAGTACACGTCCACAGTGGATTCACTCACTCAACGGTCCGGCCACCTGCGCGGGCTCTTCGCGCTGAAAGCCGGTGAGCCGATCCCGGTCGAGGAGGTCGAGCCGGTCGAAGCGATCGTGAAGCGGTTCGCGACCGGCGCGATGAGCTACGGCTCGATCTCGGCCGAGGCCCACGAGACCCTGGCCATCGCCATGAACAACCTCGGCGGCAAGTCCAATACCGGCGAGGGCGGCGAGGACGTCGAGCGCCTCTACGACCCGGCCCGCCGCTCGGCGGTCAAGCAGGTCGCCTCGGGCCGCTTCGGCGTCACCACCGAGTACCTGGTCAACGCCGACGACCTCCAGATCAAGATGGCGCAGGGGGCCAAGCCGGGCGAGGGCGGCCAGCTGCCGGGCAACAAGGTCTGGCCGTGGATCGCCAAGACCCGCCACGCCACGGCCGGCGTCGGCCTCATCTCGCCGCCGCCGCACCACGACATCTACTCGATCGAAGACCTCGCGCAGCTCGTCTTCGATCTCAAGAGCGTCAACCCCCGGGCCCGCGTCCACGTCAAGCTCGTGAGCGAGACCGGCGTCGGAACCGTCGCCGCCGGCGTGGCCAAGCTCAAGGCCGACGTCATCCTCATCTCGGGCCACGACGGCGGCACCGGCGCGTCGCCCCTCAACAGCCTCAAACACGCGGGTACGCCGTGGGAGCTGGGCCTGGCCGAAACGCAGCAGACCCTGCTCCTGAACGGGCTGCGCGACCGGGTGACGGTGCAGGTCGACGGGCAGCTCAAGACCGGGCGTGACGTCGTCATCGCGGCGCTGCTGGGCGCCGAGGAGTACGGCTTCGCGACCGCGCCGCTGATCGTCGCCGGCTGCGTCATGATGCGCGTGTGCCACCTGGACACGTGTCCGGTCGGCATCGCGACGCAGAACCCGCGCCTGCGCGAGCGGTTCACCGGGCAGCCGCAGTTCGTCGAGAACTTCTTCCGCTTCCTGGCCCAGGAGGTCCGCGAGATCCTGGCGGCGCTGGGCCTGCGGTCGCTGGACGAGGCGGTCGGCCGGGTGGATCTGCTCGATTTCCGGCCCGCCGTCGACCACTGGAAGGGCCACGGGCTCGACCTGTCCGCCGTTCTGCACCAGCCCACGCTGCCCGTCGGTGCGGCGCTGCGGCGTACGCGGACGCAGGATCACCAGCTGGAGCGGTCTCTGGACAACCTGCTGCTGGAGCTGGCCGCCCCGGCGCTGGAGACCGGTACGCCGGTCGTCGGCGCGGTGGCCGTACGCAACGAACACCGCTCGGTCGGCGCGATGCTCGGCGGCGAGGTGGTACGCCGTTTCGCCGGCAACGGCCTGCCCGACGAGACGATCGCGTTCACGTTCACCGGCACCGCCGGGCAGTCGTTCGGTGCGTTCGTCCCTCGCGGTGTGACGCTGCGCCTGATGGGCGACGCCAACGACTATGTCGGAAAGGGCCTGTCCGGCGGCCGCCTCGTCGTGCGGCCGGACCTCACGGCGACGTTCGCCGCCGAAGCCAACGTCATCGCCGGCAACACCGTCCTTTATGGAGCGACATCGGGCGAGGTGTACCTGCGGGGCCAGGCGGGGCAGCGCTTCGCCGTCCGCAACTCCGGGGCCAGGGCGGTCGTCGAGGGCGTCGGCGACCACGGCTGCGAGTACATGACCGGCGGCACGGTGGTCGTACTGGGCCCGACCGGGCGTAACTTCGCGGCCGGCATGAGCGGCGGGCGGGCGTACCTGCTGGATCTGGAGCCGGATCTGGTCAACCGCGAGCTGGTGGACCTGGACCCGGTCGAGGGCGAGCCGGCCGGGGAGCTGTACGAGCTGGTGGCGCGGCACTTCGCCGAGACCGGCTCGTCCGTGGCGGAGAAGCTGCTGGCCGACTGGGAGGCGGCGGTGCCGAGATTCACCGCAGTGATGCCACGAGAGTACAAGAGGGTGATAGAAGCGATGAGAGCCGCCGAGGCTGCCGGCCGCGATGTGGACGCGGCCGTCATGACTGTGCTGTCGGCTCCGATGCCGCCGGCGTCATCGGAGGCGGCACATGCCTGACCCGAACGGATTCCTGCGGTACGGCCGTCGGCTGCCGGCCCGGCGCCCGGTGCCGGTACGCATCCTCGACTGGAACGAGGTCTACCCGCCGGCCGGCGAAGCCCTCGTCCGCGAACAGGCCACCCGGTGCATGGACTGCGGCGTACCGTTCTGCCACGACGGGTGCCCGCTGGGCAACCGCATCCCCGACTGGAATGACCTGGTCCGCACCGGCGCGTGGGACGGTGCGATCGAATCGCTGCACGCGACCAGCAACTTCCCGGAGTTCACCGGGCGGCTGTGCCCGGCGCCCTGCGAAGCGTCCTGCGTCCTCGGCATCGGCGACGCGCCGGTGGCCATCAAGCAAGTCGAGGTGTCCATCATCGATCGGGCGTACGCCGACCGCCTCGTCGCGCCGCAGCCGGCGGCCTCGAAGACCGGCCGCCGGGTCGCGATCGTCGGATCCGGCCCCGCCGGACTGGCCGCGGCGCAGCAGCTGGCCCGCGCCGGTCATGACGTGACCGTCTACGAACGCGACGACGTCCCCGGCGGCCTGCTGCGGTACGGCATCCCGGACTTCAAGCTGGAGAAGCACCACGTCGACCGCCGGGTCGAGCAGCTGGTCGCCGAGGGCGTGGAGTTCCGCACCGGCGTCAACGTCGGTGTCGACGTCACCGCGTCGTCCCTGCGCGACTCGCATGACGCGGTTCTCCTCGCGACCGGCGCTCTGGCCGGACGGGACACTATGGACACTCCCGGCCGGGCCTTGCGCGGCGTCCATCTGGCCATGGACCACCTGGTGCAGGCCAACCGATTCGTGGCCGGCGCCGAGCCGCCGTCGATCACGGCCGCGGGTCGGCATGTGATCATCATCGGGGGCGGCGACACCGGCGCGGACTGCCTCGGTGTCGCCCACCGCCAAGGCGCATCATCGGTGACGCAGCTGGACCGCTACCCGCTGCCGCCGGATGACCGCGACGAAGACCGCGACCCGTGGCCGGTCTGGCCCTGGATCCTGCGCAGCTACCCCGCCCACGAGGAAGGCGGCGAACGCGTTTTCTCGGTTGCCGTACAGCGTTTCGTGGACGACGGCACCGGCGCCGTACGCGCGATCGTCGTCGCTGACGTCGCCGTCACCCGGGATCCCAGCGGCCGGGCCGTCGTCACCCCCGTGCCCGGATCGGAGCGGGAAATCCCGGCGGACCTGGTGCTGCTGGCGATCGGATTCGACGGCACCGACGCCGTGGACGCCCTCGCGCAGCTCTCGCTGTCGCCGACCGCTCGCGGCACGATCGCGGTCGACGAGGCTTGGCAGACCTCGACGCCGGGCGTCTTCGCCGCCGGGGATGCGCACAAGGGTGCTTCGCTCATCGTCTGGGCCATCGCCGAGGGGCGGGCGGCTGCGGCCGCCATCCACTCCTATCTGGACGGAGCCGGGAACCTTCCGGCCGCCGTACGCCCCTCCACCCGCCCCCTCGCCGCCGCCTGACCTTTGTCTCTACGGACAGTTCGAACGTGTCCGTTCGGCTGATGGCGAGGGTTAAGACCTACTTGACACAAAGACGCCGTTCGCATGCTGGCCGCCCGTGCTCGAACGCAGTTGCGGGGCCGCCTGTCCAGAATGGATGCGGACTGGCCGGACGAGCCCGTCCGCCGGTACTGCTCGGACGCATGTCGTCAAGCGGTTTCGCGAGCCCGAAAGCGGGCTACTTGACGGCGGCGCTGTTCGGGTCGGCCATCAGGCCGGTGGTGTCGACGGCTTCGAAGTCGCTGCCGTGCAACCGGCCGAGCGCGTGCAGGGCGTCGTTGCTCCAGCGGTCGTCGGGCGTACCGGAGATGAACCAGGGCGAGCCGTTGTCGGCGACGATCACGCCGTACTTCTGCATCGCGACGGCCACGATGCGGGCCTGTTTCGGAAGCGACGCCACGTTGACACTCGCCTTAAGGCGCAGGCGCAATCCCATCGGCGGCAACGCCGTGCTGGTGCTGTCGGAGGCCTGATGCCGAGCCGGCCAGACGTACTTGGCCTGCGACCGCGGCACGGTCACGCGGATCGCGTGATCGATGCGGCCCGCCGCGACCTCGTCGTAGCGGACCAGGCCCGCGAAGATGGGCAGTCCCGCCGCGTCGGCTGACGTCCAGCCGGGCGTACGCAGCTTGTTGGAGAGCAGGTCGAAAACGGCGCCGCTGCCCGCCTTCCAGCCGGTGGCGGACTTCGTGGCGGCGAACAGTTCGTACACCTTGCAGCCGGCCGGGTCGTGCAGGATGACATGGCGATCGCCGGTCGCATCCGGCCCGCCCTCGATCTTCACGTTCGCCGGGATCGGGTACGCCACCTTGTCGCTTTCACGGGCGTACGCGAAGGTGACTTTGACACCGGGCTGGCCGGACCGGACGGTGGTGATGGGGATGCCGATGGGTCCGCCGTCCCACAGGCCGGAGCCGAAGTCGGCGTGGACCGGCGAGCCCGAACCGATCGACGCCACGTACGCCGCCGACGACTTGTGTACGGGCAGCTTCGAAACGTCGGCGCGCCAGACGTTGTCGGCCGGGAAAGCGTTGCAGGGCTTGGCAACCGGCTTGACGCTCGGCGATGCACCCGGCGTCGGGCTCGCGATCGGGCCGGGGCTCGCCGTGACGGCGGGGGCCGCGGTGGGGGAGGCCGCCACGAACTCGGGTTCGTCCGAGCCGCAGCCGCTGAGGGCGAAGGTGAGCACGGTCAGCAGAGCCAGCTTCTTCACAGCGGCCCAGCCTTCCACGGCCGGGCCGCCGCCACAACCGCCTACAGCAAGGCCGGCCAGTCGATCGTCTGGTCGCCGGCCCCGAGCGCGGGGCGCACGACGTGCTCACCGACGGTCGGCTCCACGAACGTCTTCTTGATGACCCAGTTGGTGGCGAGCAGCTGCCCGCCGGTGCCGGTGGCGAAGCGGGCCTTGGTCCAGTTGCTCACGCCGACCTGGCGGATCTTCGTCAGCTTGTACGCCTTCGCGAACTCGCTCATCCGCTTGAGGAACGCCTCGGCGGTCCGTAGCAGCTTCGCGAGCTTCGTCGCGACCGTGGCGCACCGGCCGGCGGCCGCCGCCGATTCGGCCCAGCCGGCGGCGGTGCCGGCCGCGACCGAGGCGCCGAAGGTGATCCAGGACGAGGCGAGGGCCACGATGATGGTGCAGATCAGCCAGGCGATCAGCTCCTTGATGATCTGCACGACGAGGTCTTCGGCCTCCTCGGCGCCGGTGGCGGTCTGGTCGAGCATCTGCGCCGTGCCGTCGAAGTGGTCGATGATCTGCTGGAGGCTGGTGGACAGGTCGGACAGCTCCGAGTTGAAGGCGGTCGCCGCCGCACCTTCCCAGGCGGCCATGAGGCGGGCCCGGGCGTCGGCCTCGACGGTGATCAGAGACTGGACCTCGCCGGCCGCCTTGCGCCACGCCGCTGCCTTCTCCCGCAACGCGTCCGGATCACCGGTGACGAGGTCGAGCGGGTGGGCCAGGAACTCGACGATCGGGCGGACGATGCTGAGGGCGGCGCCGGCCGGGGCGAGCCAGCCGTCGATGCGGATCGCGCCGGATTCGGATCGCACGTCAGTGTCCTCCGAAGCGCTGAGAGGCGGCGGTGTCGGCGGAGGTGTACGCCGCCCGGATCGTGTCCATCGCATCGCAGAGGGCGTCGAACACGTCCCGGCCGTCCTTGAGGACGTTGAGCCCGTCGTCACAGCGTTCGGTGTACTTGGTGTGGATGCCCTGCGACTCCTGCAGCAGGCCGAAGCTGTCGCCGCTGACGTCGGCGTCGATGAGCGCCTGGCGGGCGCGCTCGAAGCCGTCGGAGACCTCTTGCGAGGCCTGTTTGTATGTGGACAGCGCCTGTAGCGCCACCTTCGTCGTGTCGGTGCTCACGTTTCCTCCCCTGAGCGGCCCGCAACCCGGTGGCGCACCGCTTGTTTCCTTTGACTCCGGCGGCTAGGAGCCCGCCGTATTGACCACAATGGACGATTGCTTCTTCAGGATGTTGACCGCGGCCCGCGATCCGTCCGCGCAATGCAGCAGTACGCGGCCGCGGCGAAGCAAGCCCTTCGGGGCGGGCTCGGCACCGGTGACCGTGGCTCGGGGCAGCGAGCCGACGAGAGTGAACCGGTACTTGCCCGGCGAGAGCAGCTCGCCGCGGGCGACGATCACGCGCTGGTCGGTGAGGATCAGCTTCGGCCACGTCGCACCGTGGATCAGCTCGTGCAGCGCGTGCGCCATCGAACCGGGCGGGCCTTCGACGGCGCGGCCCCACAGAACCTTGCGCATCAGCTGGGTGTTCTCGCCCAGCAGGCCGAGGGTGAGCAGGCGGAATGCGAAGGCACCGAGTTCGTGTCCGACGTCGACGGGGCCGGTCGCGCCGGGATCGGACGCGGTGATGATCGCCGCTACCGCCATGGTCTCGCCCGGTTGCAGGATCGCCGCGGCGTCGGCGGCCATCGCCCGGCTCAGATCGTCGAGCGGGCGGCCATCGGCTTGGCCGACCTCGTTCGCGCGATCCCCGCGGGGCGCGCCAGGGATCTCGGTCTCATCGGGCACATCGGGAATCTTGGCATGGTTCCTCAGCCCTCGCTATGGTCTGCGTCGGCCCTGTGGATAACTCCATCAGCCGGGCCGACCGATGGCATACCATGTGCCCCGGGCCGCCACCGCGCTGCTGGGCGGCACTGCGATATGAGGTGGACCGCCGTGAGTGAACTGAGCAATCTGGACAGTCTGGCCGGCTATGCCCTGCAGCAGGTCGAGAAGCTGCGCCAGATGCAGGAGCGGATGACCGAGCTGACCGGTGAGGGCCGGTCGCCGGACGGGCTCGTCGTTGCGCGTACGGGCGCCGGTGGGCGGATCCTCGACCTGCGCATCGACGAGGCGGCGCTGCGGTCGGGCGCGGCGCAGGTGAGCGCCGGGGTGACCGCTGCGGTCTCGGCCGCTCAGGCGGCGTACGCGACGCAGGCCGACGATCTCATGGCCGATGAGATGGGCGTACGCCCGAGCGACCCGAACCCGTCGTTCGACCGGGGCATGGCCCGCCTCGACGAGCTGACCGACCAGCTCGAAGACCTGACACGCCGCCTCGAACGCTGACCGCACCGGGCGGCTCGGCGACACCCACTGACGCGGGGCGTTGACGGACGCCTTAAGCCGGGGCTCAAACTAAGTAATCCGCAGGTTAACGACCCTTCAACCGGGGACTAAAGTCCATCCCCGGTTCGGTCGCCCGCCCCACCGGGCGATAGGCTCGGTGACCGTGACACGCCGCGCGAAAATCGTCTGCACACTCGGCCCCGCGACCAGCAGCCCGGAGCGGCTGAAGGGCCTCATCGACGCGGGGATGAACGTCGCCCGCCTCAACTTCAGCCACGGCGACCACACCGACCACGAGGCCGTCTACGAACAGGTACGCCGCCAGGCGCGGGCGGCCGGCGCGGCGGTAGCGATCCTCGCGGACCTGCAGGGACCGAAGATCCGCCTCGGGCGGTTCGCCGACGGGCCGCACGAGTGGCGTACCGGCGACACGGTGACGATCACCAGCGAGGACGTCGAGGGCACCAAGGACCGCGTCTCCTGCACCTACAAGAAGCTTCCCGAGGAAGTGAAGTCCGGCGACCGGCTGCTCATCGACGATGGCAAGGTGGCCGTCGAGGTGATCGAGGTGACCGGACCGGACATCCGCTGCCGCGTGATCGAAGGCGGGCCGGTCTCCAACAACAAGGGCGTGTCGCTGCCCAACGTCGAGGTGAGCGTACCGGCACTGTCCGAGAAGGACGCTGAGGATCTGCGCTTCGCGCTGCGGCTGGGCGTGGACTGGGTGGCGCTGTCGTTCGTACGCTCGCCCGACGACATCAAGCTGGTCCACCACATCATGGCCGAGGAGAACATCTACCGACCGGTCATCGCGAAGGTGGAGAAGCCCGAAGCGGTAGCGAACCTTGAGGCCATCGTGGACGCGTTCGACGCCATCATGGTGGCCCGTGGCGATCTCGGCGTGGAGATGCCGCTGGACCAGGTGCCGCTGGTCCAGAAGAAGGCCGTCCAGCTGTGCCGCGAGTACGCCAAGCCGGTGATCGTGGCGACCCAGATGCTCGACTCGATGATCGAGAATTCGCGGCCGACCCGGGCCGAGGCGAGCGACGTCGCGAACGCCGTCCTCGACGGCACCGACGCGGTGATGCTGTCCGGCGAGACGAGCGTCGGCAAGTTCCCGGTCCTGACGGTCAGCACGATGGCCAAGATCGTCACCACGACCGAGTCCGGTGCGGTCGCGATACCGCGCTTGCAACACGATCCGCGTACGCGCGGCGGTGCGCTCACGGTGGCGGCGTCGAACATCGCGACGGCCGTCGGCGCGAAGGCGCTCGTCGCGTTCACCCAGACCGGCGACACCGTACGCCGCCTGGCCCGCCTGCACTGCTCGCTGCCGCTGCTGGCGTTCACGCCGGAGGAGCACGTACGCAATCAGATGGCGTTGTCGTGGGGCGTCGAAACGTTCCTCGTGCCGTTCGTACACCACACCGACGACATGTTCCGCCAGGTCGACCAGGCGCTGCTGGGCCTGGGCCGGGCCAAGGTGGGCGACATCGTCGTCGTCGTGGCCGGCAGCCCGCCCGGCACGCCCGGTTCGACCAACACCCTGCGGGTGCACGAATTGGGCTCGCTCACCGGGTACCTGTCGAGCACGCGATGACCACCGAGCCGGCGGTGACCGGCCAGGCCGCGGTGGACCAGCTGGTGTCGCTGCTCGACCTGCGCCAGATGGAGGAGCTGCGCTTCGAGGGGGTCAGCGCCTCCTTCGTCCCGGTCCGCGTCTACGGTGGCCAGGTCGCCGCCCAGGCTCTGGCGGCCGCCGGCCGCACGGTCGACCCGGCCCGCCACGTCCACTCGCTGCACGGCTACTTCATCCGCGCCGGCAATCCGCTCCTGCCCATCGAGTACGCCGTCGAGGTCGTCCGCGACGGCCGTTCGTTCTCGGTCCGCCGCTCGGTGGCGTACCAGGAAGGAAAGCCCATCTTCCTGATGTCGGCCTCCTTCCAGGTCGACGAGGTGGGTTTGGACCACCACGCGCCCGGACCGACCGACGTGCCCGGACCGCAGGACCTGCCGACGATGCAGGACCGGCTGTCGCCGTATCCGGAGCGGGCCCAGTTCTGGTCGGCCACCCCGCGCCCGCTCGACGTGCGCTACATCGGCGAGCCCGGCTGGGTACGCCCGGGGCAGCGCCAGCGGGATCCGCACCAGCGGGTGTGGATGCGCATCGACGGAAAGCTGCCCGACGATCCGCTGGTGCACGCCTGCGCGCTGACGTACGCCTCGGATCTGACCCTGCTGGACTCGGTCTTGTCGGTGCACGGCGAGGTCTGGGGACCCGGCGGCGTCATCGGCGCCAGCCTGGATCATGCGTTGTGGTTCCACCGCCCGTTGCGAGCCGACGAGTGGTTCCTCTACGACTGCTGGAGCCCGTCGGCCTCGGGCGCGCGGGGGCTGGCGACCGGCCGCATGCTCGATCAGGCCGGCCGGCACATCGCCACCGCGGTCCAGGAGGGCCTGCTGCGCAAAGTCGGCTGAACCAGGGCTTAGTCCTGCTGGTCCCAGCGCCCCACCGTGGGCGATAATTCTTCGCGTGAGACTGTCTGCGCGGGTGGATTACGCGATCCGAGCCGTGATCGAGCTGGCCTCGATCGAGCCGGTCGCGAGCGGGCGGCCGCCGGCGGACTACCCGGTCACCTCCGAGCGCATCGCCAAGGCGCAGGAGATCCCGCCGAAGTTCCTGGAGAGCATCCTGCTCCAGCTGCGCCGCGGCGGGGTCGTCAACGCCCAGCGCGGTCCGGAGGGCGGCTACTGGCTGGCCCGCCCGGCGGGCGAGATCACGCTGGCCGAGGTGATCGAGATCATCGACGGGCCGCTGTCGCACGTACGCGGCCATGCGCCGTCCGAGCTCGGCTATAACAGTGCCGCGCGGACGCTTCAGGACGTGTGGCTGGCGGTCGAGTCGCAGGAGCGCGAGATGCTGGAGCGGGTCACCTTCGCTCATCTCGCCAGCGGGCAGCTGCCGTTCCCCGTGCCCACCGCCTGACCTGCACTCGTCTCACCCAGTGGGGTGAGTTGTTCCCGAATCTTGGAACGATCGTTGACCCGGGCCGCCGTCTGAAGGCATTCTCTATCTTGCAGGTAGGAAATGTAGGTCAACTAGAGATGGTAGGGATTCATGAGCCACCCCGTCCTGAGCCGACGCGCCCTCGGACTCGCCGCGACCGTGCTAGCCCTGGCCGGCCTGACCGGCTTGTCCGCGTGCGGCGGTGACTCCGGTACCGGGGCACCCTCGGCCGCGAACCCCGTGCCGGTGCGCTTGGGTTACTTCCCGAATCTCACCCACGCGACCGCCGTCGTCGGTGTCGACAAGGGCATCTTCGCCCAGCAGCTCGGCAACACCGTGAAGCTGGAGACCAAGACCTTCAACGCCGGCCCCGAGGCGATCGAGGCCCTGCTGTCGGGCGCCATCGACGCCACCTACATCGGCCCGAACCCCGCCATCAACGCGTACGCCCAATCCGGCGGCCAGGCCGTGCGGATCGTCGCCGGATCGGCCTCCGGCGGTGTCGCGTTCATCGTCAAGCCCGAGATCAAGTCGGTCGAAGACCTGCGCGGCAAGACCGTCTCTACGCCGCAGCTGGGCAACACCCAGGACGTGGCGCTGCGCTACTGGCTCAAGGGCAAGGGCCTGACCACCACCAAGGAGGGCGGCGGCGACGTCAAGATCAAGCCGCAGGCCAACGCGGACATCGTCACGGCCTTCCAGTCCGGCGCGATCCAGGGCGCCTGGGTGCCGGAGCCCTACGCCTCCCGCCTGACCGCCCTGGGCGGCGTGAAGCTGGTCGACGAGCGCGACCTGTGGCCGGGCGGCCAGTTCGTGATCACGCACCTGCTGGTCAGTAAGAAGTTCCTGGACGCGCACCGCGACGTCGTCAAGAACCTGGTCGCCGGTTCGGTCGCGGCGAACGCCTGGATCAAGGCCAACTCGCAGGACGCGCAGACCACGATCAACGAAGCGCTGGGCAAGATCACCGGTAAGCCGCTGGACGCGAAGCTGACCGCGGCCGCGTGGCCGACGCTGACCTTCACCGACGACCCGCTGTCGGCCTCGCTGAGGGTCGGTGCGCAGCACGCCGAGGAGATCGGGTTGACCAAGCCCGTCGACCTCAAGGACATCTACGACTTGACCCTGTTGAACGAGGTCCTCAAGGCCGCCGGGCAAAGCGAGGTGAACGCATGACGATTGTCCCTGATCTCAGGGAGGCGTATGCCGGGCTGCCCGTGGGCGGTCCGGCCGTCGCGCTTTCCGGAGTAACGAAGGTCTTCGGTCACGGTGCCGCGAGCGTCACCGCGCTGGACCGGGTCTCCCTGACAGTCTCCCAAGGTGAGTTCCTCTGCCTGGTCGGCGCGTCCGGCTGCGGCAAGAGCACGCTGCTGTCCCTGGTGGCCGGGCTCGACGCGCCGACCGCCGGCGTCATCGAGGTGACCGAGGGCGCCCGGCCCGGCCTGATGTTCCAGGATCCGGCGCTGTTCCCGTGGCTGACGGTGGAGCAGAACGTGGCTCTGCCGCTGCGGCTGCGCGGCGTCGGCCGGTGCGAACGCCTGGAACAGGCCCGCGAGTTGCTTGAAGTCGTCCGGCTGGCCGACTTCGCTCGGCGCCGGCCGCACGAGCTGTCCGGCGGCATGCGCCAGCGGGTGGCCCTCGCGCGTACGCTCGCCCTCGAAACGCCCGTCCTGCTGATGGACGAGCCGTTCGGCGCGCTCGACGCCATGACCCGCGATCTCCTGCACGACGAGATCGAGCGCATCTGGTCGGAGCGCAACCTCACCATCCTGTTCGTCACGCACAACGTGCGCGAGGCGGCGCGCCTCGGTAACCGCATCGTGCTGCTGTCCAGCCGTCCGGGCCGGGTGGTCGACGACCGCCCCGTCGAGATACCGCGGCCGCGGGTCATCGACAGCCCAGCCGTGGCGAACCTCGCCGCCGACGTGACCGTACGCCTGCGCGAGGAGGTCCGCCGCCATGGCAACTGACGAGTTGGTCCGGCAGAAGGCCACACTGTCGGGATTGGACGCTCTGGAGGTGCCGACCCGATCCCGGCGGCCGCTCGGTGCCCGGATCTGGAAGGCGGCGTGGCCGAAGCTGACCGCTCTGGTGGTCGTCATGATCGTGTGGCAGCTGCTGTTCCTGTCCGGCTGGAAGGATCCATGGGTGCTGCCCGGTCCGCAGGCGGTCTTCGCCGAGCTGTGGCGGCAGATGAACACCGACGAGCTGTGGGATGCGTTCGGCTTGACGATCTGGCGAGCGGCGTACGGCTTCGCTCTGTCGCTCGTCATCGGCGGTGCGATCGGCCTCGCGGTCGCGCGTATCCCGTTCCTGCGCGCGGCGATCGGCTCGATCATCACCTCGCTGCAGACGCTGCCGTCGGTGGCGTGGGTGCCGCTGGCGATCCTGCTGCTGCAGCTCGGCGAGGGCACGATCACCTTCGTCGTCGTCCTCGGCGCGGCGCCGTCGATCGCCAACGGGGTCATCGCCGGCGTGGACTTCATTCCTCCACTGTGGATGCGGGCGGGCCGCAACATCGGCGCCCGGGGCTTCGCGCTCTACCGGCACGTGGCCGGCCCGGCGTCGCTGCCGGCCATCGTCGCCGGGCTCAAGCAGGGCTGGGCGTTCGCCTGGCGCAGCCTCATGGCCGCCGAGATCGTCGGAGCCGCCGACGCCACCGGCCTGGGTCTGCAAATGATGGTGTACCGCGATCTCAACGACGCCGCGGGCCTCTACGCGGTCCTCATCACGATCCTCATCATCGGCCTGTTCGTCGACACGGTGTTCGGCTTCGTGGAGCGCACCATGCGCAGCCGGAGGGGACTGGCCGAAGCGGATTGACATACCCGGCTGGCACACTGCCGATGTGAGTGGACTGGCACGCCGGCTGGGAACCGTGGACGCGACCGTTCTCGGGCTCGGCGCCATGCTCGGTGCGGGGGTCTTCGCGGCCTTCGCGCCGGCGGCACGGGCGGGTGGATCGCTGGTGCTGATCGGCTTGGCGCTGGCCGCTGCGGTCGCGTATTGCAATGCGACCGCGTCCGCGCAGCTGGCCGCCGCGTATCCGACGTCCGGCGGAACGTATGTCTACGGCCGGGAACGGCTCGGCGAATGGTGGGGCTACCTCGCCGGCTGGGGCTTCGTCGCGGGCAAGACCGCATCCTGCGCGGCCATGGCGCTGACCTTCGCGGCGTACGCGGCGCCGTCCGGGTGGAGCAAGCCGGTCGCCGTCGCGGCGGTGGCCGCCCTGGTCGCGGTCAACTATCGCGGAGTCACGCGCACCGCGCGGCTCGCCCGCGTGATCGTCACCATCGTGCTGCTGGTCCTCGCCCTGGTCAGCGCCTCCGGGCTGGGGCCCGCGCCGGCTCACCCGGCCGTCACCACCAGCGCCGCCGGCCTCCTCCAGGCCGCCGGGCTGCTGTTCTTCGCCTTCGCCGGGTACGCCCGCATCGCGACCATGGGCGAAGAGGTGATCGAGCCGCGCCGGACCATCCCGCGCGCGATCCTGCTCGCCCTCGCGATCGCAGTCGGCGTATACGCCGTCGTCGGCGTGGCACTCCTGCACACATTGGGAGCGCAGCGGCTGGCGGATTCGGCAGCACCGCTGGCGGACGCGGTCGTGGCGGCCGGCTGGGGCTGGGCGAGCCCGGCCGTCCGGTTCGGCGCCGCCTGCGCCAGCCTCGGCGCGTTGCTGGCCCTCATCGCGGGCATCGGGCGTACGGCGCTGGCCATGGCCCGCAACGACGACCTGCCGCGGTGGCTGTCGGCGGTGCATCCCCGCTTCCACGTGCCGCACCGTGCCGAAGTCGTCCTCGGCGGGCTCGTCTGCGCCTTGGTACTGGCCGTAGATCTGCGCGGTGCGATCGGCTTCTCGTCGTTCGGCGTACTGGTCTACTACCTGATCGCCAACGTTTCGGCGTTCACGCAGACGGGGCCGGATCGCTTCTACCCCCGGGCGCTGCAAGTGTTCGGCGCCATCGGCTGCGCCACGCTGGCGCTGACGCTGCCCTGGCCGGCGGTCGTGGCCGGCTCGGCGGTCCTCGCGGCGGGCTGCGCCCTGCGCTGGATCCGCCGAGCCGTCGCTCAACGGCGTACCACGAATCAGCGGCGTACCGCGGCCAGAAGGTGAGCCGCGGCGTCGGCGACCGGTACGCGGACCGTCTCGCCGCTGGCCCGCTCGGTCACTTCAACCACGCCGTCGGCCAGGCCCCGCGCGCCGACGGTGACCCGCAGCGGGATCCCGACCAGCTCGGCATCGCTGAACTTGACGCCGGGGCGCTCATCGCGGTCGTCCCAGACGACCTCGACACCCTGCCGCCCGAGTTCGCCGTACAGGGCCTGCGCGGCCGACGTGGCCGGCTCGTCCTTGCCCAGCTGCACGATGACGACATGGAACGGCGCGACCGCCATCGGCCACACGATCCCCTTATCGTCATGGTGTGACTCGACGATCGCGGCCAGCGCCCGCTCCACGCCGATGCCGTACGACCCCATGATCGGCGCGACCCGCTGCCCATCCTGCAGCAGGACGCTGACCCCGAGCGACTCGGTGAACTTGTAGCCGAGCTTGAAAATGTGGCCGATCTCGACCGTGCGGATCACCGTCAGCTCGCCGCCGCAGCGCGCACACGTCTCACCGGCGACGACCTCCCGCAGATCGGCCCACGTGCCGACGGTGATGTCCCGGTCGACGTCCACACCCTTCAAGTGCACGTCGTCGACGTTGGCGCCGGTCGCCATCCCGCGCCGGCCCTTCAGCGCGATGTCGGCCACCACCGGCAGCTCTGTCACGCCGACCGCGCCCAGGCTGCCGGGCAGCGCACCGAGCGCCTCACGGATCTCCTCCGGGCGAGCAGGGCGTACGCTCACCGCGCCGACGGCGTCGACGAGCTTCTGCTCCACCAGCGCGTGATCGCCCCGGAGGAGGACCAGGGTCAGCTGGTCGTCCACCACATACACCAGCGTCTTGACCTGACGGTCACCGGCGAACCCGTATTGCACATCGAGATCCTCGATGGTGCGTACGCCCGGCGTGTCGAACCGCTCCGGCGCATCCAGCACATCGCGCTCCGCCACGGCCGGCAGTGCCGACGTCGCCTTCTCGACGTTGGCGGCGTACCCGCACTGCGGACAGCGGATGACGAGATCCTCACCGGCCTCGGTCGGGCACATGAACTCCCGCGAGTCGCTGCCTCCCATGGTGCCGTTGGACGCCTCGACCGGGATCGCGGTCAAGCCGAGCCGCTCGAAGATCCGCACGTACGCGTCAAAATGCCTGTCGAAGCTGACATCCAGCCCGGCGGGGTCGATGTCGAAGCTGTAGGAGTCCTTCATCGTGAACTCGCGTACGCGGATCAGGCCGCTCTTCGGTCGCGGCTCGTCGCGCAGCTTGGTCTGGAACTGGAACCACATCTGCGGCAGCTCCCGATAGGAGCGCAGCTCGGCGGCGAGGACGGTGAAGATCTCCTCATGCGTCATGCCTAGAACCAGATCGGCGCCCCGCCGGTCGCGCAGCCGGAACATCTCCTGCCCCATGACCGCCCAGCGGCCCGACTTCTGCCAGACCTCGGCCGGGTGCATCACCGGCAGCAGGAACTCCTGTGCCCCGATGCGCTCCATCTCCTCCCGGATGACGGCGATGATCTTCGCGCGTACGCGGATCGCCAACGGCAGGAGGCTGTAGTGACCGGACATCAGCTGGCGAACGAAGCCGGCGCGCAGCAGGAGCCGGTGGCTGACGGCGTCGGCGTCGGCCGGATCCTGGCGCAAGGTGGGTACGTAGATCTGTGACCAGCGCATAACGGCACAGCGTACCGGCCCGGCTGCGTACGGTCGCCGGGGTTTTCCGCTCACTGCTTCGGCCCCACCTAGCGGTCCGACTCGGTCCGGCAGATGTCCACCACGCCCTCGGAACGGTTTGTTGAAGAAGTAGCGCGGATAGGCGTACGCCTTCCCGTCCTTATGTATGCGGTTGACCGCGCGGCCAGTGCGAATCGGACGCCGTCAGCATGCATGCTCCGGGTTAGTCGGCGCAGATATGGCGGATGCATGCGACCGTTATCGAACGCGTGTACGACACTTGCGCTCTGGCCTGGGAGAAGTGCCCCCGGTGGGATTCGAACCCACACTGGCGGTGGTTTGAGCACCGTGACTCTGCCGGTTGGTCTACAGGGGCCGTAGGCCCGTCTAGAGTACCCACTAGGCTATGGAGGGTGGCACCCGGTTACCCGGGATGTCGAAGGCGCTGCTTGTTGGGGGTTGAGTTCGTGACCGAGGGTCAGGCTGGCGCGGTGCGCAGGCGGGTGCTGATCGCGGAGGACGAGGCGCTCATCCGGCTCGACCTCGCCGAGATGCTGGGCGAGGAGGGCTACGAGGTCGTGGGCGAGGCCGGCGACGGCGAGTCCGCGGTGCGCCTGGCCGAGGAGCTCAAGCCCGATCTGTGCATCTTCGACATCAAGATGCCGATCATGGATGGGCTGGCGGCGGCCGAGAAGGTGGCCGGGGCGCGGATCGCGCCGGTGATCATTCTGACCGCGTTCAGCCAGCGCGACCTGGTCGAGCGGGCGCGGGCGGCCGGTGCGATGGCGTACCTGGTGAAGCCGTTCCAGAAGTCGGACCTGGTGCCGGCGATCGAGATCGCGCTGTCGCGGCACGCCGAGGTGGCGGCGCTGGAGGCCGAGGTCGCCGGGCTGTCGGACCGGCTGGAGACGCGCAAGGCGGTCGAGCGCGCCAAGGGTGCGTTGATGACGCAGTACGGCATGACCGAGCCGCAGGCATTCAAGTGGATCCAGCGGACCGCGATGGATCACCGGATGACGATGCGTGAGGTCGCCGAGCGGATCATCGAGGAGGCCGCCGCGGAGGCCGCGGAGTAGCGCCCTTCGATGACTTCATCGATGAGACCCGCAGCTATCCTGAGCTGCGGGTCCTTTCAGATTCCAACCTAGTCGACCTAGTTTGAACCAACCTCGCGCATCGCCTCGGCATCCGTTGCATTACGGCTTGGTCCCCAAACGCGGCGAGTGGGGGTCCCGAGCCTTGACATGGCTCCCGCATTGCCCCTACGTTCGCGCCACCGGTGTCTCGCATCACAGCCAGGACTGTGGAATTGGCTGTTGCAGGCAGGAGACACCCCTAGGTGCCGGCCCCGGCCGGCGCCGACATGGGTTTGAGGAGTCGAGAGGACAAGGATGAACAGGCGCATTAAGGCACTCACCGTGCTGGCCGCCGCGAGCGCGACGGCGTTCGCGATGGCGGCATGTGACAGCTCGGGCGGTGACAGCGGCTCGGGCGTCAAGGACGTTGTGGTCGGCATTGACCTGCCGCTGCAGGGCTCGTCGAAGGACGCTTCCGACTCGACGGTCAACGCCATGAAGCTCTACCTGGAGCAGAAGGGCGGCAAGGCAGGCAAGTACAACGTCACCCTCAAGGTCTACGACGACTCCACCGCCGCGGCTGGCAAGTGGGACCAGGCGCAGTGCAGCAAGAACGCCAACGACCACGTCGCGAACACCAGCGAGGTCGCGGTCATGGGCACGTACAACTCCGGCTGCGCGCAGCAGCAGGTAACCGTGCTCAACCAGGACCCGACCGGCCCGCTGCTGATGGTGTCGCACGCGAACACGTACCCGGGCTTCACCAAGGCCTGGGAGGCCGGCGAGCCGGACAAGTGGTACCCGACCAAGGTCCGCAACTACGCGCGCGTGGTGACCACGGACGACTTCCAGGGCAAGGCCGGCGCGCAGATGTCCGCCGCTGACCTGGGTGTGAAGAAGTGCCTCGTCCTCGACGACACCGAGACCTACGGCAAGGGCGTCGCGAAGCAGTTCGCCGACGAGGCCACCGCCAAGGGCATCACGGTCGTGAAGGACGCGTGGGACGGCAAGGCGCCCAACTACAACGCCCTGTTCAACAAGAACAAGGACGTCGACTGCGTCTTCTTCGGCGGCGTGTACGACAACAACGGTGGCCAGCTGATCAAGGACAAGGTCCGCATCCTGGGCGACAACACCAAGGTCAAGGTCGTCACCCCGGACGGCTGGGTGGGCTACCCGGACTTCCTGAAGCAGACCGAGTCCAACGGCGTCTTCCAGACCTTCCCCGGCCTGGGCCTGTCGGACCTGGCGAAGTCGGCCCTCACCGGCAAGTTCCTGGCCGACTACAAGGCGAAGTACGGCAAGGACCCCGACAGCCCCTACGCGCTCTACGGCGTGCAGGCGCTCCAGGTGATCCTGGCGGCGATCGAGAAGTCCGACGGCACCCGCAAGAGCGTCACCTCGCAGGTGCTGGGTGGCTCGGGCGTCACGATCCCGGCCGACGTGTCGATCCTGGGCAAGGAGATCAAGATCGACCCGGCGACCGGTGACGTCAACGCGATCGACATGACCATCCAGAAGATCGAGAACGGCAAGGAAGTTACCGTCAAGCCGTGGCCGGTCAGCTGACCAGGTGACGACACCGTTCCGATGACAAGGGGAGGGAGCCGGTGCGGCGCGGGCCGCGTCGGCTCCCTCATCTCGTCCGGGTAGTTCGTGTTCGCCGGCCGCGCCCGCGGTCCGGCCATCCCAAGGAGCACCATGGCACAAACCACTGCAGCGGCGCCGTCCTGGCCGAGGGCGCGGCTCAACCTCTCCGCCTACGGCGAGCGCATCGCCGCGTACATCGTCTTGTCCGCAGTGGCGGTGTGGCTGGGGGCCAACCTCCTCCACTCGCCGTCGGACTTCTTCTCGTCCATCGTCTTCGGCCTCGGCAACGGCGCTCTGTATGCGCTGATCGCCCTCGGCTACTCGCTGGTGTACGGCATCATCGAGCTGATCAACTTCGCACACGGCGACCTGTTCATGCTCGGTACGCTGCTCAGCGTCGTGGTCGTCACGACGATTTTCGGGCAGACCGCGATGGGTGCGGCGGGATGGCTGGCGTTCGCGGCCGCGCTGGTGGTCGTGGCGCTGTTCTGCGCGTCGATCAACGTGACGATCGAGTTCCTGGCGTACCGCCGGCTGCGGCATGCGCCCAAGCTGGCCCCGCTCATCACGGCCGTCGGCATGAGCTTCATCCTGCAGTTCGTCGGTCTGAAGTGGAACGGCTCGGGGCAGAAGCAGTCGCCGAGCGTACTGCCGACTGGTCACTTCGAGATCGGTGGTGTGCGGGTCTACACGAACATGCTGGTCGTTCTCGCGGTCACGATCCCGATCCTGTTCCTGATGACCTACATCGTGACGCGTACGCGGGCCGGCAAGGCGATGCGTGCGACCGCCCAGGACCCCGACGCGGCTCGCCTCATGGGCGTCAACGTCAACAAGATCATCTCCTTCACGTTCGGCGTCGGTGGTGCACTGGCGGGCATCGCGGGCGTCATGTACCAGCAGGTGATCGGGACGACGCGCTACGACCTCGGTCTGCAGCTGGGCCTCATGGCGTTCACCGCGGCGGTGCTCGGCGGCATCGGCAGCCTGCCCGGCGCGGTGCTGGGCGGCCTGCTGATCGGCGTGATCCAGGGCCTCAACGAGGGTGTGGCCTACGGCGCCGGCCAGCGGTGGACGCAGAGCGTGGTGTTCTCGATCCTGATCCTGTTCATGGTCTTCAAGCCCGCCGGCCTGCTGGGACAGTCGCTACGGGAGAAGGTGTGACGATGGGATCGACCACCTTCGCCGTGCCCGAAACCAAGCGGCCGCAGAACGTCGACCGCAGCCGGATCGGCTGGCCGCTCGGCTTCACGATCGCCAGCGTCGTCATCGTGATCTTCTACGGCTTCGTGCTGCCCTTCCTCGTTCCGGACGTACGCACCTTCGTGCAGAACTGGATGCCGCTGAACCAGATCAACGATGCCCTGATCTGGGCCATGAGCGCTCTCGGCCTGAACATCGTGGTCGGCTACGCCGGCCTGCTGGACCTGGGCTACGTGGCCTTCTGGGCGGTCGGTGGCTACACCGCCGCCTGGTTGATGTCGGACTTCGGCTTCGGCCAGAAGGTCAACTTCGACGTGCTCGGCAACCCGAACGCGGGCACCGTCGGCGGCATCCACCTCAACATCGTCATGGTGTTCGTGGCCGCGATGGCGGTCTGCGCCTTGATGGGTGTGATCATCGGTGCGCCGACCCTGCGATTGCGCAGCGACTACCTCGCGCTGGTGACGCTGGGCTTCGGCGAGATCATCCCGCAGGTGTTCAAGAACGGCGACGAGGACGGGATCGGATTCAACCTTTCCAACGGCACCGTGGGCATCGGCCCGATGGACACCGTGCCGGCCCTGGGCATCAACCGGGGCGAGGTCAAGTTCGGCAACCTCGGCCCGTTCGACCACGTCGGCCGGTTCATCATCTTCTCGCTGCTGACCGCACTGATCATCTTCATCTCGCTGCGCATCCGGCAGGGCCGGCTCGGCCGTGCCTGGCTGGCCATCCGCGAGGACGAGCTGGCCGCGAGCGCGATGGGCGTACCGCTGATGCGGGCGAAGCTGGCGGCGTACGCCGTCGGTGCCGTCGCGGGTGCCATCGGCGGTGTGGCGTTCACGATGCAGCTGGGCCAGGCCCGCCCCGACCCGTTCACCTTCTCCGTCTCGATCACACTGCTCGCGATGGTGGTACTGGGCGGCATGGGCAATGTCTGGGGCGTCCTGATCGGCGCGCTGTTCCTGGCGTGGTTCAACTCCGTCGGCCTGCCGCAGATGGGCAACTCCATCAACGACACGTTCGGTACGCACATCGAGTTCCCGTCGTTCAGCTTCCTGATCTTCGGCGGGGCGCTGGTCCTGATGATGCTGTTCCGGCGCGAAGGATTGCTGCCGGAGTCGCGTACGCGTCTGGTCCTGCACGAGGGCGCGACGGGTGACTCGGAGGCGGAGGAGCCGGACCAGGAGCTGGTGGACCAGGCCGACGTGATCAAGTCGGGAGAGGTGAAATGAGCGAGAACCCCACTCCCGGGTGGTCCGCGGTGGCGGTCGAGGGGCGGCCACCGGCGCTGGCGGCGGACAACATCACGGTCGTGTTCGGTGGCTTGACGGCCGTCAAGGACGTCAGCTTCACCGTCCCCGACCAGGGCATCGTCAGCCTCATCGGGCCGAACGGCGCCGGCAAGACGACCTTCTTCAACGTGCTGACCGGGCTCTACGGGACCGAGCGGCCGGGCCGGGTCGTGCTCGACGGGCTCGACGTCACGGGCCTGGCCCCGCACAAGGTCGCCGCGCTCGGCCTGGCGCGCACCTTCCAGAACATCCGGCTGTTCGGCCTGATGACGGCGGAGGAGAACGTCAAGGTCGCGATGCACTCGCACCTGAAGTCGGGCGTCTTCGGTACGGTTCTGCGGCTGCCGCGGCAGCGCCGGGAGGAGCGCGAGGCCCACGATGCGGCCCTCGACCTGCTGAAGTTCGTGGGCATCGGCAAGTCGGCCTACGAGTACGCCCGCAACCTGTCCTACGGCGACCAGCGCCGGCTGGAGGTCGCCCGCGCCCTGGCCCTGCGGCCCAAGGTGCTGCTGCTCGACGAGCCGACAGCGGGCATGAACCCGCGCGAGTCGGCGGAGTTCGTCGAGTTCGTGCACCGCGTACGCGACGAGCTGAAGGTGTCGATCCTGCTGATCGAGCACGACATGAGTGTCGTCATGCGGGTGTCCGAGCGGATCACGGTGCTCGACCGCGGTGAGAAGATCGCCGAGGGCACCGCCGACGAGGTACGCACCAACCCGCGGGTCGTCGAGGCGTACCTGGGCAGCGCCGCGGCCGACAACCACGTGAACATCGACGACGAGCCGCGGGAGCGTGCATCATGACCCCCGCCATGCTGGAAGTCGACAAGATCTCGGTCTTCTACGGCAACATCGCGGCCGTGAAGGACCTGTCCCTGACCGTGGATCAGGGCGAGATCGTCACGCTGATCGGCTCGAACGGTGCCGGCAAGTCGACCACGCTGCGGACCATTTCGGGCCTGCTCAAGCCGCGCAGCGGGGGAATGCGGTTCCTCGGCAAGACGATCACCGGTGCGCCCGCGCACCAGATCGTCGAGCTGGGCATCGCGCAGTCGCCCGAGGGCCGGCGGATCTTCCCGCGGATGACCGTGGCCGAGAACCTCGACCTGGGCGCGTTCCTGCGCAAGGACAAGGCCGGCATCGCCGAGGATCAGGAGCGCATGCTCGAACTGTTCCCGCGCCTGCGGGAGCGCATCGGGCAGAAGGCGGGCACGCTGTCCGGCGGCGAGCAGCAGATGCTGGCCGTCGCGCGGGCGCTCATGGCCCGGCCGAAGCTGCTGCTGCTCGACGAGCCCTCGATGGGCCTGGCGCCGGTGCTGGTGGACGTCATCTTCGCCACCATCCGCCGGATCCGCGAGGCGGGCACCACGGTCCTCGTCGTCGAGCAGAACGCCCGCGCGGCGCTGTCCGTGGCCGACCGGGCGTACGTGCTGGAGTCGGGCACGATCAAGCTCCAGGGCGACGCCCGCGACCTGCGGAGCGACCCCGAGATCGCCAAGGCATACCTCGGCGGCTGAAAACCGGCAACCTTCAAGGATGGCGCCGCCTGCCGGCCTACCGGTGGCGGCGTCATCCCGCATTTGGGCATGATCTTGGCGTACGCTGCTCAGCGTGCGAATTGCCCAAATCTTGATGGTTAGCGCCGTATTGGCCGGGCTCTCGGTCCTGACGGCATGCAGCGACGACGACAGCGGGGACCAGGCGGCCCAGCCGCTGCCGAGCGTGTCGGCCGATCCCGCGCTGGCCGCGAAGGTCCCGGACGCGATCAAGTCCGACGGCAAGATCACGGCGGGGACCGAGGCCACCTACGCACCCATGGAATTTCTCGACGCCGATGGCAAGACGGTGATCGGCTTCGACGTCGACCTGTTCAAGGCGGTCGCCGCCCGGCTGGGCCTGCAAGCGGACTTCCAGCAGAGCACGTTCGGCACCATCATTCCGGGCGTGGGCACCGGCAAGTACGAGACCGGCGTCTCGGCGTTCACCGTGAACCAGGAGCGCCTCCAGCAGGCCAACATGGTCACCTATTTCAACGCCGGTTCGCAGTGGGCGACGAAGAAGGGCAACCCGGCCGGCGTCTCGACCGACGAGCCCTGCGGCAAGAACATCGCCGTGCAGAAGGACACCGTGCAGTTCGAGGACATCACGGTGCGGTCCACCGCCTGCACGTCGGCGGGCAAGCCGGCGGTGAACATCCACCCGTACCCGGGCCAGGATCAGGCCGCCAACGCCGTCGTGTCGGGCAAGGACGACGCCATGCTGGCCGACTCGCCGGTGGTCGCGTACGCCGTCAAGCAATCCAACGGCGAGCTGGAGACGCTGGGCGAGATCTACGACTCGGCGCCGTACGGATACGTGGCGGCCAAGTCCGATACGCCGTTCGCCGAGGCGCTGCGGGACTCCGTCCAGTCGCTGATCGACGACGGCACGTACCAGAAGATCCTGGAGAACTGGGGCGTGCAGGGCGGCGCGATCAAGACTTCGCAGATCAACCCGTCGTGACCCAGGCCCCGCCGGCGCCCACGGAGACGCCCGAACCGATCAAGGCGGTCCCGGTACGCCACCCGGGCCGCTGGATCGCGATAGCGGCGATCGCGATCCTGACCGCGATGTTCGTGCACATGCTCGTGACGAACCAGAGCTTCCACTGGAAGTTCATGTTCGAGAACATGTTCCGGCCGGCGGTGCTGCGCGGGTTGCAGGGCACGATCCTGATGACGATCCTGGCGATGTTCTTCGGCATCCTGCTCGGGGTCGTCGTCGCGGTGGCGCGGCTGTCGCCCAACCCGGTGCTGCGCGGGGTGTCCTGGGTCTACACGTGGTTCTTCCGGGCGGTGCCCCGGCTGGTGCTGCTGGCGATCCTGGGCAACCTCAACATCCTGTGGCCGCGGCTGTCGTTCGGCGTACCGTTCGACACGTATATCGGCGAGATCTTCGGGGTCACCGACCTGCACATGCGCGTCTTCGGCGTGGAGACCCGCTCGCTGCTGACCGGGTTCATGGCCGGCCTCATCGGCCTGGCGCTGTCGGAGGCGGCGTACATGGCCGAGATCGTGCGGGCCGGCATGCAGTCGGTCGACCCCGGCCAGGAGGAAGCGGCCACTGCGCTGGGCATGAGCCGCGGCCAGACCCTGCGGCGCGTGGTGCTGCCGCAGGCGATGCGGGTCATCATCCCGCCCACCGGCAACGAGACGATCGCCATGCTCAAGGACACCTCGCTGCTGATCTACGTGCCGGTCACCGCCGAGCTGTTCTTCCAGCTGTCGGCGATCGGCAGCCGCACGTTCCTGCCGTTCCCGATGTACATCGCGGCCAGCCTGTGGTACCTGGTCATCGTCAGCTTTCTGCTGGTCGGCCAGTACTACCTGGAGCGCTACTACGCCCGCGGCCACAAGACCGAGCAGGCGCGGATCCGGTTGCAGGGCATCGCCGGTGAGCAGGGCGGTGCGGTCGCATGACCGAGATGGTCCGCGCCGAGCGCGTGCACAAGGCGTACGGGCGGCTGGAAGTGTTGCGGGGCATCGATATGAGCGTCGACGCCGGGACGGTATGCGTCCTCTTAGGACCATCCGGCTCGGGAAAGTCGACGTTCCTGCGCTGCCTCAACCATTTGGAGAAGATCAACGCCGGCCGCATCTGGATCGACGGCGACCTCGTCGGCTACCGCCAGCGCGGCGACAAGCTCTACGAACTGCACGACAGGCAGATCGCCGAGCAGCGGCGCGACATCGGCATGGTCTTCCAGCGCTTCAACCTCTTCCCGCACATGACGGCGGTGCAGAACGTCATGGAGGCGCCGGTACGGGTCAAGCGGGAGTCCAAAGAGGCGGCTCGCGACCGGGCCCTGGCGCTGCTGAAGCGGGTCGGCCTGGCCGACAAGACGGCCAGCTACCCGGCCCAGCTCTCGGGCGGCCAGCAGCAGCGCGTCGCCATCGCCCGCGCCCTGGCCATGCGCCCCAAGCTCATGCTCTTCGACGAGCCCACCAGCGCCCTGGACCCTGAACTCGTCGGCGAAGTCCTCGACGTCATGCAGGACCTCGCCCGCGACGGCATGACGATGATCGTGGTCACCCACGAGATCGGCTTCGCCCGCGAGGTCGGGCACCAGCTGGTCTTCATGGACGCCGGGATGGTCGTCGAGTCCGGCCTACCGCGCGAGGTCCTCTCGAACCCCCAGCACGAGCGCACCAAGGCGTTTCTCGCAAAGGTTCTCTAGCCGTTGCACGGCAGGGCCCCCAGGCCCGCCAGAAACTCCAGCCGCTCCGCCTCGGTCAAGGCCACCCAGGCCGCGGCGGCGCCGCGATCCGTCTGCTCCTCTATATGGGTACGCACACCTCCCGCATCGGCACCGTCCAGCGGCATCGCCTTGATCTGATCCGCCGTGAGCCCTTCCGCCTGCCATGCCGCGGCGTGGGCGTCGGCGCGGTGGTAGCGCAGCGTACCCAAGGTGTTGACGAGGACCGCCTCGGTGGGCGTGCTCGTCGGATAGGAACAGGGCGTCATCGCGGACAGCGAGGGGCCGGCGGTGACCGAGTGCAGCGCTCGTTCGGCCAGCTCGTTCAGGCGGGCCGTGGGGAAGGCCGCCCAGAACCGCCGGGCGACCTCGCCGTGCAGCGCGAACAGCTCGCGCAGCAGTTCGCGGCCGCGGTCGGTGGCCTCGAATGTGCCGTCCTCGTGGAGGGTGAGCGTGCCGTGCTCGGCATGCCGGCGCAGGCCCTCGCGCGCGGCCTCCAGATCGCGGTACCGGCATACGGCGGCGAACTGGCCGGCGGTGACGGACGCGCCGGCGGGCCACAGCTTTGTCCGGAATTCGACCAGGTATCCGGCCGCGGGCGGGCCGCCGTACCGGCCGACGAGATCGCGTCCGCCGCGCTCGCGGACGGCCATCATGAACTCCGGGAACACCCGGTCGATGACCCGGGCGATCAGCGGCGCGTACGCCACGGGGGCGAGGTCGATCGGCACAGGCCCGAGGGTACTGGCGCTGTCAGACCGTTCGCATAGGCTCACAGGGTGACCGACGCTCGACTGCTCCTGCTTGACGGCCATTCGCTCGCCTACCGGGCGTTCTTCGCCCTGCCCGCCGAGAACTTCTCGACGACGACCGGGCAGACGACCAACGCCGTCTACGGCTTCACCTCGATGCTGATCAACGTCATCAAGGACGAGCGGCCGACGCACATCGCCGTCGCCTTCGACGTGTCCCGCAAGTCCTTCCGGACCGAGCAATACGCGGACTACAAGGCGAACCGGTCGGAGTCGCCGAGCCTCTTCAAGGGCCAGGTGGACCTGGTGCAAGAGGTGCTGGACGCGATGAAGATCCGGCATTGCCAGCTGGAGGGGTTCGAGGCCGACGACCTCATCGCCACCATGGTCAAGGACGCCCGGGCGGCCGGCATGGACGTGTTCATCTGCACCGGCGACCGCGACGCCTTCCAACTGGTCAAAGAGGGAGTAACGGTCCTGTATCCCCGCAAGGGCGTGTCGGATCTGGCCCGGATGACCCCCGAGGCGGTGCGCGAGCGCTACGGCGTCGGACCCGAGCGCTACCGCGACCTGGCCGCGCTGGTCGGCGAGTCCAGCGACAACCTGCCCGGCGTACCGGGTGTGGGGCCGAAGACGGCCGCGAAGTGGATCGAGCAGTACGACGGCCTCGACGGCGTGGTCACCAACGCTGACAAGATCAAGGGCAAGGCCGGCGACAGCCTGCGCGAGCACCTGGCCGGCGTCATGCGCAACTACCAGGTCAACCTGCTGCTCGACGACGTGACGATGCCGCTGGCCGTCGCCGACACCGCGTGGAACGGCTGGGACCGCGAGGCCGTGCACCGCGTCTTCGACACGCTGGAGTTCCGGGTCCTGCGCGAGCGGCTGTACCAGTACCTGGAGAACACCGAACCCGAGGCGCAAGCGGGCTTCGACGTCACCGGCGAGGTGCTGCGCGAGCCGGGCGCGGTCGAGGCGTGGATCGCCGATCACACCACCCAGCTGACCGGCATTGCCGTCAGCGGCACCTTCGGCCGCGGCACCGGCACGCTCACCGGCGTAGCACTGGCCGCGGGCAACGGCGACGCCGCCTGGTTCGACCCGTCCGACCTTGGGCCGGCCGACGACGCGGCGGTCGGGCTGTGGCTGGCCGACCCCGGCCGCGCCAAGGTCGTCCACGACGCTAAACCGGCGCTGCTGGCCTTCAACGCCCGGGGCTGGCGGCTGGCCGGGCTCACTCATGACACCGCGCTGGCGGCGTACCTGGCCCGACCCGATCAGCGCACCTATGACCTGGCCGATCTGTCGGTCCGCTACCTGCATCGCGAACTGCGTACGGAGACCCCCGACAACGGGCAGCTGGCGCTGGACTTCGGCGAGGAGGGCGGCGTCGACAGCGCGGCCGAGGCGCTCATGCTGCGCGCCCGCGCGACGCTCGATCTCGTCGACGCTCTGGCCGGCGAGCTGGACCGCGGCGACCCCGAGAAGTACGGCTCCCGGCTGTTGCAGACGGTCGAGCTGCCGCTGATCGACGTCCTCGCCCGGATGGAGCAGACCGGCATCTGCGCCGACACCGACTACCTGGGCGAGCTGGAGGCGTTCTTCGCCGCCGAGGTGAAGGCGGCGGCCCAGGGCGCGTACGCCGTGATCGGCCGCGAGTTCAACCTCGGCTCGCCCAAGCAGCTCCAGGAGATCCTGTTCAGCGAGCTGAGCCTGCCGAAGACGAAGAAGATCAAGACCGGCTACACCACCGACGCCGACTCGCTGCAGTGGCTGTTCGCCGAGACCGGCCACCCGGTCCTCGAACACCTGCTGCGCCATCGCGATGTGGCCAAGCTGAAGTCCACAGTGGATGGCCTGCTCAAGTCGGTCAGCGACGACGGGCGCATCCACACCACGTTCTTCCAGACCGTCGCGGCGACCGGGCGGCTGTCCAGCACCGACCCGAACCTGCAGAACGTGCCGATCCGCACCGAGGAGGGCCGGCGCATCCGCCGCGCGTTCATCGTCGGCGACAAGTTCGAGACCCTCATGACGGTCGACTACTCACAGATCGAGATGCGCGTGATGGCCCACCTGTCGGCCGACGCGGGCCTCATCGAAGCCTTCACATCGGGCGAGGACCTGCACTCCTGGGTCGCGTCCCGGGTGTTCCAGACCGACAAGCCGACCGCCGACCACCGCCGCAAGATCAAGGCGATGTCCTACGGCCTCGCCTACGGCCTGTCCGCGTTCGGCCTCTCGCAGCAGCTCAGCGTCTCGACGGCGGAGGCGTCGGAGCTGATGGAGGAGTACTTCGCCCGCTTCGGCGGCGTACGCGACTACCTGTACCGCGTGGTCGACCAAGCGCGCCGCGACGGCTACACCGAGACGATCTTCGGCCGCCGCCGCTACCTGCCCGACCTGACCAGCGACAACCGCCAGCGCCGCGAAATGGCCGAGCGGATGGCGCTCAACGCACCCATCCAGGGTTCGGCGGCCGACATCATCAAGATCGCCATGCTGCGCGTCGACTCGGCGCTGCGCGGGGCCACGATGGCGTCGCGGTTGCTCCTCCAGGTCCACGATGAACTGGTGCTGGAGATCGCACCGGGGGAGAAGGACGCGGTCACCGACCTGGTGTGCCGCGAGATGGCGGCGGCCGCCGAGCTGTCGGTGCCGCTGGAAGTCTCCGTCGGCGTTGGACGCGACTGGAACGCCGCCGGCCACTAATCGCGTACGCAGCTGAAGATGGCGGTGCCCGGAATGAGGTCGCCTCGCAGGGCGCTCCAGCCGCCCCAGGTTTCCGCGTTGCCGGGCACCCACTCCGGCTCGGTCAGATCCACCAGGCGCAGGCCGGCCGCGGCGATCAGGCGTACCCAGTCGCCGAGCGTACGGTGGTGCTCCACATAGATCGCCGAGCCGGCCGGATCCTCCTCGACGTACGCCCGCCGGTCGAAGTAGGAGGTCACGACGTAGAGCCCCTCCTCGCCGGGCTCGTCGAGGAAGCACCACCGCATGGGGTGCGACACCGAGAACACCGCTCGGCCGCCGGGCTTGAGCACCCGGGCGATCTCGGCGAGGGCGTGGCCGGCGTCGGCGATGAACGGCAGAGCGCCGTACGCGCTGCACACGACGTCGAACGAGGCGGCGCCGAAGGGCAACCACGAGGCCGACGCCTGTACGGCCGGCAGCGTGATACCCGACCGTTCGTCGAGCCGTCGCGAATGGGCCAGCTGTGCGCCCGACAGCTCCAGCCCGACGGCGTACGCCCCCTCGGAGACGAGCCAGCGACCGCACTGCCCGGCACCGCAGCCGATTTCGAGGATCCGCAGCCCGTTGACGGGTCCGAGAAGCCGAGCCCATTGCTCATCGAATCCCTCGGGGCCCCAGACGAACCGGGCGTCGCCGAGGAAGCCGCCGTGTTCGGCCTGGTACGCGTCGGCCGCGGAGTCCCACCAGCCCTGGTTGGCACGGACGCTCTCGTCGGCGGACGCCGTACGCCGGGTCGCCCGGCCGTTGGCGGGGTAATCGCTCACCGCATAATTCTGCGCGGGTGGGCCAACACGTTCCGCGGGGGCGGGCGAACACGGCAAGTACGTGACGCACGACACAGCGCAGTCGATCGCAGCCCGTCCGACCTGCGGTTCGTTCGCGATTCACCCGAACAGTGTGAGCGGGCACACGATCGGCCGGAATGGCTGCCGACACGGGCGTTGCATGTTCGGTGGTGCCTCTCTTAGCTGGAGGGGTTGCGGCGTGTGCTAATGGGCACGGTAAGCTGTTCAATGCACTTGCGCCGCCGTGTGCCTCGGTAGGGAGTAGGTTCACAGCCGTCGATCGACAAGATCTGACGGCGGGCGGGAACAGTGCGAACTGGTTCCAGCACACCATCCGACCGGAGCAACAGTCCACATGACGAGCAGCATCGAGGCCACCTCGAGCGTCACCAAGGTCACCCACGACGATCTCGGTTCCGAGGAAGCCTTCCTCGCCGCGATCGACGAGACCATCAAGTACTTCAACGACGGCGACATTGTCGAAGGCACCGTCGTCAAGGTCGACCGGGACGAGGTCCTGCTCGACATCGGCTACAAGACCGAGGGCGTCATCCCCTCGCGCGAGTTGTCGATCAAGCACGACGTGGACCCCTCCGAGGTCGTGACCGTTGGTGATCACATCGAGGCCCTGGTCCTCCAGAAGGAGGACAAGGAGGGTCGCCTGATCCTCTCGAAGAAGCGTGCGCAGTACGAGCGGGCGTGGGGCACGATCGAGAAGATCAAGGACGAGGACGGCGTCGTGCGCGGCTCCGTCATCGAGGTCGTCAAGGGCGGCCTGATCCTCGACATCGGCCTGCGCGGCTTCCTGCCCGCGTCGCTGGTCGAGATGCGCCGCGTACGCGACTTGCAGCCCTACGTCGGCCGCGAGCTCGAGGCGAAGATCATCGAGCTGGACAAGAACCGCAACAACGTGGTCCTGTCCCGCCGGGCCTACCTGGAGCAGACCCAGTCCGAGGTGCGTACCGAGTTCCTCAACAAGCTCGGCAAGGGCCAGGTCCGCAAGGGTGTCGTCTCGTCGATCGTCAACTTCGGCGCCTTCGTCGACCTCGGTGGCGTCGACGGTCTCGTGCACGTGTCGGAGCTGTCCTGGAAGCACATCGACCACCCGTCCGAGGTGGTCGAGGTCGGCCAGGAGGTCGAGGTCGAGGTGCTCGACGTCGACCTGGACCGCGAGCGGGTCTCGTTGTCGCTCAAGGCGACGCAGGAGGACCCGTGGCGCCAGTTCGCCCGGACCCACGCGATCAACAACATCGTGCCCGGCAAGGTCACCAAGCTGGTCCCGTTCGGTGCGTTCGTGCGCGTCGAGGACGGCATCGAGGGCCTGGTCCACATCTCCGAGCTGGCCGAGCGCCACGTCGAGATCCCGGAGCAGGTCGTGCAGGTCGGCAGCGAGGTCATGGTCAAGGTCATCGACATCGACCTGGAGCGCCGCCGCATCTCGCTGTCGCTGAAGCAGGCCAACGAGGGCTTCGTTGAGGGCGAGGAGCACTTCGACCCGACCCTCTACGGCATGTCGGCCTCGTACGACGCCGAGGGCAACTACATCTACCCCGAGGGCTTCGACCCGGACACCGGCGAATGGCTTGAGGGCTACGAGAAGCAGCGCGAGGCCTGGGAGACCCAGTACGCCGAGGCTCGCCAGCGCTGGGAGGCGCACACCAAGCAGGTCCAGACCTCGCGCGCGGCCGACGCGGCCGCTGCGACCGAGGCTCCGGCCACCGGTAGCGTCTCGACGGCCACTCCGGCCAAGGCCGAGGAGCCGTCGGGTACCCTCGCGACCGACGAGGCGCTCGCCGCGCTGAAGGAGAAGCTGGCCGGCGGCAAGTGAGCTAGCCGATGAAAGCCCCGCCCGGGTTTCCCGGGCGGGGCTTTTACGGTGCCAGCAGCGCCACGACGCCGGTCTAAGAGTCCGACCGGGCCGGCCCCGAGGTGGTGAGCGGCGCACGGCACCTTATGTCCGGTTTCCCGGGCCTGAAGCGTGCCACGCCGTTCTCCGATTACCCTGTCGGCATGCTGTTCGTGGGGTTGACCGGGGGCATCGGCTCCGGCAAGAGTTCGGTGGCGGCCCGCCTCGCCGAGCTGGGCGCGGTCGTGATCGACTCCGACCGGCTGGCCCGCGAGGTCGTGGAGCCGGGCACCGACGGCCACAAGGCCGTCGTGGAACGCTTCGGCGACAAGGTACTCGGCCCCGACGGCGCCATCGACCGGGCCGCCCTGGCCGCGCAGGTCTTCGGAGACGTCGCTGCCCGCAAAGACCTGGAAGCCATCATCCATCCGCGCGTACGCGCCCGGACCGCCGAGATCGCCCAGTCTGCGGCGCCCGACGCGATCGTCGTGAACGATGTGCCGCTTCTCGTCGAAGCGGGGCTGAGTTCGGCGTACAACCTCGTGATTGTGGTTTTGGCGAGCGAGCCGACGCGGATCGCGCGCCTGGCCGCGGACCGGCGGATGGCCGAGAGCGAGGCGCGGGCGCGGATCGCGGCCCAGGCGACCGACGAGCAGCGCCGAGCCGTCGCGGACGTGGTGATCGTCAACGATGGAACGCTGGAAGAGCTGCGGGCGCAGGTCGACCGGGCGTGGCGCGAGGAGCTATACCCGCGCCGGTAGGGCCGGCACCTTGCTGTAGGCGATGTCGAGCTGCGCGAACCCGAGGCGGGTACGGATCTCGATGCGGTGAACCACACCGGCCGGAGAACATGGCCGACCCCGGTACGCCCTTCGCTCCCCGCCGCCCCGAACCTCGAAGACCCGCGACCGGCCGGCCGCCGATCTCGTCCAAGCGCAGCCGGTTCGAGCGTTACGCGAGGTCCCTGGCGTTGTCGCGGACATCGACGCCGATCGACAGCACCTCGTGGAGCAGGATGTCGAGGTCGTCTGCGTCAGCTCGGCCCCGCCCCGGCTCTCCCATTTCGTTGCAGGAGCGGGGATTTCGCTTGTCGCGGTGTGGTGTTCGGGTGCGGTGTCGGGTGTCCCGATGTGGCGCGGACGGGCGCAATGCGCGTACAACCGGGCGAGAGCGGTTGGAGCGGGGAGGTGACTGGCAACGTAAGGACGCCCGCGGCGGCCGGTCTGCGCGCAAGGCGCGCGACCGCGTGAGTGCGCTCACCGGGCCCGCGACGTCTGCCGCCGTGTGGTCGGCGACGACGTCGCCGCGGGAGCAGCGACTCTGCGCCGGGGGGACCGGCCGGTGTGGAGGTCCGGTCACCATTCCCGGTCGGCCGCCGCGAGCGGCCTACGGGACTGACGGTACTCGGCTCGATCCGGTCACACAATCGCAATCTCTCCGGTTGGTTTCCTGACAGGTGTCACGTTTGACGACCCGGTACGCCCAGTGCGTTCAGCGGTACGCAGCGTGCGAATCGAGCCCGCGTGGGCGGCGACGGTTGTCGTACCCACGGGTTAGGTTGGGTGCATGGCTCTCGACATTCCTCGTATCGAAGGCTCGTTCGGCGTGATCAGCGACTATGTGCCGTCCGGCGACCAGCCGACCGCGATCGCCGATCTGGAGCGACGGGTCAAGAGCGGGGAGAAGCACGTCGTGCTGATGGGCGCGACGGGCACCGGCAAGAGCGCCACGACGGCGTGGCTGATCGAGCGCCTGCAACGGCCGACGCTGGTGCTGGCGCCGAACAAGACGCTGTGCGCTCAGCTCGCGAAGGAGTTCCGCGAGCTGATGCCGAACAACGCGGTCGAGTATTTCGTCAGTTACTACGACTACTACCAGCCCGAGGCGTACATCCCGCAGACCGATACGTACATCGAGAAGGACTCGTCCATCAACGAGGAGGTCGAGCGGCTGCGGCACTCGGCGACGATGTCGCTGCTGACCCGGCGCGACGTCGTCGTGGTCGCGACGGTCTCGGCGATCTACGGCCTCGGTACGCCGCAGGAGTACCTCGACCGGACCGTGCGGATCGAGCTGGGGCAGGAGATCGACCGCGACGCTCTGCTGCGCCGCCTTGTCGAGATCCAGTACGCCCGCAACGATCTCGCCTTCAACCGCGGCACGTTCCGCGTACGCGGTGACACGCTGGAAATCATCCCGGCGTACGAGGAGCTGGCGATCCGCATCGAGCTGTTCGGCGACGAGGTGGAGAAGCTGTCCTACCTTCACCCGCTGACCGGTGACGTGATCAAAGAGGTCCAGCAGCTGCTGGTCTTCCCGGCGACGCACTACACGGCCGGGCCGGAGCGGATGGAGCGGGCCCTCAAGGGAATCGAGACCGAACTCGAAGAGCGCCTCGACGAGCTGGACCGCAAGGGCAAGTTGCTGGAGGCGCAGCGGCTGCGGATGCGTACGACCTATGACATCGAGATGATGCGCCAGGTCGGCTTCTGCTCGGGCATCGAGAACTATTCGCGGCACATCGACGGCCGTGAGGCCGGCAGCCCGCCGCACTGCCTGCTCGACTACTTCCCCGACGACTTCCTGACCGTCATCGACGAGTCGCACGTGACCGTGCCTCAGATCGGCGGCATGTACGAGGGCGACGCGTCCCGCAAGCGCGTCCTGGTGGAGCACGGTTTCCGGCTGCCGTCCGCGATGGACAACCGGCCGCTGCGGTTCGACGAGTTCCTGGAGCGCGTCGGTCAGCAGGTGTTCCTCTCGGCCACTCCGGGCCCGTGGGAGCTGCGCCAGACCGGCGGCGAGTTCGTCGAGCAGGTCATCCGCCCGACCGGCCTGGTCGATCCGCAGGTCGTGGTGAAGCCGACGCGGGGCCAGATCGACGACCTCATGCACGAGATCGGGGTGCGTACGGGGCGCGACGAGCGGGTCCTGGTGACGACGCTGACCAAGAAGATGTCCGAGGATCTCACCGATTACCTTCTGGAGCACGGCATCCGGGTCCGTTACCTTCACTCCGAAGTGGACACACTGCGCCGCGTCGAGTTGCTGAAGGAGCTGCGCAAGGGCGATTACGACGTGCTCGTCGGCATCAACCTCTTGCGGGAGGGCCTGGACCTGCCCGAGGTGTCGCTCGTGGCGATCCTCGACGCCGACAAGGAGGGCTTCCTGCGCTCCGGGACGTCGCTGATCCAGACCATCGGCCGGGCCGCCCGGAACGTGTCCGGCGAGGTCCACATGTACGCCGACAAGGTCACACCGTCGATGGCGAACGCGATCGAGGAGACGAACCGGCGCCGGGCCAAGCAGATCGCGTACAACGAGGCCAACGGCGTCGACCCGCAGCCGCTGCGCAAGAAGATCCACGACATTCTCGACGACATCTACCGCGAGGCCGAGGAGACCGACACCGCGCTCGGCGGCCACGGACCGGGCGGCGCCGTTATCAGCAGCGGCCGTGCGGCATCGCGTGGCAAGACGCCCACGCCGACCGGGTCGAGCCGGAACAAGACGGGCCGGATCGACGCCAAGACGCAAGGCATGGCGCGCGAGGAGCTGACCCGCCTCATCGGGGACCTCAACAACCAGATGCTCGCCGCGGCCGGGGAACTGCAATTCGAGCTCGCGGCGCGGATCCGCGACGAGATGGCCGAGCTGAAGAAGGAGCTGCGAGTCATGGAGGCGGCCCGCTAACGGCCTGCCCGAGCCGCCCGCCCGGTACGCCTGCCCTCGACGCCGGGCCGCGCGGCCTCGTGGCTCATGCCCGCAGCAGAGCGCCCCCTCGGACGCCCGTCGGGCCGACGACGCCGCGGGACAGCGTGGCTGTGCTGGCGGTCGCGCGGATCCTGATCGGGGTGGCCCCGGGCGCTCCCTGGCGCAATCGACCGGCCAGGCCGGTGTGGATCCCCGGCGTGCGGCGGCAGATAGCGGGCCGGCGGGGCGGGGGCGGCAAAAGAGCGGGACAGCGCGCCCAGCCGAAGTCCTGCACGATAGCCCAGTGCAGCTGATCAATGCGAACTTCACGCGGCTCTGGATCGGCCAGGCGATCTCGTCGGTCGGAGATTGGATCTTCGCGACCACATTGGCCCTGTGGATCGCCGGCGTCCTCTATCAGGGCGACGCGCAGGGTGCGGCGGCGATGAGCGGCGTACCGATCGCGATGTCGCTCGCGACCGTCCTCATAGGACCAGCTGCCGGTGTGTTCGTCGATCGGTGGGACAAGCGGCGCACGATGATGGCGTCCGACCTGATCCGGGCAGCGCTGGTGTCGCTATTGGCAATCGTCGCCGTGCTGCCCCGCGAGACCCTCAGCCGCGGCGCCACCCTGGTGCTCATTTACGTGGTGGTGTTCGCCGGCTCCGCGGTCGGCAAGTTCTTCGGCCCGGCCCGGTTCACGTTGATCAGCGACATCGTGCCGGGCACCGCCGATCGTGCTCGGGCGTCCGGGATCGGCCAGGCGACCGAGGCCACGGCGGTCATCATCGGACCGCCGCTCGCGTCGCCGTTGTTGTTCGCCGCCGGATTCCAGTGGGCGCTGATCATCAACGCCGTCTCGTTCGTCGGATCGTTCCTGGCCATCCGCGCCGTACGCCCACCGCAGACGCCGGCCGGCCAGCCGGTCGCTGAGAAGCCGGCCGGTCCGGCATTCTGGCCGGAGTTCCGGGAGGGCGTACGCTTCGCCTTCCGCTCGTGGCCGGTTCTCGCTCTCATGATCACGGCGGTGATCGTCACGGTTCCCGTCGGCGCGACGAACACCCTCGACGTCTTCTTCACCGAGGAGAACCTGCACGCAGACATCACGTCCTACGGTTTCCTCGGGGCCGCCCTCGGTGCGGGCACCATCATCGGTTCACTGCTGGCCGGGCGGCTCACCCGGCGGCTCGGCGTCATCACGGCGTTCAACGGCTGCTTGCTGGCCAGCGGATTCGTGCTCCTGGCGTACACGCGGGCGGGGAATCTCGGCGCCGGGCTGGTCGCGATCTTCGTGTTCGGAGCCCTGCTCGGGGTCGTGAATGCGAACTTCGGTCCGCTGCTGATGGCGGCGATACCGCGCCCGCTCATGGGCCGGGTGCTGTCGGTCTTCACGCCCGTTCAGCAGCTTGCGCAGATCGCTGGCGCGCTGGCTTCGGGTTGGCTCGCCACGGCGCTGATCGGCATGAACGTCGAGGCTGGGCCGATCACGCTGCACCGGCTGGACACGATCCTCGGCGCCGGCGCGCTGCTGCTGATCGCCGGTGGAATCTACGCCGCGTTCACCGTCCGCGAGGCGCCGAAGGCCGCGGCGCCGAAGCCGCCGGCGCCTAGACCTCAGGAGCCGGAGTCCGAGCCGGCGGCGTGAGCAGCCAGGCGGCGATCCGCTTCAGCAACTCGTCGGAAGCGGCGTTCTCGGCATGCCCGAAGCCGGGCTCCAGCCACAGCTCCTTCGGCTCCACGGCCGCGTCGAACAGCTGGTGGGCGTGCTCGACGGGAAAGTACGCGTCCGCATCGCCGTGCACCACCAGAAGCGGGGTCGGGGAGATCTTCTCGACGACCTCGTGTGGGGCGGGCGGGGTCGGGTTCCAGCCTTCCGTGGCGATGCGCGTATGCAGGACGATCCGGCTGAACAGCCGCCCGGTACGCCGTTCGATCACCCAATGCACGCGGCGCATCGGAGTCGTACCGCGGTAATACCATCGGGCGGGCCCGCTGACGGCGGCTACGGCGTCGACTCCGCCGACGAGGGCGGCGTGGCGTACGGCTACCGAGGCGCCCATGGAGAACCCGACGGTGGCGATCCGGGTGTGGCCGAGCGTACGCGCCCAGGCGACGGCCGCTTCCAGGTCGTGGATCTCCAGGTCGCCGACCGTCGACCGGCCACCGGATCGGCCGTGCCCGCGAAAGTCGAAGCTCACGACGCCTCCGTAGACGCCGAAGATGGTGGCCGCACGGCGTACCGCGGGACGCTCCCAGGATCCGGTGAAGCCGTGAGCCAGGACGAAGCAGGTCTGCGCCGGGTTGGGCAGATAAGAAGCGGACAGCGGTACGCCGTCGGAGGTGGTGAGCCGCATCAGAGGTCGGCGTAGTGCTCGACGACCGGCGGCTCGGCGAAGAACGGTCCGATCAGGGCGCGCCACGCCGGGAACCGCTCGGATTGCCGGAAGCCGACCTCGTGAGCTTCCAGGGTGTCCCATTCGACCATGAGGACGAAGACCGAGGGCGATTCGATGCCCCGGGTCATCCGGATCGTCCGGCAGCCCGGCGTGGCCAGCAGCAGTTCGCGCCCCTGGGCGTACGCCACCGCGAATTCGTCCTCGCGACCGGGGATGATCGAGAAACGGGCAATCTCCAAGACCATGTCCCAGATCCTGCCATGCCGCCCGTTCGGCGCCATGCTCCCGGTAGAGGCGCCATGCTCCCGGTAGAGGCGCCATGCTCCCGGTTAGAGGCGGGCCATGATGCCGCGGGGGCGGAAATCGTGGGGCGCCACGACCGGCCGATTCGGCGAATCGGGGTTTCGTAGGGAAGAATGGTCGGCGACGGGAGGGGAGTATCCCCCACGGCGGCTTCGTCAGCACGGTTCGCACAGCGGAACCCGGGGCCGTCGGTCACTCAATATGCCCTCCAATGGGCAAGGGTGGCAGGAGAGACCTCCGGGGCATAACGCTGCCAACCGGAGGAAGCCCTGTGATGAACGTATCCACGCTGGAATGGACCGTCACCCTGGTCGGCCTGGTGGCTTTGCTGCTCGCCGACCTGGTCATCATCGGGCGCCGCCCGCACGAGCCGTCGATGAAGGAATCCGCCCTGTGGGTCACCTTCTACGTCGGCCTGGCCGTGGTGTTCGGGGCCTGGATCTACGCGTCCCACGGCGCCCGGTACGGCGGCGAGTTCTTCGCGGGCTGGCTGACCGAGTACAGCCTGAGCGTGGACAACCTCTTCGTCTTCGTGATCATCATGGCGCGTTTCGCGGTGCCTCGGCAGTATCAGCAGAAGGTACTGATGATCGGCATCGTGATCGCGCTGATCATGCGTGGCGCGTTCATCGCCGCCGGCGCGGCCGTGGTGAGCCGGTTCTCCTGGGTCTTCTACATTTTCGGCGCGTTCCTCATCTACACGGCGGCCACGCTGCTCAAGCACGGCGAGGACGACGAATCGGATTTCAAGGAGAACGTCATGATCCGGTGGGCGCGCCGGGTCCTGCCGATGAGCAAGGAGTCCGACGGCGCCCGCCTGACCACGCGGGTCAACGGCAAGCTGCTGTTCACGCCGATGCTCATCGTGATGATCGCGATCGGAACCACCGACCTGATCTTCGCGCTCGACTCGATCCCGGCGATCTTCGGCCTGACGAAGGAGCCCTACCTCGTCTTCACCGCGAACGTGTTCGCGCTGATGGGTCTGCGCCAGCTCTACTTCCTGCTGGGCGGGCTGCTCGACCGGCTGGTCTACCTCTCGATCGGCCTGGCCGCCGTACTCGCGTTCATCGGCGTGAAGCTCGTGCTGGAGGCGCTGGCCACCAACCAGGTGCCGTTCATCAACGGCGGCGAGCCGGTGAAGTGGGCGCCGCACATCCCCATCTGGCTGTCGCTGACGGTGATCATCGGAACCCTCGTCCTGGCCACCGTCGCCAGCCTCTGGAAATCCGGCCGCGATCGGCGCCGGGCGACGGTCCGCGAGCGTGAGGTCGCCAAGAGTTAGGCGAGCACGCGGTGGACGCCGATCAAGGTGTCGGCCCGCTCGCCGCGTACCTCCTCGATGACGACGTGGCCGGTCGTGCTGCAGGCGTGCAGCATCACGCGCGTCTCGCCACGTGGCCGGGCTGCGACCATTCCGACATGGTGCACGCGATCGCCGGACTGGGCGAAGAAGTACAGGTCACCCGGCCGCTCCTCGCCCATCGGCACCGGCTTGGTGGCCGCCGCCTGGTTGTAGGCGTCGCGGGGCAGCGTCACGCCGTGCCGCCGCCACGACAGGTGCACCAGCCCGGAGCAGTCGATGCCGAACGGCGACAGGCCACCCCATACGTACGGCACCTCGCGCAGCATCGCTGCGGTCCTCAGCACATCCCGGGCGGCCGCCGTGGTGGTCCCGGCCGTCGCCAGGTCCATGCTCCGCGCGAATGCTTCTCCTCCTCCGGGTACGCCCACCCCGCGCCACCCGTCGTAATGCCGGCGGCTGCGGGGAAATTCGACGGAGCGAAGCCGCGTACCGAGGACGACCGAGGACAGGACGAGGTCGCCGTCGGGGGCGTCGCGGATCGTTGTCGCGGTCACCGCCACGACGAGGTCGGCGTCGTCGAACCCGTCGTCGATCAGCTGGTGCGACGGCAGCCAGCCCGGATAGCCACGCGGATCGAGGTCGTCGGCGGGCTGCTCGGGCAGCGCGACGCGGCACCAGCCATCGCGCTCTTCCAGGACGATCGCGGGCTCGCCGAGGAGCGCCTGCGTGACGACGGCCGGGCGCATGCGCTCGGCGTCACTGAGGCCCGACACCCAGCGGCGGATGTCGGTCACGTCGCCCAGCGCCGGCTCGTCGGCGGGGCGGTCGGTCGTCGGCTCGCTGAACAGCGTCGCCGTTGCTACGCGTACCCTCATAGCTCGACGTCCAGGCCCGGCCCTTCGGGCAGGACGATGCGGGAACCTTCGTACCGGATGCCACCCCGAACCGGTGACGACGCCAGCCACCATGCGGCGTCCAGGTCGCTGACCGCGGTCGTCGGGTACGCCGCCACGAGCGCAGCGGCGGCACCGATCCCGATCGGGCTCTCCATCATCGAGCCGACGATCATGCCCAGGCCGTGGGCGCGGGCCAGTTCGAGGAGCGTACGCGCGTTGGTCAGGCCACCGCACTTGGCCAGTTTGACGTTGACCAGATCGGCGGCCCGGCGGCGGATCACCTCGACGAGGTCGCGTACGCCGAACACCGCTTCGTCGGCCATGATGGGCGTCTCGACGCGCTCGCTGACCCAGGCCAGGCCGTCGAGATCCCACTGCGCGACCGGCTGTTCG
>Ga0114129_10000155_pt1 | contig 72923 bp, 50 predicted proteins | sample RhiMetdeltSRZDD1_FD_80071 | JGI IMG/M metagenome (GOLD analysis project Ga0114129, IMG submission 80071) | Populus rhizosphere microbial communities from Tennessee, USA - Rhizosphere MetaG P. deltoides SRZDD1 (version 2) (version 2) | ecosystem: Host-associated > Plants > Roots > Rhizosphere >...
GGAGAGCTTCCCGGTGAGGTGGACGCCGATCAACGTGGGTTGGAGTACTTCCCACGGAAAACCCGCCATCACGTCGACCGCGTCGGCGCCGCCCACTCCGATCGCGGCCATGCCCAGGCCGCCTGCATTCGGCGTATGAGAATCCGTGCCGATCATGAGCCCGCCCGGAAACGCATAATTCTCGAGAGTGACCTGGTGGATGATGCCCGCACCGGGGCGCCAGAAACCGATCCCGTACCGCGCGGAGGCGGTGCGCAGGAACTCGAAGACTTCCCGGTTTTCCTCGATCGAACGCTCGAGGTCTTCCTTGGCACCCGAGCGCGCACGAATGAGGTGGTCGCAGTGCACGGTGGTGGGAACGGCGGTTTCGTTCCGGCCGGCGAGCATGAACTGAAGGAGCGCCATTTGCGCGGTAGCGTCTTGCATGGCCACGCGGTCGGGATTGAGATCGATGTAGGCCTCTCCGGCCCCCAGCGCTTGATTCTTGGGATCGTTGAGATGTCCGAACACGATCTTCTCGGCGAGGGTGAGCGGTCTCCCGAGCCGGTCGCGGACCAGTCCTAAGTTCTTCCGCGAGCGCTCGTAAACGGAACGAACGAGATTTGGAGTGGTGTCGATGACTGCCATGATGTCCCTCCCCGCCGTCTCAAAAACCCCAAAGACGTCTGATGAAACCGTCAAGAATAAGACATTTTGCGGTGCCTGTGCAGCCGGGCTCACTCCGTCTTGAAGTGATCGAATCCGCCCCGGTCGAGCGGCCGGCGCCGGCCGTCACCGCCGCGAAGGTAGACCTGATTCCCCGGCGTGATCTCCCCGATCGAGTGCCAGGTCCGCGACATCTTGGACGCCTTGGATACCGTCGCGATCAGCTCGTAGTCTTCGCCGCCTTCCAATACCGTCTCTTCCGGAGTCACGCCAAGCGTGCTGCACAGCATCCGGAACGATTTCGAAATTGGCAACGCGGCGAGATCGATCACCATCCCCACTCCACTTGCCCGAGCCAATCGCGGCGCATCTGCGGCCAAGCCGTCGCTCAAATCCATTATTGCGGTGGGGTGTAGGTTCTGAACAAGATCCAGTCGAGGTTTGGGCAACAAGAAGGCACGAATTGCCTTCGCTCCGCCCGGGTATTTACTTGCCGTTTGCTTGCGCCGGGATAACAACGATTGCCGAGCGTCTGCCCAACCTTCTTTCAAGGACGGCCGTTCGCGCTCGAGTATCAAGTAGCCCAGTCGGGCGAGTCCCGGCTCGCCGCTCACGTAGACCCGATCCCCCGAACGGGCCCCCGTTCTCAGGATGGGTCCTCGTTTACCGGGTTCGCCGATCACGGTGAGGGTTAACGACAGAACCTCCCCTCGCGCCAGATTGCCGCCTAGAATTGGGAGCTTCCATAATCGGGCCAGCCGGCGCATGCCTCGATAGAATCCCAGCACCGTGTCGACCGAGGTTTGCCCAGGCAAGATCAGTGATACCAGGGCGACGACCGGCCGGCCCCCCATGGCCGCAATATCCGAGAGGTTTACCGCCAGCGCTTTCCACCCGACTTCCTCGGGCGTGCACCAGGCGCGGCGAAAGTGGACGTCGTCCACCAACGTGTCGGTGGTCAATAACTGCCGGCCGAAGACTGCTGCATCGTCCCCAATCCCCACGACACCCTTGGGGGCCGGATCGATCAGGGTGCGAATGCGATCGAGCAACCGGTCTTCGCCAAGATCCTGAACCGTAGGTTTCCCAACCCTGCGCCCACGCATGAGAGCAGGTTAACGCGCACGCCGGATTCCTGAAACACGGGTGATATACTCGATCGAGCGTTCAACTCGTTGCCACAGCCCTCCCCTGGGTCCGCGGCGCGTTTTCCCAAAGGAGTGGGGTCGCCCTTGCCCCGTTTTCCTTTCGCCCCTCTATACCTCGCTGCCGGCATCCTCGTGGGGCTGTCGTGGTTCGCCCTGCCCGCTCAAGCCCAACTCGACGCGTTCGGATCCGGAGCGGGCTGGTTCGATTGCAACGGCGACGACTATATGGACCTGTGCTACGTCACCCCGCACGGGCATGTCGTTCTTCTCGTTTACAACCCCATCACCCATCAATTCGCCGATTCGACCGGGATGATTCCCGCGTCCGTTCAAAACGTCTCCTCGGGCACGGGCGTGGCGTGCGGGGATCTCAACAACGACGGCCTTTCCGACATCTTTCTCACCTTTGGTCCCAGTAACTCCACCGGACAGGGCGGCTCCAACCACTTGCTCCTGAACCGCGGCACGTACTTCCAGTTGGTGAGCCGGCCGGCCGGCATTGTCGGAGGCGCGCAAGGCGAAGTGCTTTCCGCTTCGGCCGCCTTGTTCGACTACGACAACGACGGGTTGCTCGATATCTATGTCGCGAACTACGGCGACCCCTACTTGGCCAACGATGGATACGACAAGCAGCTCTTCCATAACAGCGGAGTGGACCTGAACGGCGTTCCCCATTTTACCGACGTCGCGACCACTCTGGGCGTGGAAAAAGCGCATCACGGGCAGAGCAACTGGACGCTCGGGTTGGCGGTTGGTGACTACGACAACGATGGGGATATGGATCTCTTTCTCGGCAACGACTACAACGGAAATGACGCGTTCGGCAATTGCTGCCGTCCCGGCGGCGACGTCCTGTACCGGAACGAGGGAAACGGCACCTTCACCGACGTCACCTACGCTGCTGGAGCGGCCGATTCGGGCTGGGCGATGGGCACCGCCTTCGGCGACTACGACCAGGACGGCTGGGTCGACCTTTATGTTGCGAACTTCTGGGAGGACGCGCTCCTCCACAACAATCATGACGGCACCTTCACCAACGTGACTGCGGAATCGGGCCTGCCCACGCAGCACGTGGGCGACCAGCCATGTACGACCTGCAATAGCTGGGGCGTGAGCTTCATCGATTTCGACAACGACGGCGACCTCGACATCCACGTCGTGAACGGCTACATCACCAACGATCAAGGGCAGACGATCGAGGAGCCGGACGATCTCTGGGAAAACATCGGCCAGGGAGAGAACGGATATATCCAGTTCAAGAACGTGCGGGACGTGGCGGGAGTGGATAGCCCCGGAGACGGGCGCGGCTCCGCGTACGGGGATGTGAATCGCGACGGGTTCGTGGACATCGTGGTCATGAACAATCAATTCCTGGGCGGCGGGACGCTTTCGCCCGACCGTATCCTCTACGTGAATCAAAAGAACGGGACCTTCCGGGATCTTTCGTACTCCTATGGCCTCAATCCAACCGGCCAAGACGGGCCGACCCTGCCCTCGCGCGGCGATTACATGAGCCGGCACTGGATCGAAGTGCGCCCGGTCGGGGTCACCAGCAATCGAAGCGGCATTGGAAGCCGCATTACCGTGGAAGCCCAGGGGAAGAAATGGATCCAGGACCTCGGCACTGGATCCTATTGCTCCACGAATTCACCCTTCCTGCATTTCGGTTTGGGTTCGGTGGGCGCGATCGATCGGGTGACGGTGCGCTTTCCGAGCGGCACGGTAGTGGTGAAAGATGCCCCGGCCCTGGACACCTTCCTCACCGTGCACGAGGACGATCCCACGCCGGTGCGGCTCTTGTCCCTCACCGCCACGCAACAACCAGAAGGGCCATGGATCCGCTGGGAAGCATCGGATGACGGCGATTTGTCGCGCACGATATTGAGTCGCGAGACGGGCGGAGAGACGACCGAAATAGCCTGGTGGAGCGGCGCGCTGACTGGAGAGTACGTCGATCGCGAGGCCCCGCGGAGTATTTCGCTCCTCTATCGCCTCGATGCCCTCTTGCGGAATGGCACGCGGGAGACCTTGGGCACTGTTTCGTTCACGTGGTCTAGAAATGGCTCGCGCGTTTTGCTCGGGCAGAACCGGCCCAATCCCTTCTCGAGCGCCACCGTGATCCCGATCGACGCGCCCGATGCTCCCACGATTCTCGTGTTCGATGTTGCGGGGCATCTCGTGCGCGAACTGCCGGTATCTTCGGCCCAAGTCAGCTGGGATGGACGGGATGCCCTGGGTCGATTCGTTCCCGCGGGCACGTATTTCTACCGGACCCCGGGGTCACCGGTCCTTCGGATGGTCCGCCGGCCATAAGACTTGAATTTCGGGATTCTGTAATTTTCCCAGCCGGAATTTTCAAGGTTTCCCTGACCCATCAGGCGTTTCCGGAGCCCTTTCTTACGGATACCTTGCTCCTTGGAATCGGTATTACTCCACAGTCAAATGGGAGGCAAAGGAATTACGGCCTCTCCAAGCGCAGGAGCGTTGCGTCATGTTAAAACGATTCATGATTTGCGCCTTGATATTGGGGCTCGGCATCATTCCAAGTTCTTCGCGAGCCACCTCGATCAGCATTTCCGTGTTCCACAATGATCTGGCTCCGTACGGACGTTGGATCACCGTGGCTCCGTACGGTACGGCGTGGGTGCCGACACATGTCGGGTCGGGCTGGCGTCCGTACACGAACGGCTACTGGACTTACACCGATTACGGCTGGACGTGGGTGTCCTACGAGCCTTTTGGCCGGGATGTCTATCACTATGGGCGCTGGGTCTACGATCCCGCCATGGGTTGGGCATGGATTCCGGATACGGTTTGGGCGCCGGCCTGGGTGGCTTGGCAGGAAAGTGACGGCTACGTGGGATGGGCGCCTTTGACCCCGGCGACCGGGTGGGGATCGTCTGGTTTGGTGTATAGAACGAGCTCGATCCAGCCCATGTCCTGGATCTTCGTGGAGCGGCCTTATTTCTTGAATCGTCACCTGAAGACGCGGGTCGTTCCCATCACTCGGAACGTAAGCGTGCTTTCCACCACGCGAGACGTCACCCATTTCGATGTCGTGAAAGGGAAACCCGTGAACCGGGGCATCGACGTGGCGCGCGTCGAGTCCACGAACGGACGGAAGATGGTGAAGAGCTATACGAGCCAGCGGCAGAACCTCCGCACGCAACGGCGGGCGCCGGCCACCCAAGCCATGGGAGCCGAGCGGCGCAACAACACGCGGGTCGTGCGCAGCAAAGAATCGAATCAAACCGCGATGGTGAACCGCCAACCGCAAACCAAGGGCGGGGACAAGACAATTCAAAAAACGACCAACGTCCAAAAGAAGGGCGCGACGAAAAAAACTGGGAAGGGAAAGCCTTAAGCGCGGCCTATTCGCCCAGCACCATGAGCTTGCGCACTTCGGTCCGGGTTCCCGCCTGGGCGCGGTAGAAATAGAGTCCGCGCCCGGCGCGCCGGCCGAGATCATCGGTCCCGTCCCAACCCACGTATTGAATCCCTGCTGAAAGCACCCGATCGACCAGACCGCGCACGCGCCGGCCGGTGACGTCGTAGATGGAAACGGAGACGCGCATGGGCTGGGTGAGCTCGAGCACCATCGTCGTTCCGCCGCGGAACGGATTCGGGGTCGGTCCATGCAACGTCATGCGAAACGGCACGCCCGGCTCCGGTGGACGCACGGGAACGTGCGTGTTCTCGATGATCGTCAGCACGCGATCGGTAGCCGGCGCGGTAATGAGATTGCGGGCGCCCGATGGCCAGAACACTTCGAGGGAATCGACGGCCGAGATATCTCCAAGACCAAAGACGATCGGCAAGAGACTCTTCGATGCCCAGCCGCTTCCCGCGCCCATTTCTCTAACCTGTCGCGATCCGCTCGAATGAAGCACCACGCGCGCGCCAATCCCGTCCGAGTTCGAATCGTCGCCGACGAGTTTCACCCCCAGCCAATGCTTTCCGGACACGATGTTTCGGTAGAGACGGTTGACCGCGCAGGCGCAGAAGGACGCATCGCAGCCCATGGTTTGATAGACCTCGGGGTCGCCGTCCCCGTCCAAATCCCCCGCCGTCATGCCGTAGCCGAGCCCTTCGTCCGACCCATCGGCTACGCGCGCCATCGTCGCACCCAGGTTCCGGAACAGGAACTGCGGGCCGCCGTACGTGGCCGCGAAGAGATCCAGGTCGCCGTCGAGATCCACGTCGAAGAGCGCCGCCCCGGTGTTGTACTCCGTAATGTCCACGCCGTATTCATGGGCTCGGTCGGTGAAGGTTCCGTTTCCATTATTGATATAGAGGCGGTCCGGCCCGGTCGAAGCCACGAAAAGATCCGGTCGCCCGTCTCCGGAAACATCCCCCCACACGCCGCTCGACGCCGGAATATCGTTGGACACTCCGGCCGACACCGTCACATCCTCGAATTGATTTCCCCCTAGATTATGAAAGAGCGTCTGGGCCGCCAGCGATCGCCGGGCGATGAAGAGATCGGGCCGCAAGTCGCCGTCGTAGTCGCCCCACGCGCAGCCGATCGCACTCCCGCCGTCTTGCGGGAAAACGAGCCCCGTTTGCGCGGTCACGTCGGCGAAGGTTCCGTCGTGCTGATTCCGCCACAGGATCGACGGACCGTCCCGCCGCAGCACGAACAGGTCGAGCCAGCCATCCCCATCCGTGTCCACCCATGCCGCGTCGTATTCACGGCCGGCATCCGACACGCCGCTCGATGTCGTGGCGTTCGTGAACGTTCCGTTTCCGTCGTTCCGGAACAAGCCGTGATCGCTCACGAAGAGATCCGGATCGCCGTCGCGGTCGTAATCGCCCCACGCCGCCGCCACGCCGCCTTCCGGCGTGCCGAAGCCGGCTTGGGCCGTCTCATTGGTGAAGTTGAGCGCGCCATCGTTGTGATAGAAGGCATCTTTGGCTTTTTCGGGCCCGCAAACCGAATTGTTCACCACGTAAAGGTCGGGTAAGCCGTCCAGATCGACGTCGGCCAAAGCCGCTCCCAAGCTGAAGCCCGGATCGGCGGCCGCGTTTATGACCTGGGTGAGAAGTGGAGTCGACAGCGCATCGATGACCACTCTCAAGTCGTAGGAGCCGTAGTGCGTGATCTGCGATCCTAGGTTGTGATAGGAGCGCTGCACGCGCACGGTGTAATCGCCCGTCACCGGGGCGGTGAATCGCACCGAAGAGGCCATTTCCCCAAAACTTCGATCTTCGTTCGACCAGGTGGAATCGCCGTTCGTGACCTCGAGGAAGGTATCGCCGTAGCTCTCGATGTTGGAGGTTTCCACGAGAACCGGCGCGCCGGCGTCCAGATGCACGGTGTGGAAATCCGTGTCAGAGGCCGGGAAGAAGGTATGGTGCACGCCGATCCCATTGGCCAGAAGGGGTTGGCTCTGCCCCACCGTGTCATCTTCCTCGAACGCGTCGGGGAAATACTCGGCCCCCAGCGCGGCAAAAATCCCGTTCATTGCGGCTTGGTGACCCAGGCTCAGGGCAAGCCATCCGTCCCAGAAATCTTCGAGGCTGACGGCTACGGCGGCTTTCAAGGGCCCGGTGACCACCGACCACCAAGGCTGTGGACCCAGTTCGAGCGCATCATCATCGATGCCGACCGACCCAGGCGTGTCGGGGCCGTCCTCCAAATCCCAGAGCAGCGCCTGCACCACCACCTCGCTGCCCGCCCCACGCACATAGATCCCCTGGAAGACCACGCGATTGTCCGATGTCCCCTGCCCGACCTGATTGGCGCCTTCGAGGTTGTACGAAAACAAGAGTTGTCCCGCCCCCGGCGTTCCCCAGGTGTCCACGTACCAGCTTGGATACGGATCACCGAGGCGCTTGCGAACCGAAGCCTGGAAATACGACGCAAATCCTTCGCTCCAGGCGAGCCGAGGATCCTGTTTGTCATCGTCGATAAAATGCTCACCGCCGGGCGACTCATCCTTGGAATAATGCGCAGCGACGAAATGGCCGAACTCGTGGAGGACCACGCAGTCGTCGTAGCCTTCGTCAGCGAGGAGATAAATCGAAGAAGACGAGACGTTGAAATACGTTCCATCGGTGGAGTTGGAATTCCAGTAGGCGTTGACGTTTGTGGAGGGCAAGCTGCCGGACAAGAGTTCCACTTGCCGTGCCCCCTCGATGAGGCAATCGAGGAGGTTGAATCCTTCCGCGACGCCGGGCTCGATCACCTGGTCTCCCCAGTCCACGTCGCCGGTTACGTTGTTTCGATTGGGAGTCGTAGCGGAAAAGTACGCGCCGTTCTGGGCAGAGGACGTACGAACACGAAGATTGCTACCGCCCCAATCGACGCCGGTCGTGCTGAGCACGCGGACGCGATAGGTCGCCGCGGGTTGCGGCATGATGGTGATGGAGAAGGCGCCGGTGGAATCGGTGAAGCCGGTGGCTACCGGGATTATGGAGAGATCGCCCAAGAGCTCCACCGTGGCAAATCGTATCGGCTTCAGGGGATCGTAAATAGAAAGCGAGTGGATAAAGCCCTCGGGTCCGAACACGCGATCGCGATAGAGAAAGCGGCCACGAAAGCTGACCGAATCGCCGGGCGCGGAGGCGAGTTTCTGGACCATCCCTTGGGCCGGCCGCGCCGCGACTTCCAGCGTGGCTTCGCCCGATGCCGTCGGCACGCCTGGGCGAAGGACGGGACGAGCGGACTCCGGGGTGATATCCAAGGACGCACCGAGCCGATAGGTTCCGCGCCGGCCATCCACGACCACCTCGAATTCGAGGCTTGGATCCGCGCTTCGGGGAACCATGAACTGAACGGGGATGGACAACGGTTCGGCTGGAGTCAACGTTCCGTCGTAGGAAGGAATCGATCCGAGCAAAAGCGCCTGCGTCCGCCTCGACGCTACAACGATCTCCACGCGTTCGACCGGCTCCGCCGTGGAAACGATCAGCGTTGCTTGGCCCGGAGATCCCGCCACGAAAGGCCGGTTTACCACCCATGCCAAATGGACGGGGTAGCCGGGCTTCGTCGCCAGGGCAGAGGAAGGCAAGGAGAGCAATCCCAGCAGGATGCCACACCAACGGGGGAGGGTTTTGATCATCAGGCGATTCGGCCGTTCCTTGATGGATCTAGGGGCAAGGCAGCCGGGAGACAAGCATTATACTCTAAGCTCCAACCGTTTCTCCATGGTATGTATGTCGCCTCAATTGTTCCCAAATGAAACGTTTTGTGCCAAATGGGCAAAACTAACGGTGGTTTAGCCATGCAGTTTCAAAATACAACACACGCCCAATGTCTAGGAAGGTATTGCCAACAAAAAAGTTAATAGTTTTGTGGCCATCGGCCGGGATTTCATGGCACCCTCGTTGCGTAATAGAGTGGTTGATTCCAGGGTAGATCCGGACCTCACCTGCCCACTTGGCAGAAACGTCCAGGATTTCGAAATTACCGAGGGCAATGGGCCCTCGATGATCAATCATCTTCCCGACCAACAAGAACAAAGGAGTAGGACCATGAAGGTCACGCCTCTTGCCGACCGCATTCTCGTAAAACGGCTCGAAGCCGTAGAGGAGAATAAGCGGGGCGGTATCATCATTCCGGACACTGCGAAAGAAAAACCGCAGCACGGGGAAGTCATTGCCGTGGGCCCCGGCCGCATGAACGAAGAGGGCAAGCGATTCCCTCCCGACGTGAAGAAGGGTCAGCGGGTCCTGATCGGCAAGTACTCGGGCACCGAGATCAAGATCGAGGGTGAGGAGTACGTAATTCTCCGCGAGGACGATATCCTCGGGATCGTGGGTTAACCCCCGAAGTTTTTGGAGCGGAACGGGGCCAGGGGCCCTTCGTTCCCAGAACAATCCGACACGAAAAAAGGAGTGACACCAATGGCTGCGAAGCAGCTTCTGTTCAAAGAGGAGGCTCGCGCGAAGATCCTCGAGGGAGTGGAGACGTTGACCCGGGCGGTCAAGGTCACCATGGGACCGCGCGGCCGGAACGTTGTGATCGACAAGAAATGGGGCTCCCCCACCATCACCAAAGACGGAGTGACGGTGGCCAAGGAGATCGAGCTCAAGGACGCCTATCAGAACATGGGCGCCCAGATGGTGCGCGAAGTCGCCTCGAAGACGAGCGACGTGGCCGGCGACGGCACCACCACCGCGACCGTGCTCGCGGAAGCCATCTTCCGCGAAGGGCTCAAGAACGTGACCGCGGGTGCGAACCCGATGGATCTCAAGCGCGGCATCGACAAGACGGTTGAAGTGGTGGTCGAGGAGTTGCGGAAGCTCTCCAGAAGCGTGAAAGAGAACACCGAGATCAAGCAGGTGGCCACCATCTCCGCCAACGGGGATACCACGGTTGGCGAGATCATCGCCGATGCGTTCGCCAAGGTCGGCAAAGACGGCACGATCACGGTCGAGGAAGCCAAGTCCATGGAGACCACCCTCGAAGTGGTCGAAGGGATGCAATTCGATAACGGCTACATTTCTCCCTACTTCATCAACGATAAGGAAGGGATGGAATGCTCGCTCGAGGATGGATACATCCTCATCGTGGAGAAGAAGATCTCCAACATGAAGGACCTCCTTCCCATTCTCGAGAAGATCGCCCAGTCCGGAAAGCCGCTCCTGGTGGTGGCCGAGGACGTCGAGGGCGAGGCGTTGGCCACCCTCGTGGTGAACAAGCTGCGCGGCACGCTCAACGTGTGCGCGGTGAAGGCCCCTGGTTTCGGCGATCGCCGCAAAGCCATGCTTCAGGACATCGCCACCCTCACCGGTGGTCAGGTGGTCAGCGATGATCTCGGTATCAAGCTCGAGAACATCAACCTGTCCGACTTGGGTCGCGCCAAGAGCATCCGGGTGACCAAGGACGACACGACGATCATCAAGGGCGCCGGCAAAGAAGCGGAAATCAAGGCCCGCATCAACCAGATCAAGAACCAGATCGAAGAGACGACCTCCGACTACGATCGCGAGAAGCTCCAGGAGCGGCTGGCCAAGCTGGCCGGCGGGGTGGCGGTGATCAACGTCGGGGCGGCCACCGAGACGGAAATGAAAGAGAAGAAGGCCCGCGTCGAGGACGCCCTGCATGCCACCCGGGCCGCGGTGGAAGAAGGCATCGTCACCGGCGGCGGGGTCGCTCTCCTTCGCACCCTGAAGGCGGTGGAGGCTCACATCCTCACCATGGAGGGTGACCAGAAGATCGGCGGCGGCATCGTGCGTCGCGCGATTTCCGAACCCCTTCGCGTGCTGGCCGACAACGCCGGCCTCGAGGGTTCGGTGATCGTGGAGAAGGTCAAGGGCGAGAAGAAGAACTTTGGTTTCGACGTGGACAAAGAAACCTACGTCGACATGTTCGAGGCGGGCATCATCGATCCGACCAAGGTCACGCGGTCGGCGTTGCAGCACGCCGCGTCCATCGCCGGGTTGCTTCTCACCACCGAGGCGCTCGTGACGGAGATTCCGGAGAGGAAGTCGGCTCCGCCGGCGGGCGGCGGTGGCGGCATGGGTGACATGGACTTTTAAGTCCGGTCACCGTTCGAAGTGGGACGAGCCCCGGGGCGCAAGCTCCGGGGCTCTTTTTCTTATTGGAGAGACAGGGGTGCTACTAGCTCTGCCAATGAAGACGGGCAGAATACGGAAGCTCAGGTCTTTACTGGCAATCGCACTTTCGGCCGAGTTTGATGTAAGGAGTCAAAAAAGCTGCGTCGGAGATACCCACAATGGCGTTGAACGGAGGGGTAAACTTGGTGCAGGGCTCGCGCAAGCCGATTTTAATCGGGCGGCTGTGGAATACCGCATCCGAAAGCGAGACCTGGGTGACCCGGATGAGGTTCACCACGTCGCAACGCCTTTGGGGCGTGCCGCTCGTGGCCTTCTTGCCCATCGTATCCACAGCGTCCGGAGAGTTGATGAAGGGCTCGTCGAGCACGATGCCATCCGCGCGCACCTGGGCAATGAAGGTCGCCCCGACGAAGTCGGTGGGAGACAGGCATCCGCCGCCGTAGTACTGGAAGGACAGATTCCCGTTCGCATCGGTGAAACCGGTTAGAAGCGGATGAACCTGGGTCGGGAAGCCGGGGGCAGGTTTGGTGTTGCCGATACACCAACTCAGCAGGGCATCGGCACCCGGGGACACTTCGACTTCGATGAACGACCCAGAAACCGGTCCCAGCGGCCCCTCGACGTGCACGGTGTAACCACCGATGGGGTTGCCGATGAAGCGCGTCCCGGGCGATAGGGTAATGGCATCTGGCACGCTGCTGAGCGAAGGGTTAGGGATGTTGGCAGAGGCCTGGGATGCGCCCATTGCCAATAGAGCGACGAAGCTGAGACGGATCAGGCGAGACATCGTTGCACCCCCAGAGTGAGGCTTCATGCTGATAGAGTGATAGAGAATGGGTTTCCGGTTGCCTGGGGAAGATTTGCCCTCTTCCGAACCTCGATCCCCAGACCACTTAGCGAGTGGAACGCGCCATCATAAATTATTTGTTAAACCATTGTCAAGCAAATGTTTAATTAACGTCGCTCGGCCTGATCCGCGGGCCGCAAATCCGGAACGTGGCCCATGTCGTTGTAATCCGGCGCAAAAATCTTGAGCCCGCCATCCGGTTGCACCTTCACGTACCCGGCCGAGATCTGTCGATTCATTTGGTTCGGATAGAAATCGAACGGGTCGGAAGGATCGGCGTCCAGGATCCGCAAGTCCGCGTCCGTCATCGTCATCCGGCCCAATCGCACGGTGCCGCCTCGATAGAATAGATAGTGGTCCGGCACCCCGGCATCGGCTGGTGGCCCCCCGGTGCCAAAGCGCATCACCATCGCACCCGGCTCCAAGGCCACATAGGTAACTCGCCCCGAGGATTCCGGGGGGGGCAGGAGATGCGAGGGATCCAGGATCATGTCGTTGCCGTCCACTTCGATCCCTCGCGCTTTCTTGAAATCGGCAATGTCTTCCGTTTCGATCCCAAGAAGATGCATGAGACCGCCCATCTGGATCCCGATCGACTGAATGGAGCGCGTCCGCACCCGCACCCGCCCGTCCGGCGTCACTTCCGGAACCCCTTCGATTTCGAACGGGAGGCCGGCGAGCGACTTGAGGTGGCCCTTGAGCTGGAGTCGCACGTCCTCGCCCTCATCGTGCTCGCGTTCGATGTGCAACCCTTTGATCGGGGCACCGTGGTAAGCAAACACGTAATCATTCATGAGTCGCGCCAGATCCTCATAGGCAACTCGGCTCTCCGCGCGTTCAATTTGAAGGTGGTACGACGTGGGTTCGTCCAGAACAACCGGTTCACCGGTACGCAACGGAGTCGCCTGGCCGGAGAGATAAGCAATCCGCATCGTGACGCCGTCCATGATCCGCATAGCCATGCCGCGCATTTCCGTGCGCGTGGGTGCGCCTCTGGATGACATCTCTGCGGATGCAACGGTGGTATCCACAGGGGCATTGGAACCGCTCTGGTCAGCTTTATGCCGCGAGCAGCCCCAGAGGGCCAAACAAGAAACTATTCCGAGACGAATAACGAAACGCATCATTAAACACTCGCCCGAGCACTCGGATTTCCTGCCTATCATTTTAACACTGTGCGGGCTGCGCCGTGCGCTAACTCGTTCGATAGGGGTTGGATCGAAAGGATGCGTCCCATCTGTTAGAGTTTCCGCCCCCTGGAGAAGAGGAACGAGCCGTCGCATGTCGGACCAACGTCGAGCTCTCGAGTACACCCTGTCCTTTCCCGAACCTTGGACCCATCGGGTGGAGGTCACCCTCCGCATCCCGGCGGGGGGCGCCATCGAGCTCTGGATGCCGGTGTGGACGCCCGGCTCCTATCTCGTTCGCGAGTACTCCCGCCACGTTCAGGATCTCACCGCCCACAGCGAAAGCGGCGCCGAGCTGAGCGTCCTAAAGACGCGAAAAAACGGCTGGGCGATAAGCGCACCCAGTGCCCAACACATCGTCGTGCGCTACACCGTCTACGGCCGCGAGCTCTCGGTGCGTACGAACTGGATCGACGACACCTTCGCTCTCTTGAACGGCGCGCCGACTTTCCTCACCGTGCGCGGGTTGGAGAGCGCGTTGCATCGCGTCACCCTAAACCTTCCAAAAAACTGGAAAGGCGCGTGGTCGGCGATGGCGACAACGGCCAAGGCCGGGAGCGAGATCACGTTCGAAGCCGCGAGCCACGATGAGCTGGTCGACTCCCCCATTCTCGCCGGCACCCCCGAGGTACACGACATCCCCGTCGACAAGATCCCCATTTCTCTCCTCAATGCGGGCGACCCGTCCCTCTGGGACGGCGCGAAAGCGGCCTCGCATGTCCAAACAATCGTGGAGAGATATCGGACGATGATGGGCGGCCTCCCCTTCGATCGTTACTTCTTCCTCAACTGCATCGTGGAGTCCAGAGGAGGTCTCGAGCATGCCAATAGTTGCGTGCTCATGACCTCCCGCTACGCCTACCGCAAACGGGCGAGCTACGTGGAGTGGCTAGGCCTGGTGAGCCACGAGTTCTTTCACGTATGGAACGTGAAGCGGCTGCGGCCGGTCAGCCTCGGCCCGTTCGACTATGAAAACGAGGTCTATACCCGCAGTCTCTGGTTCGCGGAAGGCGTGACCTCCTATTACACGCCGCTCATTCCCCGCCGGGCCGGCCTCACCAAGACGGAGGAGCTCCTGGACGCGTTGAGCGAGCACATCGAAAAGCTCCAGACCACCCCGGGGCGCCGTCACCAATCCCTGGAGGAATCCAGCTTCGATGCCTGGATCAAGCTCTACCGGCCGGACGAGAACTCGGTCAACACGACGATCAGTTATTACGTGAAGGGCGCAGTAGTGGCCTGGCTCTTGGACGCGGAGATCCGCGCGGCCTCGAAAGGCAAACGATCGCTCGATGATCTCATCCGCCTCTTGTTTTCGAGACATGCTGGAGACACGGGCTACACCGACGCGGATCTGCAAAGCGGAGCGGAGGAGATCGCGGGTACTTCGCTCGAGACATTCTTTGCCAAGAACGTGCGCGGGCGGGATGAGCTCTCCTATGAAACCGTGCTCCGCCCGTTCGGTCTGCGGTTTGCCAAACCCAAGTCGAACGACCCTCCCCAGGGCTGGATGGGTCTCGAGACATTGGGGCGGGACGGCAAGGTCGTGATCACGAGCGTTCGCGAGGATGGCCCCGCCCACGCGGCGGGAGTGGCCGCCGAGGACGAGCTCCTCGCCGTGGGTGGCTACCGCGTAGACTCCCGCAGCTTGAGCGACCGGCTCCAGCAATTCCGACCCGGAGACCCGGTGGAGGTTGTAGTGGCGCGCCGGGATGCGATTCGCACGTTCCGGCTTGCGTTATCCGAAAGCCCCGGCTCCTGGAAACTCGAGATCGACCCCGACGCTCCGCCTGAGGCGGTCAAAGCGCGGGAGGCATGGATGTCGTAGCGGCCCTCCCTGGTAGAATCCAGGAGAACGGGCCCGGGGCGGCTCTCATGGTCGCCCCAAAGAACGGAGGGATCCCCCAATGAAACGCAGTTTCTTCGGTGTGCTGCTCCTCGGCATTCTTTGGTCGGCAAACGCACATGCCGCGCGCATCTTCGGCGACATCAAAGTCGACGGCAAACCGCTGCCCGAAGGCATTCTGGTCACCTTACAGGCGGCCGCGAAAGCCCCCGCCAACGGCAAGCCGGTTGCCGGACCCATCGACTCCACCAAGACCGACAAGGCCGGTTCCTACAAGTTCACGGTGAAAGAAGAAGGCAAGTGCACCCTCACCGTGCTCTACGAAAAGCAACCGATTGCGATAGACGTCTTTTCCTACAAGGAGCCGACGCGGTACGACCTGATCCTGGAGAAAAAGGAAGGCAAGTTCACCCTGCGCCGGAAGTAACCCTGTGTTCGAAATGGGGGGCAAGCCCATCGAGCCCCGACCTAAGCACAAGGATCATTGGGACAAGCTGCAGATCATTCTCCAGCCCGTGGGCGGATTGCTGACCGCAGCCGCCATCGCCCTCTTCGGATTCGTTACCTCGAACAAGCTGGATCAACGCCAGGCCATCGAGAGCAACACGCGTCTGTATTCCGAGCTGATGTCGAAGCGCGAGGAATCCGAAAGCGCCCTGCGGAAGGACATGTTCGTCAATATTATTTCTTCATTCCTGGACAAAGGCGGATCCGATCTGAGCTCGGATGTCCTCAACCTCGAGCTCCTAGCCTACAACTTTCACGAGTCGCTCAACCTGAAGCCGCTCTTCCTGGACCTGAAGCGCCGGATCACGGCCGGCGAGGCCCGGGCGACCACCCCCGAAGCCAAGGCGGAATACGCCGGCTACTCCGACCGGCTGGAGCGGGTCGCCCGCGAAATCGCGCGGCGGCAGATGATCGTGCTCGAAGGAGCCGGCCAAAAATACGACTCCACGGTGGACCTGACCCAGGATCCCGAAGGCATGTCTTTGGATGGGGTGGAGCTCACCCTGGAGGGCAAGACTACGACCCTCGGTCTCGATATCCTGGGGGTGGACCGGGTGAATCGCGAGCTCACCGTGTCCATGGAAGTGAAAACGCCCGATCTTGAGCAAGGCAGCCAGACCAAGACCATGACCTTCAACGTGAGCTACTTCGACTTCCCGATGATCGACAACATTCGCTTGGCCTACGGGCAGCGCGCGGCGGTGGTGCTCAACAATTTCTCGGATCAGTCGGCCGATATCACCGTGGTGCTTTTCCCGGGAACCTACGCCAGCCTCAAAGAGCGGCCGTACTACAACGAAGTGATCGAAAACGTGCTCGGCGCCTCGAAATCTGGCTCCTGAGACTCCGTTACCAGCCGCTCACGATCTGCACACCCCATACGCCGTTTCGGTTGGGGCGCTGGAACGGAAAAGCCAGGTAGCCCTCGAGCACGATTGCGCCGAGCAGGTTCACTCGCGCCGCCCCGCCCGCACTCCACACCGGGAAGCGCTCCGCCGTTCCGAGCGCGGCGCGATCGTCCTCCCACTTGAGATCGAACCCGCCGTGCTTCGTCCAGGCCACGCCGCCATCCACGAACCCGGCCAGCTCCGTAGGAAGATAGGGGAAGTTGATGAGGCCCAAATCCGAGTTCCCGATGAACGGGAACCGGAGCTCGAGGTTCGTCACCGCAATGCGCGACCCGATCAGGCGATCGAACTCGAAGCAATCCTGCTGCCCTTGCGCCGTGCACTCCTCCAGGGGATTGAATGACTGGCTCGAGTAGCCTCGCACCAGGGTCGCATAACCGAGATACAGCGGACTGAGCTGTCTATTATCGGAGTCCACACCGTAGCGACCCAGATGCATCCCGCGCCAAGCGATCGTAAACGGCCGGACCATGATGTACCGGCGATAATCGAGGAGCAGGTTGACGAAGTTGAGGCTGCCGTAGGTCGGCGCCACTTCTACGCGATATCGCCAGCCTTGAATCGGCGACGTAAACCCGAAGTAAGAGTTGTCCCCCACCAGCGCCGCCGATCCCTGATACAAGAGCAGCGCGTCCTGGTGCGGCGCATCGAACGTTTGCACCTCGGTTATCGAACCGTTGGGCAACAGCATTTGCTGTTGGATCTGCCGGTCGTACCCGTATCGCGTGACCGCGCCCGCCAACTCGAGTCGGCGAGTCTGCGAAAAGGGGTAATTCGTCTGGAGGCTCAGGCGATCTAAATACACGCGCTCGTGCAGGTCTTGAACCACCAGCGTGTCACCCTTGTAGAAGCTCGCCGACAAGATGTTGAGATAGGGAATGTGGCCGACGTCCCCACCCCAGTTCCAGCGGTGGGCGCGATTCAAATAGGACACCTGGGCCCCGATGTCCTTGAAGGTGCCGTTGGCCTGGATGCCGAGACCCACCACGTGATTCCCGAGCATGTCGCTGAAGTAGGCGGTGGCGCCACCCGCCACGCCGGTGCCGAACTGATCCGTGCTCACGCCGCCGGCCGCGAACCCGCCGATGTAATCGAGCTGAAGCTTGGGCCTGTACCGTTTGAACGTGAACGTGTCCTTGGGGACGAGTCCACTTTCCGGATCCGCCAAGTAATCGGACACCAACACGCGTCCCTCTTCATCCGCGGGAGGCAGGATGCCGGCCGCCGTGGTCATGCTGGTGACTCCGGATTCCCCGGCGATCGGCGGCCCTTCGCTCGAGATCCCGGCCAGGCTCACCACCGGCTGGCCTTCCGTGGAATCGGGCTCGAGTCCGTACACGTTGTACTTGCCGTCCTCGAACACCGAGAAGAGCATCCGCCCGGTCTGGCGGGCCACCGTCAACGCGGGGCTGGTTGCGGTGATGCCGCTCACCCCGGTCGAAACGCGGGTAATCCGGTACGCCTGCTCCGTGGCGAGATCGATGCGATACACATCGCTGAACCCCTCGGGATCGGAAATGAAGAAGAGCGAACCGCCATCGGGAGAGAACTGGGGATTGATGTGCTTGGCGCCTTCGAAGGGGGCCAGGACGCGGATCTCTTTGGTCGCCACGTCGATCAAGCCCAAACGCATCGGGGTATACCGCAGCTTGTCGAAATCGGTGTTGGGCCCGCGATCGGTAACGAAGGCGATCGTCTTGCCGTCGGGCGACCAGGCCGGTTGAAGCTCCGCGTAGCGCCCCTCGGTAATTTGCGTCACCCCTTCGGTCTTCACGTCGAGCAAGTAGATGTCGCTGATGCCGTCCTTGGTCCCCGAAAACGCGATGGTCTTCCCGTCCGGCGACCAGGCGGGATTGGCCATCGAACCCACGGACTCGGGACGGTAACGCTTGGCGATCTTGCCCGACTTCACGTCGAACAGGAGGAGATCGTTGTCGCCGTGCGCGAACACGACGAGGGCGAACTTCTTGCCGTCGGGCGACCAGGAACCCGCGGTGTCGATGAAGCGAAGCGATTCGAAATGGCCGTTGGTGGCCGAGTTCACCAGCTTTTTCTGCACCTTGCCGGTTCCGGCGTCGGCCATGAAGACGTCGATCGAGAAGAGGTCCCGCTCGGATAGAAACGCGACCTCTTTCCCGTCCGGAGACAGGGTCGGGGCGAGGTTCATCTGGCCCGCGTTCTCATGGGAGAGGACCTTTCTCCCGGCGTGCCCAAACTTCTCCCGCCCTTCCATGGCGGGCAGGTACGCCTCTCGCACCGCTTTGGCCCACATGGCGGACAGAGAATCCGTGGTCACACCCAACACCTTGGGGATCGCGAAATCGAACCCGCGGTGACCGGCCGTGCGGTAGAGCTCGGTCACCTTGTCGTCCCCCCAATGCCCGCCGATGTAGGCCCAGAGCGCCTGACCAAAGCGATAGGGGAAAAAATGGGGGTCGGTGGTGAGTTGTTTGATGGTGGGGAACTTCCCACTCGCCACCGCGTCCCGAAGCCACATGGCGGTGTGGGCATCGTGCCGTCCCACCGACATGTACTCGGCCATGCCTTCGATGAGCCACAAGGGCATGGTATTGAGATGGAAACCCGTCGTGTCTTCGTCCGTGGCTGCGATATCGTACTGGAAGACGTGCACCAACTCGTGACCGAGGACGTGATCGGTGCTGGCGTAATCCCCGGTCAGCGGCATCACGACCCGGTTCTTGACCGACTCGGTAACGCCGCCCGTGCCCTCGCTCAGGAATCCACTGATGATGTTGGTCTGCTCGAAATCCGCATGATCCGAGTAAATGATGATCGGCTTGCGCTCATGAAACGTGTGGTCGTTGAAGGCGGGTACGTAGCGGTCGTACCACCGCTCCGCCATCCGTCCCACGTCGCGCGCGATCTGTTCGTCCTGGGTATAGACATGCAGATCAAAATGCTCGGTGGCGAGAACCCGGAACTTGAAATTCTCGTAGTTGACCTTGTTACGGCCGAAATACTGCGCATCGGCGCGAACCGAAAACAGGCTCGCGACCAGCGCGCCGCCAACAAGAAACTTCCAGGGACGGTAGTTCGTCATCGTTCTCAGTTCCCGTCTGGCGCTCGCGATCGCGCGGACCCCAGCTCGGCCCTCATCCTAAGAAAGTCCATCAGATCCCGAAGAGTCAGCACGCCGGCCAGCCGGTTTTCTTCCAACACGATCAGGCACGTCGTTTGATGTGCCTGCATGGCGAGGAGAGCGGTCATGGCATCCGCATCGGGGGAGATGGTGTTCGACTCGGTGAGGGGCTCGATGACGTCTTTAACCCGTGTCCAGTCCCATTTCTCCCGGGGCACTAATTTTACTCCGTCTTGTGTCACTACTCCTAAGAGCATTCCATCCTCCACTACCGGAAATAGCTCGCATTGCGTCCGATAAAGCGGGGTATCGATCAAATCGCGGAGGGGGGTATCGGGATCTACCACCATGGGAGGGATCATGAGCTGCCGCACCCGTTCGCCCACGAGCGCACCCCGGACCCGAACCTGCCGATACGCCTGTTGCGCGGCCCCTCGCAGAAAAAGCCCGATCATGGCCCACCACAGTCCGCTCACCCATTCCCCTCGGATCACCGAGATAACGCCCACCCCCACAAGCACTAACCCGAAGGCCTGGCCGATGCGGGAGGTGATGTGGGTCGCCTTCTGGATGCTCTTTTGGCGGGCCCACAGGGCGGCGCGGAGGAGCCGTCCACCGTCCAATGGAAACGCGGGAATGAGATTGAAAAGGGCCAGAATAAGGTTGATTCCAGCCACATAGAAAAGAATGCCATCGGCCCAGCGCGGCAAGACGGGATGGAGCAACGAGACCGTCGCAAAGGTGACGCCGGACAGTACGAAGCTCGAGAGCGGGCCCACCACCGCCACCACGAATTCGGCCCGCGGCGAGGGCGGTTCGTGAAGCATCTCCGCCACACCCCCAAAGATGAAGAGCCGGATGCCGCGGAGCTGTATTCCGTATCGGCGACCGGCCAGGGCGTGGCACAACTCGTGAAACACGATCGACCCGAGGAGGCCCAAGGCACCCGCCACCCCCATCATCCAGTACGTGGCGGCATGAAGTCCGGGCACGCGAGTCGGGAAAATGCCCTCCGCCAGCGACCAGGTCACGAGCGTGCCGACTACGAACCAGCTTGGATCAAGCCGCACACTGACTCCGAACGGACGGAAGAGCGGAATCGAATGGTCGGACATTCGTTGTTTCAGAATGGATTCGTCGCCCAGATGGAGAACTCGGGAATGAAGCCGCGAGGTTCGAGCAGCAAGGCGCCGATGATTGCGTCCGCCACATCACGGGAGCGGAGCTTCTTGGGATCCAGATCGCTGGGTTCCCCCCCTCCTCCGAAACCCGTTTGCACTTCGCTCGGGTTCACGAGCATCACTCGCACGTTGTAGCGACGCAGCTCGTCCCGCCAACACTCGGTCATGCCTTTCAACGCAAACTTGCTGGCCACGTACGGGGTTCCTCGGGCAAACCCTTTGAGTCCCGCTGTGGACGAAATGTTGATCAGCGCGCCGCTCTTTTGATGCATGAAATGCGGCGCGGCGGCCCGCGTCATGAGCATGGGGCCGGTCAGGTTGACGGCAATCAATTGATCGAATCGCGCGCGATCGATTTCCGTCACGGGAGCGAAGTATCCAATCGCGGCGTTGTTGACCAGAATATCGAGACCACCCAGCTCACGAATCGTCCCTTCCACGACACGATTGCAATCCGCCTCGATCGAAACGTCGCCAGGCAGAGCGATCGCACCCAGCTCCTTCGCTGCTTTTTCGAGCGGCTCGGAGCGCCGGGCCATGATCGCCACGCGCGCCCCGCGCTCCACCAGTGCCGCGGCCAGAGCCTTGCCGATGCCCTCGCTGCCGCCGGTGATGAGGGCTCGCTGTTCACGAAGCTGCATGACGCATCCTCCTCCTTCTGACAGACCGGGTTTGTCGTATCGAGCTTACCGCGAACGGATCGAAATAGGTGCCGGTAGACGGATGTCGGCGCGGCCGAGACCGGCTCCGGAGCCGCCTGCTAGGATCGGCGCCATGCCTCGTCGCATCCTCTTTCATCCCGATCCCGAGCGGCTCGAAGAAGAGCTGGCCTTAGCCATTCGCGGGATCAAATCCGAGGCGGGTCCCTGGGCGCGCGTTCTGGTCACCGTGCCCACGCAGCGATTGGTGCGTCGCCTGCGGGAGCGGTTGGCCGCACGCGAGCAGGCGCTCATCGGGGTGGAGATTCTCCAGTACCAGGCGCTTGCCTATCGTCTTATGGAGTCGAGCGAGTCGGCGCCTCCCTCGCTCCTTGGCGAACGAGCGCTCGATCGCCTTCTCGCCCGCGTCCTCGAACACCATTCAAACTTCTCGCTCGCCGCCTATGCCCGTGCCCGCCCTGGAGCATTGTCCGAACTTCGCGCGCGCCTGGAAGAGCTGCGGGAAGCCGGAGTGGGGGCGGGGGACATCATCTCGGGGGCGCCGTCCCTCTCCAAGCAAACGCTGCTCTTCGCCGAGGCGGGGTCCGACACGGACCCTCTGGCCCGCGAGCTTTCCCTTCTGCTCGATGCGTTCGATCGCGCTCTGGAAACGCTGGAAAACCGTGGATGGACGGATCGGCCGGGGCTGGCGCGACGCGCCGCTCGCTCCTCTCTGTTCGAGTTCGAAGCCGTATTTGCGTACGGCGCGTACGAGATCGTCGGCGCGCACCTGGAGCTCGTATCTGCGCTCCGCGCCCGACGCCCCCTCACTTTCTTCGTTCCCGCCGATCTCGATGCCCCCGCATGGGCCCACGCCCGCGATCAAGCACGGCGTTTTTTCCAAGGTGAGTTGGAAGCCATCTCCGATGGCGCGAGCGGGGCTCGGGATTTCGTTCTGGCGGCGCGTTGTCTCCACGATGGCGAAGCATTGCCACCATCGGATCTGCCCCGTATCACCCTCGCCCATGCGCAAGGCCCGGAAGCCGAGCTGACTCTCGTCGTGCGCCGTGCGCTCGCGTTGGTTGGGAACGGCGTGCCGCCCTCCGAGATCGCCATCGTGGCGCGCACGCTCGAACCCTATGCGGCAATCGCCGAGACCGTGTTCGCGCGCCACCGGCTTCCCGTGGATGCCTCGGCTACCCTGCCCCTCTCCCGCTACCCGGAACCGCGCGCCTTGCTCTTGCTCTTGCGCGCGCTATCGCGAAAGTTCGAGCGCCGCGCGGTGATCGAGCTCGCGCGTTCGCACAACCTCGCTCATCCGGACTGGGCACGCCAGAACCCGCTCTGGCGCGCGTCCGCGTGGGAACGATGGTCGCGGGCTTATGGACTGATCGGCGGGCTCGAGGCGTGGACGGTCGAGCTTCCGCGTTTGATTCGCGAGCGGGCTCTGCCTCCGTGGATGGAAGATGCGGCCGAGGCCGCAGCGTTTCGGGAACGGCGGGAGGAAGAGGCAAACTCCGCCCTGCTATTAGGCCGGCTGGTCGCCGAATGGGCGGCGCTGGGGGAACGCTGGGCATCCTGCAACCGAGCGTCCGAACACATCCTCCTTCTCGAAGAGCTGCGCCGTACCTGGATCCGTTCTGTGCCACCCCACGGCCCCGAGCACGCCGCGCTCGATCGGGTGTGGAATGGCGCGCTCGAGCAACTGGGCGCCCTCGAGGCCGTGCTCGACCCGTCACCCTTGGATCGAGACACGGTGTTGGAGTTCCTCACCGACACGCTCGAAACAGCCTCGCTGCCCTTCGCCACCGAGGAAGGGGTGGCGTTTCTGGACTTGCGTCAAGCCCGCGGCCTCGCCTTCGGTCACGTGTTTTTCATGGGGATGAACGATGGGCTCTATCCGAAACCGCCGCGCGACACCCCCCTTCTTCCCGATCGGATCCGGCGCGCGATCCGCGATCGCACGGGAAAGCCGCTCGCCGTTCGTCGCGAGGCGCGAGCCGAAGAACGGCTCCTCTTTGCCGAGCTGGTCGCCTCCACCCGTGAGTCCCTGGCGGTGACGTGGCAGCGCGCTGACGCCGAGGGCCGCGCGCTGGCGCCATCGCTCGTGCTCCGCGAGTTGGGGCGGATCCTTCCCAGCTCTCCGTCCCTGAGTGGCCTCCTCGAGGACACCCCGTCCGGACCGGCGGCACTCCCCACCGAACCGACGTTGGCCGCGGAGTGGCTCGAGCGCGAAACAGGACTCTTGCTGCGGGAGGAAGCCGCCCTCCTGTCCGCGCGTAACGCCGCTTCCACGTTTCTGGGGTTGCGCGGGTTTCTGGAGGTAGCGGAACCCCCACTGGGAAGGGACCTCGCCGCCGGCTTGGCGCTCATTGAAGCCACCGAAAGTGGTAACGATCTACGCTTCGACGGCGCCATCCTTCCCGTCCCGCCGGCGCGTCCTTTCTCCGCGTCCTCCCTCGAACAACTGGCGCGATGTCCCCTCACGTTTTTTTTCAAACACGTTCTCGGAGTGCGCCCACTCGACGAGGAGGCCCGCGAATATCGGATGGAAGCGCGAGAGATCGGGGCCTTGGTGCATCGCATCCTGGAAACCGTCTATCGAGACCTCGCCCCGCTTTTGAACGGCAAGACCTCGGCACCGGAGCTTCAAGCGGCGGGACGGGCCGCCCTAGCCGCTCATTTGGAAACCGAGCTTTCACCCTTGGCGTCGCGCATGAACCGGAGCTATCCCCTTCTGTATGCAACCACGGCCGCCATCTGGAAAGAAGAGCTCGAGCGATTCCTGGACAAAGATCTCGCCCGGCTGGCCGAGGGCGGCCACACCCTGGACTCGCTGGAGTCGGTCTGGAGCGAGCGTATTGCGCTCGGCGATGACCGGGACAACCTGTTCTTGACCGGACTTCCCGATCGCGTCACGCGGGACCGAGAGGGGCGGCTCTGGATCTCGGATTACAAGACCTCCGGAAGGCTCGAGAAGTTTACGGATCCCAATCGCTACCTGACCGGGGAATACCTGCAGCTTCCGTTGTACGTGCTCATGGCCATGGGCCGGCAGGGATCTCCCACGCCCATGCCCGAGGCGGAGATCATCGGCTTGGGCCCCCATTTCTTCCCGAACTACGGGTTCGTGGGTGGCGATGCGAACCGGTTCGACTCGGACACCTTCAGCGAGGTGGCCGCCGGATTTTCCGAGACCCTGTCCGTGCTGGAACATCTCGTGGCCGCGGGCCGCTTTCCATTTCGCTCCGCTCATCATTGCCGGTGGTGCCATTTTCACCTGGCCTGCCGCCGCCATCAGCTCTCCACCGAATCGCGCGTTGTGGAGCATCCCGATCACGACGTGTACTTTCGGATGAAAGACAAGACGAAGAAGAACTCACTTTTGGGTGCGCCATGACGTTTCCCGATACGTTTGCCCGCGAGCGGGCCATCATCGAAACGGGCACGAGCTTCGTCGTGACCGCGGGCGCAGGAACGGGAAAGACGAGTCTGCTCGTCGAGCGAGCGCTCTATCTCTTGCTTTCGGGACGCGTCTATCCCGAGCGCTTGGCCGCGATCACCTTCACCGAAAAGGCGGCCGCGGAGCTTAAGCGCCGCATCGCCCAAGCGCTTACGGATACCTTGGCCGCACTCGACGCATCGAGCACGCCCCAGAACGGAGAAGCCGTGCGTTCGCTCGAGCGGCTGCGGCGAAGCGGCGAAACGGATGAGAGTCTGGGCCGGCGCTCGCGCGAGGCGCTGGAAACACTGGACATGGCCTTCATCGGCACGCTGCACGCGCTGGCCGCCGACATCCTCCGCCGGCATGCCATGCCCGCATCGCTGCCGCCTGACTTTGCCGTGGAAGATGAGCTCTCGGGCGGATTGCTGTTCGACGAAGCCTGGAGCCGTTTTCTGAGCGAGGAGTTGGGACAGCATGGCACGCGCGCGCAATTGTGGTCGCGCGTGTTGCGGCGGTTCCAAGAGGCCGACATCGAGCGGGCAGCGCGCTGCCTGCACGCCGATCCAGCCGCGGCCGACCTTCTGGCCGCGGAGGGATATCGACCGCTCATTCCGGAATCGGAGCTGGACCTCCAAGTCCGAACCCTGTCCGGCCGTATCGCGGAACATCGCACGCATCTACAAGGTCCCGGCGCGCCAAAGTTGCGCAATTCAAATTTCCCCAACCTCCTCGAAACCGAACAGCATTTCCTGGAGACCTACCTGAAGGGCGGCGCATCCGCTCTGGCCCAGGTGGACGTTTTACGCCTGCCCGTCCCGGATTTCTGGGAACGCGCAAAGAAGAAGAAGCCATTCAGCGCCGGCACCGGCGCGCGGTCCGAAGAAATGGAACAGACGGCCAAAACGGCCATGAGCCTGTTGGACAAGTTGGTTCGAGTGGACGAGGACGCGATTCGCGATTTAATGGAGATCCTCCGACCCTTTGCCGCGAGCCTGCGGGAGCACGTCCGGCGCGAGGGGGTGCTGACTTTCGACGATCTCCTCATCCTCGCCCGCGATCTCTTGCGGGATGACGCATCCGTGCGCAGCGAGGAACGCCTCCGGTTTCAGGCGGTCCTGGTGGACGAGTTCCAGGACACCGATCCCATCCAGTACGAGATCATCTTCTTTCTCTGTTCGGAAGGTGCGTCCCAGGAGCGCGACCCGTACACGCTTGCGCTCGATCCGGGGCGGCTCTTCATCGTGGGCGATCCGAAACAATCGATCTACCGCTTTCGCGGCGCGGACATGAGCGCCTACGATCGCGCGGTTCGTCACGTGCTCACGCGCGGCCAGAGCCTGTCCTTGGTCACGAGCTACCGCAGTCGGCCCGAGGTACTCGATCCGCTCAATATCCTGTTCCGGGAATGGATCGGAGCCAACCCCGATCGCGCCATCGACCCCGAATACGAGGACCTGTCTCCCAGCCGTGCGCCAGGGGGAGCTCACCCCGGCGTGGAACTCTGGTCGGTGATGACCGAACATCGCGCGCCGGCCGATCTCCGCCGGCGGACCGAAGCCCTGGAAATTGCCAACCGAATTCGCGAATGGCTAGACACCGGAACCCATCGCGCCAAGGACGTGGCCATCATCTTCCGGGCCTTGCCGGATGCTCCCATTTACATCCGCGCGCTGCGGGAAGCGCGGATCGACTTCGTCATGGAAGGCGGTCGCGCGTTCTTCGAACGTCCCGAGATCGTCGAAGCGTTCGCGCTTCTGGGCGCGATCGCTAATCCCGCCGATGCGGTGTGCTTGCTCGGCGTGCTGCGATCGGGATTTGGCGGGGCCACCGACCAGGAGCTGGTCGCATACCAAAGAACCGGCGGCGTGTGGCGATGGAAAGGCGCCGACGCGGGGACAGACACGGTGCGGGCCACCTTCGCCCGGCTCGGAGCTCTGGAGGCATCGCGTCACGCGATGCCGCTCGATCGCTGGATCCAATGGGTGCTCGTCGAGAGTCCTTTCGCTCTCACCCAGGTCGCGCATCTCGACGGCCCCCAGCGCGTGGCTAACTTGCGGAAGCTCGCCCAAAAGGCCGGAACGCTCGTGCGAGAACGCGGTCTCACCCTGGACGAATCACTTCGGGTGCTCTCGGAGGCGTTCGCCGGAGAGCGCGTCGAGGGCGAAAGCCCGCTCGCCGATGAAGCGCTCGACGCGGTGCGGCTTACTACGATTCACAAGGCCAAGGGGCTCGAATATCCAATCGTCATCATTCCCGATCTGGCCCGGGGAATTCCCGCCCCGCCCACGGAGACGCGAGTGAAGCGATTCACGCAGGGCGGAGGGTCGTATCTCGCCGTGGAGATCTCCGATCGAGAACGAACGCGGAACCTGAGCGAAGTGGCGCGCTTTGACGCGTATCGCTCGCATGACCTGGCCGAGGCCGCCCGACTCCTTTACGTCGCCACCACGCGCGCCCGCGACCGCGTCATCCTCGTCAACTCGGCCACGAAATCCAGCGTGGCCTGGATGAACGGTTTGGCGCGCATCGGTTACACGCTCGCGGATGATGCGTTCCCCGAGGAAGGCCGGTTGGGGGAGAGCGGGATCATGCATCGAGTTTGCGTCCCCCAGGCCATTCCCGCATCCGTCCCCTCCGAACGCTCCTCCCCCGCCCTCCGCGCCTATCGCGCCTTCGAAGCAGCGGCTACGCTGGCTCAAGAAACCAGGGCTCCCCGTTTCCGCAATCCCAGCCTCGATCATCTCCTCGCCGCCACGGACAAGGATGAAAACGAGGATCCGGGACTCCAGCTATACGCGCCGGATCTCGCGCGCGCGGTGGGAGTGGTCGTGCATCGGATTCTGGAGCAATGCAACTTCGCCCACACGGGCGATTGGGCGACGCAATTGGAGAGCGTGGTGGCGCGCACGGCGCGCGAGCTGGGGATCTCGCGGGTCGCGGAGCTGGAACGCGAAGCCTCGCGCATTCTCGGCGCATTCGCCACATCGCCGCTCGCTGCGTATCTTGGCCATGTGGACATTCTCGGTCGCGAGGTGCCCATTTTGTGGCGCGACCCGGCGGGCTCGACCGTGATCGGTTACGCGGATCTCATCTATCGAAAAGACGGGCGGGTGCACGTGGCCGACTACAAGACCGATGCCGACACATCTGCGGACCAAGCGGTTCGGTACCGGGCTCAGCTGACCGATTACGCGCGCGCGCTGGAAGAGGCATTGGCCCTCTCGGAACGTCCCGTCATGGAGATTCTCTTCCTTCGCTCGGGAACTCGCGTGCCGCTGTGACCGCGCTTCGCATCCCCCGCATTTCGCCGAGCGAACTGTGTGAGCGCTACGACGTTCTTTTGCTCGACGCCTACGGAGTGCTGAACGACCACGATGGAGCGCTCCCGGGAGCGCCGGCGTTCATTGCCGCGCTCAACCAGCGGCAAAAGCCATACCTTCTGTTGACCAATGACGCCTCGCGCACTCCGAAAACGTCCAGCAATCGCTTCCGGGGCATGGGACTCGACATCGCGGCCGATCGCATCGTGACCTCGGGTCTCATGTTCCCGCGGTATTTCAAGGAGCAGAGACTGGAGGGGGCGCGATGCATCGTCCTCGGCCCCCCCGAATCCCGCGAGTACGTGGAAGAGGCCGGTGGCAAGCCCGTTCCCTTAGGCAATGCCACCGATGCCGACGCCTTGATCGTCTGTGATGAAGCCGGCCTCGACTACCGGCCCGCGCTCGACCAGGCACTCTCGTTTCTGTTTCGAAGGTTCGACGCCGGCCAACCCGTGCATCTCCTGCTGGCGAACCCAGACGTAGTTTATCCCGCCTCGCCGGGCCGTTTCGGATTCACGTCGGGCTCCATGGCGCTCTTACTCCAGAATGGGTTGGCGGCTCGTTATCCCGGCCACGACCCTCGCTTCGTCCGGCTCGGGAAACCCAGTCCCTTTCTCTTCGATGTCGCGCGGACTCGGTTTCCGGATCGAACCATGGTCATGCTCGGTGATCAGCTCGAGACCGACATTCGCGGAGCGCGAGATTATGGCTTGGACTCGGCGCTGGTCGGCACGGGGGTGACGCGGCTGGCTTCGCTGCGTCCCGATTCGCCCTTGGTCCCCACGTATCTGATGGAGTCTTTGTAACGAAATAGGATATTTGTGGGCTTCTTAAAGCAAAATGGATAAATCGAATCTTGGGGGGTGTCACCCACCTTTGCTTCTTGAGAGGCGGCCCGAAACGTGATAAAATGACTCGTTTCTTATAGCTTGGCTTGGGTTTACACCTTTTTTAGCTCCGCGCATCTCCGGGACGGCAAGAACGCGATGCGGAAGCTCCTCGAAGAACCAACCACTTCCGGCAATTCAACGAAAGAGCAGCCATGAACTTCCTCTCTCGTAGACTGCTTTGGACCAGTTTCGTCGGCGCCATAGCCTTCGCCTCCCTCGCGGTCACCGCCTACGCGGTCTGCACCCAGTTCCAGTTTCATTTTGCCTGGGGAGTCGGCGGCATCGCCACAGGTCAATTCGACAGCCCGATGGGCATTGCCAAGGCCCCCGACGGCACCATTTACGTGGTGGATCGCTACAACCACCGGATTCAGAGGTTCAGTGCCACTGGCGTTTTCATGTCCACCTGGGGGGATAGCGGAAGCGTAACCGGCAAGTTCAACGCGCCGACCTGCGTCGCCGTCGACGCGTCGGGGAACGTTTACGTCAGCGACTACGGGAATAACCGGATCGAGAAATTCACATCCACGGGAACGTTTCTGGCCACGTGGGGAACCCTGGGGAGCGGCAGCGGGCAGCTGAATCATCCCCATGGTCTCGCCGTTTCGGGCACGGACGTCTACGTGGCCGATTTCGGCAACAATCGGATCTCGAAATTCACCACCACCGGCACGTGGACCCTTGATTGGGGCACCCTGGGGCCGGGAAACGGGCAGTTCAATGGTCCCGCCGGCGTGTCGGTTGCGAGCGGCAACGTCTTCGTCACCGATTCCCAAAACCATCGCATCCAGAAGTTCAACACGAGCGGAGGATACCTGGCTCAGTGGGGCACGCAGGGAACCGCAGACGGCCAGTTCGACACCCCGTTCGGGATCACCGCGGATGCGACCGGTGACGTTTACGTCACCGATGCCGGGAACCACAACGTGCAGAAGTTCTCGAACGCGGGGGCGTTCCAGCTCAAGTTCGGGCAGTTCGGATTCTCCGATGGCCGGTTCAATGGGCCTGTCGGCATCGCCGTCAATGACAGCTGCCAAGCGTTCGTGACCGATTACTTCAACAACCGGGTGCAACGGTTCGGGATTCCGCTTCCCAACACCGGGCCTCCCTTCCTTCGTACCTGGGGCCAGTTATGTCAGGAAATATGTGAACCGGGCGAGTTCATCGAGCTGGTTGCCCTCGAACTCAAACCCTGGGCCATTTATACCGGTGAGCTCAGTATGAATCGCGTCCAGAAGTTCGACACCCACGGCTCCTTTCTCCAGATGTGGGGGAGCTACGGCAGCGGGAACGGGCAATTCAAGCAAGTGACCGGGCTCGCGGTTGACTCGAACGGCAACGTCTTCGTTGCCGACAACGCCAACCACCGCATCCAGAAATTCGACGCGAACGGGACCTTCATCTTGGCCTTCGGGGATTCGGGGTCCGGAAACGGCCAATTCCGATATCCCCGCGGACTGGCTGTGGACGCATCCAACAACGTCTACGTCGCCGGGAACTTGAACCAAAACATCGTGAAGTTCACCAACAACGGGACCTACATCACCTCCTGGGGCAGTGACGGCACGAGCAACGGCAAATTCGCGTTCCCCCGAGGTGTAGCGGTGGATCTCAGCACCGGGTGGGTCTACGTGGCCGACAAGGACAACCAACGCATCCAGAAGTTCACCTCCACCGGAAGCTACCTCGCCCAATGGGGAAGCGAAGGCACCGCGAACGGACAGTTCGTGCAGCCGTTCGACGTCGCCGTCGACGCGTCGGGCAATGTCTACGTCACCGACGAGCTCAATTACCGCGTCCAGAAGTTCAACAGCTCGGGCGGGTTCCTGCAGAAATGGGGAACGGGGCCGAGCACCGCGGTCGGGGAGTTCGATCGCCCCAACGGCCTCTCGGTGGACAGCTGCGGGCGCGTTTACGTGGTGGACAACAACAACAACCGGGTCGAGGTATTCGGGGTCGACAGCCCCACCTGCGGGCCGAACACTCCGGTGGGGGTGGGCGTTCCCGTGTCCATTACGCCGGCGACGGCCAGTTTCAGCAGCGTCTCCGTGGAGGGATTCACCACCATCAGCATCGCCTCCACCGGCCCTGCGATCTTCCCCCACTTGCGCCGCGTGCCCCCGAGTCCGGCCAAGTACTACAACATCGCGACCACGGCGACCTACACCGGCCCCGTGCACGTTTGCATCAACTACGTTCAGGGGGATGTGCTCGGCAACGAGAGCAAGCTCCTTCTCTACTACTACGACACATCGATCACGCCCAATTCCTGGCGCGCGATCACGACGTCGATCGACGTGAACTCCAACGTCATCTGCGGGGACGCCGGGCATGTGGGAACCTTCTTGATCGCCGAGCCGGGGAGCCCGACCGGAATCGATGAGGCGAGCCTTCCCAAGGTATTCCGCTTGTATCCCAACTTCCCCAACCCGTTCCGAGCCGGAACCATGATCAACTACGACCTACCCGAACCGGGACGGGTGTCGCTCGAGGTTTACGATCTTCAGGGACGTCGGGTGCGAACGCTGGTCGCGGAAGATAAGCCGGCCGGCCGTTACAGCGTGCCGTGGACGGGCCAAAACGACTCCGAGCAGATGGTGGCGCCCGGTATTTATTTCTACCGGCTCCAGACCCCTAAGCACACCGCCACCCAGAAGCTCCTCAAGGTGTCCTGAGTGCGAGTCGGTCCGCGGACCGCAAGGTCCGCGGACCCTCCGTTTTCCTCGTTCGCCTGAAATCATTCGGGATGGTGGTACACTTCCGCCCCGTGCGCCCCCATCATCGATGGATGCTTCTTGCCTCGTTGATTTGCCTGGCCGGATCCACGTCCTCCTGCTCGCTCATCAAGGGCATGGCCATGAAGAGCATGGCCAGCGCCATGTCCGAATCGAGCGTGGTCTATGCGCGGGACGAAGACCCGGAGCTGGTCGGCGACGCGCTGCCGTTTCTCCTCAAGACGGTGGAAGGGTTGCTCGTCGAGCAACCCAATAACGAAACGCTCCTCTTGACCGCGTGCCAGGGGTTCACCTCCTACGCGCAGGCCTACGTGGCCGTGCCCGCGGATTACCGGGAAGCCAAAGATCTCGAGGGCGCGCGCGAGGAGCGTGTTCGCGCGAGCCGGCTGTTCCTGCGCGGGCGCAAGTACGGATTACGGGCGCTCGAACTTTCGTATCCCGGAATTTCCAAGTCCCTGCTCGAGGATCCGGAAAAGGCGCTCGCCAAGACCAAGAAAAAAGACGTGCCGCTCCTCTTCTGGACGGGCGCCGCATGGGGCGGCGCGATCAACACCTCCAAGACCGACATGGATCTGGTTGCGGATCTCGGCGTGGCCAACGCGTTGCTGCAGCGCGCGAACGCCCTCGACCCCCATTGGAATCGTGGAGCCGTGCACGAGGTACTCATCGCGCTGGAAGCGGCCAGGTCCGGGGGAAACGGCGGCAGCGTGGACGCGGCGCGCAAGCATTTCGAGATGGCCGTCACGTTGAGTCAAGGCAAGAAGGCGGGGCCTTACGTGACACTGGCCCAGTCGGTCAGCATCAAGGAGCAAAACCTGGCTGAGTTCCGCCAGCTCCTCGAGACCGCGCTGGCGGTGAATCTCGACGCGTCTCCCGACGATCGTCTCGCCAACGTTCTGGCCCAACGCCGCGCTCGCTGGCTGCTCGTGCATACCGGCGATTACTTCATCGATTACGACGAGGGCAATCAATGAACGCAGGTCGCGGATCGTTACGTTTTCTGACGCTCGCTGTCCTGATCTGGGTTACCGGTGCGGCGCCTTGCGCGGCGGTGGAACCGGTCAAAATCAAGCTCGCCACGCTGGCCCCCGAAGGTTCGGCCTGGCATGAGCTTCTCAAGGATCTCGCCGCGGAGTGGTCCCAGGCTTCGGGGGGACGCGTGGAACTGCGCATTTTCCCGGGCGGGGTGGCGGGCGACGAGCCGGTCGTGATGAAGAAGATGGGGATCAACAACTATCAGGCCGCGCTCATTTCATCCAACGGGCTCAGTTCCATCGATAAATCGCTACGTACGTTCACCGTGCCGCGACTCATTCGCACCAACGACGAACTGGAAAAGGCGATGGACACCATGGCGCCCGAGCTGGAAAAACGGCTCGAGGCCAAGGGCTACGAAGTGCTCTTCTGGGCCGATGCGGGCTGGGTGAAGTTCTTCATCACCACCCCGGACCCCACGATCGAGTCCGTGAAAAAGCATCGCCTGTTCAGTTGGGCCGGAGACGAGGAGGGTCTGGAGCTGTGGAAGAAGGCCGGCTTCGACGTCGTGCCCCTTCCGGCGACCGAGCTCGTGACGAGCCTTCAGACCAAGATGGTGAACGCGTTCGATGTGGTTCCTTATTACGCGCTCGCCACCCAAGCTTACAAGCACGCACCCTACATGATCGACGTCAACTGGGCCCCCCTCCCGGGGGCGTTGATCATCACCAAGGCGTCTTGGGATAAGATCCCCGACGATCTGAAACCCGTGCTCAAGAACCTGTCCGCGAAGTACACTGCCCGCTTCCGCACCGAAACCCGAAAAATGGAAGCCGACGCGGTGGTCGCCATGAAGGCCCGAGGTCTTCACGTGATAACGCCCCAACCGGAGGTGCTGGCGGAGTGGGATCGAGCGATCGACAAAGCATACTCGGACATCCGCGGCCATTACGTAAGCGCTCAGGATTTCGACTGGTTGGCCTCCGTGGTGAAACAAATTCGATCCACGGCCCCGTAATCGGGGGACCGGGCGACCGGTCGTGAGCGAAGCAAAGGTGGAGAACGCCCCGTCCCGCTGGGAAGACTCCGAGCACGTGGATGGGCACGGAATGGGCGAAGACCTCGTCTCGCCCACTGGCCCGGCCACCCGTGTCGTGGCCTTCGTTGCCGCCCTGGTCGTTCTCGCCATTACGCTCATTCCGCTGATCGAGATCCTGGGACGAAAAATCCTCCACCGTTCCATCGTCCCCGGAGCCTCGGGCTACGCCGAGCACCTCACCCTTTGGGTGGCCTTTCTGGGCGGCATGTTGGCCAGCCGCTACGGACGGCATCTTTCCCTTTCCACCACCGCGTTCTTCAAGCCCGGCCTCATGAGCTTCATCGCGCACGTGGTGAGCGCCGCCACCACGGTCCTCGTGTGCATTGCCCTGGGCTGGGGAACGGTGGGCCACGTGCTGAACGAGCACGCGTTCCTGGAAACGCTGGGCGGAGGCGTCCCCCGATGGATGGCCTCCGTCATCATGCCAATCGGCTATCTCGGCGTGGCGGCCTGGTTCTGGTGGCGAACGCCGGGCCGTTTGGGACGCCTGTCCGTTCTTCTCTTGTGCGTAGGTGCGGTCGGCATCTGGTGGGTCGGATTACGCGGGGCGGCTCTCGTGCTGCCCGGCCTGATTGCGCTCCTCGTGGCAACCCTGCTCGGCACGCCGCTCTTCGTCACCATGGGCGGACTGGCCGCGCTCTTGTTTCAAGCGCAAGGCGAACCCATGACCGCGATCGCCATCGAGACCTACGGGCTCGCCACCATGCCGCTCCTTCCCACCTTACCCCTCTTCGCGCTGGCCGGCACCGTCCTCGCCGCGGGTGGGGCATCGCGCCGGCTTCTCGCCTTCTTCCGCGCGCTCTTCGGTTGGGCACCCGCCGGCACGGCAGTGGCCGCGGTGGTCGCGTGCGCATTCTTCACCGCGATCACCGGCGCTTCGGGGGTAACTATCCTTGCCCTGGGCGGGCTTCTCCTCCCCATCCTGGCCGGGGAAGGTTATTCGCGGCGCTTTTCGATCGGCCTTCTCACCGCCTCGGGCAGCATCGGGCTTTTGTTTCCTCCGAGCCTCCCCGTCATCCTTTACGGCATCCGGGCCGGGCAGCCTATCGAGGATTTGTTCAAGGCCGGGCTCATTCCTGGTCTCCTCATCGTGGCGGCGGTTGCGATCTACAGCGCACTGATGGGAAAGCGTACCGGCGTGCGCCGCACTCAATTCGATGCGAAGAAGCTGCGAGAGGCGGTGTGGCTGGCCAAGTGGGATCTCTTTCTTCCGGTGTTCGTGCTCGCCGCCTTACTCACCGGCATAGCGACCTTGGTCGAGGCGGCCGCGCTCACCGCCTTCTACGCCATCCTGATCGAGGTCGTCATCCATCACACCATCTCCTTGCGGCGGGATCTGCTAAAAGTCCTCATGGAGACGGCCATCTTGATGGGCGCGCTCCTCTTCATTCTGGGCTCGGCCTTGGGACTCACCGGATACATGGTGGGGGCGGAGATTCCCTCCCGGCTCGTCGCGTGGATGCAAGGATCCGTGCACTCCCAGTTCGTTTTTCTTCTGTTCTTGAATCTGCTCTTGCTCGTGACCGGCATGCTGCTCGATATCTTTTCGGCGATCATCATCGTGGTGCCGCTCATTCTGCCCTTGGGCGAAGCGTTCCATGTGAACCCAATCCACCTCGGAATCATCTTCCTGGCCAACCTCGAGCTGGGCTACCTGACGCCGCCGGTGGGTCTCAACTTGTTCTTGAGCTCGCTGCGTTTCAACGTCCCCATGGGGAAGGTGTTCACCATGGTCATTCCGTTCGTAGTCCTGTTCGCCCTCTGGGTGCTCCTCATCACCTACGTGCCCTTCCTGACCACCGCGTTCTAGGCGCCCCTTGCTCTCCTTTGGAACCCGGTAGGAAACTAGCCGCGTGCTAGATCCGCGTATGGCAGCGTCCCCGGAGACACCGCTCCCCATTTCCCGTCGCAGTTACGTGGTCATGGGGCTCTTGTGCCTTGCGGCAAGCATCCCTTCGTGGATCTTGCTCGCCACCGGGCGCTTGTTCCGAGGGCGGGATCCCTACTTGCTCATGCCTTTCACGGGAGTGCCGGCAGGAATCATGCTGCTCGTGTTCGCGGCGAACCGGTTCCATCGAACCCGGCTGAGCGACAACGGCTTTCGCGTGGCCTTGATCGCAATGTCGATCGGTGTGTGCGGCGTGGGTTCCTGGGTGGGCGTGCATGCTGGAGCGGAACCGCTCCAGACGGCCATGCGGTTCTGCGCCATGGCGGCCTCCTATCTGGCCCTCATGAGCGTGGGGCTCTTGATCGCGGCCGCAGTCAAAGGAAAGGGTGAGGCATGAGTTTGTCGGGCCGAAGCCGGCTCTGGGTCGGGTGCGCCATCGCGGTCGTGGTCGCCTGCATTGCGTTTGGCTTCCTGCTTTATTTTGGGGTGTATCGCCCCGCCAAATCGGTCATGGGGGATCTTGATCAAGTCTCGCGCCTTCGCGGGATGAACGACGGGGTCATGAATCACGAAAGCTTCGTGAAGCCCCTGAACGGAGAATTGACGCCCGATCAACTGGCGCGCTTCGTGCGCGTGCAATCCGGCATTCATGTTGGATTGGGGTCGGACTACCCTTTGCTCGAAGAACGCGCGGCCAAATTACGCGGTTTGACGTCGACTAAGCCCGGAGACATGAAGCCCGAGCGCCTCGGTGTGCGCGACGCCATCTTGGCATTTCGCGGGATAGGACCGGTCATGCTCCGGGCTAAGGAGATCCAGGTGAACGCGCTCAACGTCGAGCGCTTTTCGGTCGAGGAATATCGCTGGGTGCGCGAACACTTCTACCGCAGTCTCGGCTTCTCGAGAACCGGCGCCTACTTCGAGGACTTCGCGGCCCAGGTGAAAGCAGGAAAAGGGATGGACGTCCCCTCTGAAGAGGGATTGCCTCCGGAGCCGGAGCGGAACAAAGATCTTGCCACGGCCTACACTGATTCGATGCGCGCCTGGTTTCCGCTCTTGGTGTTCGGATTCTAGCGGTCAGCGGGCGATAACGACGCGCCGCACCTCCTGCGCCTTTCCGCTTCGCGCGGTCACGAAATAGATGCCCGAGGCCACCTCGCCCTTCCACTCGAACCGGTGGTCGCCCGCCCCCAAGCGCCCGTTCCACAGCTCCGCGACCCGGCGTCCGAGCGCGTCATAGACGACGATCCGACTGTCGGCCTCCTCGGACGCATGCACGGAAAACTGCAGGCCGTGTGAGGACGGATTCGGGCTGGGTGCGGCGCTGAAGGCAAGAACGCGTCCGTTCATTAGATCATTCGGTCCTGAATCGATGCCACTGACTTGGGGCGCGTCCCCGTCCAGTTCCAACGCCCAGACGTCGTTCATCAGTGTGCCGGTGGCATCGCCCCCGAACACGATCCAGCGCTTCGAGGATGGGCTGTACACCATGGAATGAAACGCGCGCGCGCCCGGCCGCGTAACCGGAAGCGGGAGGTCCGCCCATCCGGCCATGCTTCGCGTGTCGGCGAGCAGGAAAACTCCGGAAGAAAACGTCGTTCCGTCGGCCTTCATGCCGCCGAACACGACCAACCGGTCGAACAAGGGATCGTATCCCCCTGGGGCACCGTAAAGACCCGGAAACACAGGCGACGCGCCGGCCCCCAGTGAATTCCATGCGGAACTCACGTCCGGCGCGCCGTCTGCATTAGAGAGCACAAACGCATCGCTCAGGACGGAACTGCAGGGCGTTCGTCCTCCGTACACGATCAGTCGGTTTCCGTTTGGATCGTAGGCGAACACAGCGTCGTGTCGCGGTGAAGGCGGGGTGCCGGGGATACTGAAGTTCGTCCAGCCCGCCGATGTGCCCAGGCCGTTTGCGTGATCGAGCACCCACATGTCTCCTTCGGGGGCCCAGCAGTATTGCCCCCCTTGGGACGCGACCATGCGGTTATGCGTGGGGTTGTAACCGATCGCATGGCCCGAAGCTGGCGCCGGCCCGGGGAACGATGGGAGCTCTATCCATTCTGGTGTCCCTCCTGAGCCATCGGCATGGGTCAGGACCCATATATCCGAAAAATAGGCCAAGCTGTCGGTTTCTCCGCCGTACATAATCATCCGGTTATTGAACGCGTCGTAAACCGCCGAATGCCCCTTCCGCGACGCCGGCTGCGTGCCGGTCGGATGCAGCTCCACCCAGATTGGCGCTTCGGAAATCCCACTGGCATGCGTGAGCGCCCACACGTCCCGCATCACTTGACCGGACCCGCTCTGGCCCCCGAACACGATCATGCGGTCGGAGCTGGGAACGTACACGGCGCTGTGCCCGCGTCTCGGCGGCGGAGGTGTTTCCTCGGCAAAGAGTTGCGTCCATTTCTGACGCACGGCGCGGATCCGGTACGGGTGGCTATCCGAGCTCGTTGTTGTGGGATCGGTGATCAAATAGAGATCGTTGCCAAGATCCGTTCCGTTCACCTGACCGAAGGAGTAGAGCCGCGCCGGCGAGGTCAGGATGTCGAACTGATCTCCGGGGGAGGGAACAAATGTGTACTCCAAACTCAAGTTGAGATACCCCCCCAGTGTGGCCGCCCCGACGACGTTGATGTGATCGAAACCATTGCCCGAGATGCCGATGTTGAGATTAGAGGCCGGCCCCAGATTGAGATTGCCGTCCAAAAGCAAGTAACGGGGCGCGATCAACGTGCCCAAGTTGAAGAACGTTCCCACATGAAGTTCGTCCGAACCTTCATACATTTCGAGCGTGTATCCAGCCTGATTGGTGAGCTGCGGCGCAGTTATGTCGGCATTGGGGCCGATTCTCATGGACTGCGCGGCGCCGTTCACGAGGGGCGAGGGAAAGACGATGTTTTGACCGGCGAGATACATTCCCGCCACGGTTGGATTCGAGACGAACGTCGCCTCAGTGGTAGAGACGAGTTCAAACTCGCCGCTTCCAGTGATGGACCCGCCCGTTTGATGGAAGGCGCCAAAGTGGATAATGAAGTGGCCTCCGGGACCCACGCTGAGATCACCACCTGTGCTAAGCGTGGAGCTGTTGAGGTCGAACTCGAGCGAAGCATTGTCTGTAACCGTGATCGATCCGCTGTTGGTATGGGTGACCACGGCGGGGGTAGTGCCTATTCTCACTTGCCATCCGCTGACCGTGATCGTGCCTTGATTGTCCAGCGCCGCTTGCAAAAACCCCGCGCTGACCATCGAGATCGTGCCGGTGGTGGCGTTAGTCAGGGTCCCATTGGTCACGATGAACATTCGCCCGTCGATGGCCGGAAAGGACAGGAGCCCTCGGTTCGTGAACCCGTTGGCCACGGTCAAGGTGCCCACCCCGACCTCGATGGTAGACGTGGTCGCGGTGGTCAGGGTGACGTTCACATTCGATGTTCCGGTGGAACTCAGCTTTCCGTTCACGGAGACGCTGCCGCCGGAGAGCGTCCCCGAATTGAGCTCGAGAGTGCCGCCGGTGCCGACCGAGATTCCCGTGGTCGTGGTCAGAGTGACGCTGTTGACTCGCAATCTTGGGGAACCACTCGATCCCAGGTTGATGGCGTTGACGCTGACGTTCCCATTGATGTTGACGTCGTAGGTACCCCCGGCGGTGATGATCGCCACATCGCCCGGTCCCGGAATCTGGGCCGGCATCCAGTTCGTAGCCACGCTCCAACTCCCCGTCGAGCCCGTTTTCCAGGCGATGTTGGTAGCGTGGGCCGGAACGGTGACGACGCCCAGCATGAGAGCGCACAAAACGAGTGAGGTGTTGCAAAGCAAGCGGCGTGACATGGTTCCTCCAGTTTCCTCGAGATCCCCATCTCGAGGCAGCGGATCAACTCTTCGCGAACTCGACGCGACGGTTCATGGCTTTGCCTTCGAGGGAATCGTTCTTCGCCATGGGTTGCGATTCCCCTTTGCCGGCGGTGGTGAAGCGCGCGGCGTCGATACCGAAATCGCCGCTCAGACTGGCCGCCACGGCGGCGGCCCGTTTTTCCGACAGCGTTTGATTGGCCCCGGTGTCCCCCACGTCATCCGTGTGACCGGTAATAGTCACTTTCACCTCCGGGTTTTCTTTGAGATAGGCGGAGACCTGGCGCAACACCGGGGCCGATTCGGGTTTCAAATGGTCGGATCCGGAATCGAACACGATCCCGTGGGTGACGAACGGGGCGGCCATCATGTCGACTTTGGGCTTTCCGCCCTCGGCGAAACGCACGTTCGTGATAAGCGGGTCCTCGCCATAGCGCCAGAATCGAAAACCGAGCGCGGCGACTTTTTGTTCCGGCTTCAACGTCATTTCAGGAACATTGGCCATCCGCTCACGGTCGACGTAGACCTTGAGACTCGTCCCCGCCGCCATGAGAGACACGTGGTGCCGGCCGTCAAGGCCGCCTGGCACTTCGGCGGTGGAGTTGGCCGCGCCCCCCAATTCGACGTGGTTTGCATTGTTTCCCAATGAGGCGTACCAGATCCACGCGTCCGAGTCGGGGTAAAGACCTCCAACCGTGTAGACGGGGCTGGTCATTTTCTCCTGGTAAATGTCGAACTCCAGCGTCCATTTATCCGGAAGGGAATCCGCCTTGATCGCGATCAAACCATCCGTTCCGTTCAGGCGAAGCCAGCGCTCACCCTTGAGCTCGACGATGTCCCAGTTTCCGTTGTGCGCTTTCCACCGTGACGGAAATTCCCCCAGCTCGTCCCGCGTGAAGTCGTCCATGAGGATCACCTTGTCTCCCGGAACAAAGTCGAACTTCGTCGACACCGCCGCGACCTTCCCTCCGTCACTTTGGGCTGCCGGCGCGCCATCCGTAGCGCCATCGGTGCCGGCGGGAGCGGCGGGCGTTTCGACGACGGGCTTGGCTTTCTCGGTGGCCTTTTTCGCTTCCTTCTCCGCTTTCTTCTTCAGGTCCCCGATCCCGATGGCTCCGGTCGAACCCGCGTTCAGGAACAAAACCAGGAACAACATTCCGGCGAGGGCGAGACGCGCTTTCATCGTGGCCTCCTGCTGCCTTTCTTCTTGTGTTCGTGAAGAACCTCGGCCCGGGGGACACCCTCCGGGTCCAGAAAACCTCCGGCCCGTTCGTGCGCCTCCAAAAGCGAAGCGACTTCGCGGCGCAGCGGTTCGTCCAACCCCGGGAGCCCGGCGAGCCAGGCCGGACGTTCCTCCGGTGGAACATCGAGCCCGGCGGCAAACACCGCCCGGACCTTCTTCCAAGACACCGCCTCTTTCGGGGAGGGTCCTTTGCGGCCGGGAGGCCTCCGGGGGGGATGCCCTTGGTTCATCGCTAGAAACGCGAAAAAAGTGCTCGGAATGGATCATTTCCCGGTCGAGCGGTGCGTTATCCTGCCCCTGTGGACCGGCCGCCGACCTGGGATCGCCTCAACGCTCTGTTCAACGAGGCCTTGGAGCAGGATGCCTCCGCTCGCGAGGCATTCCTGGCCCGACTCGCCGAGGAGGACTCCGCCCTGGCCGGCGAGGTGCGTTCCCTCCTCGCCGCCCACCAAGCAGCGAGCGGCTTTCTGGCCGGTTCTCCCGCCCAGAACCTGAGCCAAACCGCGAGTCCCGGAGATCGTTTCGGCCCCTATCGGGTTCTCGAAGAAATCGGCCGCGGCGGCATGAGCGTCGTGTTCAAGGCCGTTCGCGACGACGAACACTTCACCAAGGAAGTGGCGATCAAGCTCTTGCCTCCGTCCTTGCGTTCGCACGAGCTCATGCACCGGTTCCGAGCCGAGCGTCAGATCCTGGCCATGCTGGATCACCCCGCCATCGCGCGGCTCATCGACGGCGGGACCGCGCCCGACGGCACGCCCTACCTCGTCATGGATTTCGTGTCCGGCCAACCACTCACCCAGTACTGCGATGCCCATCGCCTGGGCATCGACGCGCGACTCCGGATCTTTCTCGACGTTTGCGATGCGGTCGTGTTCGCGCATCAACGGTTGGTCGTGCATCGGGACTTGAAACCCGACAACATCCTGGTCACCGAGGATGGGCAACCGAAGCTGCTGGATTTCGGCATCGCCAAGTTGCTCGCCCCGGATGAAACCGGTCCGGCCGTCACCATCACCGCCCCCTGGGGTCGCCTTCTTACTCCGGATTACGCCAGCCCCGAGCAAATTCGCGGCGATCCGGTCACCGTGGCCACCGACGTCTACTCCCTCGGCGTGGTCCTCTACGAACTGCTCGCGGGGCGGCGTCCGCTGGAGTTCCGTACGCGACAACCGGAAGAGATGCTCCGCGTGTCCGCGGAAGAAGAGCCGCTTCCCCCCAGCACGGCGGTGACGCGATCCGATCCCGAGGAAACGGCTTCGCGCCGCTCAGAAACGACGCAGCGCTTACGCCGCAACTTGTCCGGCGACCTCGATTACATCGTTCTCAAGACGCTGGAAAAAAACCCTGCGCGTCGCTACGGATCGGTGGCCGAGCTCGCCGAAGACATTCGCCGGCATCTCGCCGGCCTTCCCGTCCTGGCCCGAGGCGCTTCCACTCTCTATCTCGCGTCACGATTCGTGCGGAGACATCGCGCGGCGGTCATCACGGCCTCGTTGGTCACCCTCACCTTGATTGCCGGATTGATCGGAACGACCTGGCAGGCCGCGGTTGCGCGCCGGGAACGCGATCGCGCCGAGCGGCGTTTTGCGGATGTGAAATCGCTGGCCCACGCCGTGGTCTTCGATATTCACGATGGGATCGTGAACCTCCCCGGTTCCACGCCGGCCCGCAAAGTTCTGGTCGATGAAGCCCTGAAATACTTGAACCGCCTCAGTGCCGAAGCCAAAGACGACCCGACGCTCCAGCATGAGCTCGGCGTGGCTTACGGGAAGATCGGGGACGCCGAGGGGCGACCAGATTTTCCGAACCTCGGCCAGCCCAGAGAAGCGCTCGAGAGCTATCGGCGCTCGTTGTCCCTCTTGGAGCGCGCCGCCCAAGCGGCGCCCGAATCCTTGGACTATGCCCGCGATCTCATCCTCACCCAGCAGCGACTCGCCGACCTTCGCCAAGCCGAAGGTCACAGCGAGGAAGCCATGGATCTCGCCACCACCGCGCTGGCCGGTATCGAACGCTTGCGCGTGAAATTTCCCGACAATCCATTGCTCCCCGGCGACCTCATTCTTGCCCACGATCGCATGGGCGACTGGAAGCTCGCCGCCGGGGATTCGGCGGGAGCCACGGCCGAGCGCCAGTTCTGCATGAACTTCGCCGAGGAGATGTACCGGAAAGATCCCGGGGCAAGATGGCGTCGGGGAATCATCGTTCAGTGCGCCAAGACGGCGGAGCTTCTGGCGGCTCGGCATGAGCGCGTTGTGGCACGTGCCTCGTACGAACGTTCCCTCGGCGCGGCCAAGGAAGCCGCAGCTGAGCAAAAGGACAACACGGAGACGCTCCGGGACCTATCGATCGTCTACAGCATGTTCGCGATGTTCAACGCCCAGGAAGGCGAGATCGATTCCGCACTCGCGTTCTACGACCAAAGCATGAAGATCTCCGAGGATCTCGCGGCACAGGATCCGGGCAACGTCCTGGCCGCGGCCGATGTGGCATCGGGGCACCTGCAAATGGGAACCATGTTGCTCGAGGGATCGCGTTACGAAGCTGCGCTGGTTCGTTTCAATGAGGCGTTCACACGCTACGCACCGCTCATCGCCGCCGATACCAGTAACGTGGGCAACCGGCTTGCTTTCGCGCACTCGGGCCGAGGGGCGGGAGAGGCGTCCGAGGCTCTATACCGTGCTGCCCCGGCCGCTCAGCGGGAACGTTTCCGCACGCTTGCGGTCGATTGGTTCAGGAAAAGCCGGGACGTTTACGAGGGATTGGAACGGCAAGGGGCTCTGGGCGGCGAAGACACCCAGTGGCCGGTTAAACTCGCTCAGCGCATTTCCGAGCTTGGTTCGGGGCGAAGCTGAAGCCGCTCAGCCCTTGGCATCAGTCCCCCCCAGCTCTCGGAAGAGCCAGGCCCGCGCCATCGTCCAGTCGCGCTTCACCGTAACCGGAGAGGTACCCAGCACCTCCGCCGTTTCCTCGATGGTGAGCCCACCGAAGTAGCGCAGCTCCACCACTTTCGCCTGACGCTCGCTGTGCTGAGCCAGGTCGTCGAGCGCGCGATCGAGATCGTCGAACCCGACATCGGCCCGCCCCGCATCCAGCGCGGCGTCGAGACCGATCAGCGTTTGTCCGCCTCCGCGCTTCTCCGCCTTACGGCGACGGGCATGATCGACCAGGATGCGTCGCATGGCCTGGGCCGCGACGCCCAAGAAATGCGCACGGCTCTGCCAGGTGATATCGGTCTGCACCACCATGCGCAGAAACGCTTCGTGAGCGAGCGCCGTCGGTTGCAGGGTGTGATCCTTACGTTCGCCTTTCAAGTAGCCGGCGGCGAGTCGGCGCATCTGGTCGTAGACGGCAGGGAGCAGGCGTTCCACCGCCTGCGGATCGCCCGCGGAAAGCTGCGCGAGGGTGGCGGTGATGTCCTCGGGGTTCATGGCTTGGGATTACCGTAGGCGGTCCAGAACTCGGACTGCGCCAAACATGGCCACCGCGCGTGAGCGGCGCGAATCGTCTCCAGCTTGGCCCGGAATTCTTTGTCGTCCAGGTCCCCCGGCGCGGGATGATTGCCCGGAACCCGGTTCAAGAACTGCACGTTCTCGGCGATGATGAACGAATCGGGGACGGCGTGCCGCGCGATGGGTTCTTGAAAACAATACGGTTCGCCGCTGTCATAGCGGGGATCCTGACCCGTTTGCACGAGCACGTTCTCCACGAAGCGTCCCGGCGCGGGGGGATCGTTCTTGGTCCGGATCACCGAGGCACCGCAGGCGCCGGAGCGAAAGACCACGTTGCGCGTGAACGTGCCGGAGGGTCGGCCTCGTCCCGCGTCCCAAAGGGTGAGACCCCACGTCGCCACCTGCTCGACCACGTTGTCCTCTACCGTCACTTGCGCATCCATGAACGCGCCGATGCCTTTCCAATAGCGCTTGACCAGATTGCCGCGAATCTCCGCGGTGGCGTTCCAAGTCACGCCGATGCCCACGCCGCGTCCGCCGCCCACCCGCGTGCCGCGGGCCAGGTCCACTCCATCGATCACGTTTCCCTCGATGGTGGCACTGGCCCCGCGATAGAGCGCAATCCCGTCCCAGGAATTGCGAAGGATGTGATTGCCGGTGACCTGGATGCGGGAACCCTCGCGCCCCGCAATACCCATGATCCCGGCCACGGTGTGCGCGACCACCGTCGAATCGCCGATGTTGTTTTCGAGCGTGCACTCGCTGATTGTGACCGTGCTCTGTTTTACCACCACCGCCGCATCCGTGGCATGTTGGGACGTATCACGCCGCCCTTCGGTCACCGTCACTCCCCAGAGCGCACAATCGTCGCAATTCTCGAAGAGAATGCCGTAGCCGGCGTGGGTGCGGATCACCGCTCGGTTTTGATGCGAGCCGTCCGTTCCCGAAACACGATCGCGCGGACCGACGATGCGGATATTTTTCCCCGTAACTCGCAGACCCACGGTGGCCCGAACCAGCGTGGATTCGGCGTCGCAGTTACCGCAGGTGGGCTCCGAATACGCCTGGGGTGTCAGGTCGTACGTGCCCGGCCCGAGCTCGATCACCGCGCCCAGATGAGCCGCGGCAATGGCGGAGGCCAGGCTGTGATATGCGGAGGAATCGGGGCTATTGGCGGGAACGACGTGGATCACCGGTGTCTCGGTGGGTGGATGAGTCATGGGAGGGACCGAGGGAGGCCCGGCCGCCGGACGCGACGGTAGGGAGATCGCGGCTACCAATGCCAATCCCAGGCCGAGATCTCGGACGCGCGCTTTTTTGATCCGGAAGGTCATGCCCCCGTCGACCGCGGCGTCTCGCTCATCATGTGTTGATCGTAGCACGGATTTTACGCAGCACCCGGTCGAGGTCCTCCGGTTTGAGCTTGCCGGTGAAGGTATTCTGCTGGCTGGGATGGTAGGCGTCGAAGAGCGCGATGCTATGCGGCAACACATGCGAGGCACCGTGTGCGAAAGGATACTGCCGGAGGGTCAGGGATATGCCGGTGGTCCTCAAGTGCTTGAGGTACGCCTCATGGGCAAAACGGCCGAGGGCCAATACCGCTTTGACCCTGGGCAACAGCTCGAGCTCGTCCCCCATGAACCTCCGACAGTTCTCGGTTTCCTCCGGAGTCGGCTTATTTCCCGGGGGAGCGCATCGAACCGCCGCGGCCATGTATGCGTCCTTGAGCGCCAGCCCGTCATCCCGATGCTGAGACTCCGGCCGGTTGGCGAACCCCGCTCGCCAAAGCGCCGCAAACAGAAAATCGCCGGAACGGTCGCCGGTGAAGATCCGGCCAGTCCGGTTGCCCCCATGAGCCGCCGGGGCAAGGCCCAAAATATAGAGACGGGCCGAGGGGTCTCCAAAACCCGGAATCGGCTTACCCCAGTACTGCCAATTTCGGTAGGCCCGCCGCTTGATCCTGGCTACTTCCAAGCAGTGCGCGCGAAGCCGCGGGCACCGCACGCAGACGATGATCCGCCGACGGAGACGTTCCAACCCCGCTTCCTGTACGCGCTTCACGAAACTTGATTCCTTCCCCCGCCCGCCGGGTATACTCCCTTCCCCCGGCCGGTTGGTCCCCTCACGATCTTCGGCCCGTGTTCAAACGTTTTTCTCCCAGCACCCGTCTTAACCTGGGAAGCCTCAGCCGCCCGAATTCGAGAAAATAACCTCCCTCAAGGATGGTCGTTAGCATGACGCAGTACCGGGCCGGCGTGCGTTTCCTTTGTATTCTGGCGTTCATTCTGGCGGGGGGAACCCCCGTCGTGGCGGGCGCTCCCGCGCAAGCTTCGAGCTTTGCCGCCTTCATCAACACCCCCGAACATCCCGACTTGTTTCCGCCGGAGTGTAATGGGCGGGAGACTCCCCTCCCCTGCGCGCACGCGCTTTATTTGAACGGGGAAACGATCCGCCTGGACGGGAAGCTCGACGATCCGGTGTGGAGCAAAGCGGTGGGGGCGAGCGGCTTTCTCGTGTCCGATCCCGATCGAGGCGCCATTCCTTCCGAAGAAACGACCTTCAAGGTCGCTTACGACAAGGATGCCGTGTACTTCGCGGTCGCGTGCCTCGAGAAAAATCCCAGCAAGGTCTCGAGCAATTTGTCGCGGCGCGACAAGTTCTCGAACTCCGACCTGGTGAGCGTGTACATCGACCCGTATCACGACAAGACGACCGGCTACAACTTCAAGGTCAATCCTCAGGGTGTGCAGATGGACAGCTACGTGTACAACGACGGGGATCAGGACCAGGACTGGGACGCGGTCTGGCAGGCCGAGACGTATCGCGACGAAAAGGGCTGGTACGTGGAGATGAAGATCCCCTTTTCGGCCATCCGTTACCGTCCCTCCGCCGACATGACGTGGGGCTTGCAGGTGTATCGCTACATGTTCGGCCGGGGCGAAGACACGGCGTGGGTGAATTGGGATCGCAACACCCGAGGCTTCGTGAGCCGGTTCGGTGAGCTCAAAGATCTGCGCAACGTGCCCGCCCCGCGCCAGCTCGAGATCCTGCCCTATTTCGTGGAGCGGGCTTTCGATCCCGCGGTGACCGGAAGCGGTGACGACGTCGACCACCTGCAAAAGATGGGGCTGGACCTCAAGTACGGGGTGACCGCGGATCTGACCTTAAACGGCACGATCCAGCCCGATTTCGGCCAGGTGGAAGCCGATCCGGCCACCCTCAACCTTTCCCCGTTCGAGACGTTCTTCCAGGAGAAGCGGCCCTTCTTCATCGAAGGAGCGAAGTTCTTTTCCCATCCCAGCTTCAATCTCTTCTATTCCCGGCGGATCGGTACCGGGGACGAGAACTCGCGCATTCGGGTCGCGGGAAAAGTCACCGGAAAGACCCAGAACGGTATGTCCGTGGGCGTTCTGGCCGCGACCTCCGATGTGGCTTCGGAAGGGCAGGCGAATCCATTCAAGAGCGGCACCAACCCCGCGGACGCGTTCGTGGGGCGCCTGGGCAAGGAATGGCATGACGGCAACTACCAGGTCAACGCCATGGGGACCGCCTCCATCAAACGAAGCAACCGCGACGCGTTCGACGATCCCTCGAGCAGCAATGCCGACTTGTATTCCCGGGACGCTTACACGGGCGGCCTCGATTTCAATCTCAATTTCAAGAACCGGATGTACAACGTCCATGGCTCCGTCATAGGCGCCACCGTGCAGCACCAGCCCAGCCGCATCGATTCGATTGCCGGATTCAATCAGAATGGCTCAGGGGGAGAGGTGGCCTTCCAAAAGCTTGGCGGAAACATTCGCGGCAACGTGTTGGGACGCTGGGAATCCGACCATCTCGAGCTCAACGACCTGGGCTTCCTTTCCGCCCCGGACGAGATCTTCAGCGCCTTCTGGATACAGTACCGCTACAACCCGGAGGGCAAGAGCAAGACCTTGAACCTCGCCAACATCAACTACAACGCCTGGAACAGCTGGCTCTTCGGCGGGCGCACCGGTACCGATGTCGCGTCCGGCGACACGGTGTGGGCCTACGGATCCTGGCATCCCCAGCGGTTCGGCACGAACGTCAACGGCTGGGGACAATTCAAGAACTACTGGGAAGCGTGGTTCGGGGTCGAGTTCCTGCCGCATTCAACCCAACGTTATGAGACGCGAGGCGGACCGCTCATGGGTGAGCCGACCACCTACGGGGGATGGGTGGGCGCCTCGACCGATACGCGCAAGAACCTGAGCTTCAACACGGAAGTTTCCCACTACCGCGATGTCATCCCCAATTACTCCACGAACGCCATGGTGGGAATGAAGTGGAATCAATCCAGCCGGATGAACCACCAGCTCACGCTCAAGTACGCCTACCGGAAAGACGACACGCAGTACCTGGAGACGGTCGACTTGAGGGATCGTCCGGGCGGCCAGGGCATCGGCGGATTGAGCTACGTGTTTGGGAATATCGACCAGCACACGGTGGATATCACGCTTCGCACGAGCTTCCTCTTTTCGAGGAACCAGTCGCTCGAGCTCTATGCTCAGCCGTACATCAGCGTCGGCGACTACTCCAATGCGGTCGAGCTCGAACACCCGGACACCTACGACCTCATCCCCTATGGCGAGCCCGGCTATCACGTGGCTGACAATGACTTCAGCTACACCTCCGTCAATTTCAACGTCGTCTACCGGTGGGAGTACCGGCCGGGCAGCACGATCTATCTGGTCTGGACGCAGGGACGGTCCGCCTACGACCTGCGGAGCAATACCGCTTCGGGGGGCCATTACGAGAACTCCCTCCGGGCCGCCGATCTATTCGCCAGCGAACCGGCCAATACCTTCCTGATCAAGGTGAGCTACTGGTTCCCCAAGTGAGCAGGTTTTTCCGTTGAGTTCACTGACGTAAGTATTGTAGAATATTGCGCTTGTGACCTCGGGGGGCGATCCGTCCCCCGTTTCTTCAGAGTCCTTGGGAGACCGCTCGTGGCGCTCAAGATGGGTCAGGCTGGGTACGGATATTGGGGGCGGAATCTCCTTCGGGTCTTCTCCAGCGCCAAGGGGGGACAGCTCGTCGCCGCCTGCGACAGCTCCCCAGAGGCCCGCAATGCACTCGCGGCGGATTTTCCCGGCATCGAGGTGCACGAGAGCTACGGCGCTCTCCTGGCCCGGCCCGATCTCGACGCAGTCATCCTGGCCACCCCGGCGGATCAACATCACGATCAAGTGCGCCGAGCCCTCGAGGCGGGGAAGCACGTGTTCGTGGAAAAACCGATGTCTCGCACGGTGGCCGAGGCCAAAGAGCTGATCGCGCTCGCCGAAAAACACCGCCGCGTGCTCATGGTCGGCCACACCTTCTTGTTCAACGACGCGGTGCGGTGGGTCAAGAACTACATCGACCGGGGGGAGCTGGGCGAGGTTTATTACGCGTACTTCCAGCGTCTCAATTTGGGGCGCGTGCGCCAGGACGTGGACGCGCTCTGGAATCTGGCCCCGCACGACGTGTCGATCGCCCTGTACTGGTTCGGGGAAAAGCCGGTCTCGGTGCAATCTCAGGGCGCCTCGTTCCTGCAGCCGGGGATCGACGACATCTCTTTTCTCACCATGCGTTTTCCGAGCGGACGTTTCGCCCATATCCACGTGAGCTGGATCGATCCGTCCAAGACGCGGCGCGCGATCATCGTGGGCAGCACGAAAATGGTCCTTTACGACGACACCTCGTCCGACATGCGGATCATGGTGTTCGACAAGGGCATCGATCGCAAGAAGCTCGACGTCTCGCTGGGCGACTACAAGACCTTCGATCAGTTCCAGCTCGTACAGCGCGCGGGAGACGTATGGATCCCGCACATCAAGTTCCGGGAGCCCTTGACCGTGGAAGCCGCGCACTTCGTCGAGTGCGCGACCGAAGGCAAGCGTCCCCTTACCGACGGCCAGAACGGTCTGGACGTGGTAGAGACGCTCGTGGCCGCGCAAGTGGCCTATCAACCCAGCTAAGAGGTTCTGCCTAGGACAACCTGACTACTCCACCGTATCCCGCAGTCCGGCCGTACTTCGTTACCGTTCGTTCATCCACGCGATCTTTCAGAGGAGATGCCATGTCTACGACCATAGCCCCGGCGAAGATTCCCTTCGTCGATCTCGCCGCCCAGTATCGCAACTTGCGTCACGAAGTGGACCCGGTCATCCAGAAGACGATCGAGGAAACCGCATTCATTCAGGGCGACCGGGTGCGGCACCTCGAGCAGGCGTTCGCCGAGTACTCGGGAGCGAAGTTCGGCATAGGCTCGAGCTCCGGAACCTCCGCGCTTCACGTGGCCCTCGTGGCCGCGGGTATCGGGGCGGGCGACGAAGTGATCACGGTCGCTCATACCTTCATCGCTACCGTGGAGTCGATCATTCACGCCGGCGCGGAGCCGGTCTTCGTGGACATCGATCCCGTCACCTACTGTATGGACCCCGGCCAGCTCGAGGCCGCCATCACCCCGCGCACCAAGGCCATCATTCCGGTTCATCTTTACGGGCAATGCGCGGACATGGACGCCATTCTCGCCATCGCGAGAAAGCACAACCTGCTGGTGATCGAGGACGCGGCGCAGGCCCACGGGTCCGACGCGGGGGGACGCCGCGCGGGCAGCATGGGCGTCATGGCCGCATTCAGCTTCTATCCGGGCAAGAACCTCGGGGCCTATGGCGACGCGGGGTTGACGACGACGAGCGACGAATCGCTGGCGAAGAAGATGCGCCTCTTGGTCGACCATGGACGCACGACCAAGTACAGCCACGACTTGATCGGCTACAACTACCGCTTGGACGGAATCCAGGCCGCGGTGTTGGGGGTGAAGCTTCGCCATCTCGATGACTGGAACCGCGCGCGGCGGCGGCTCGCGCATCGCTACACGGAGCTGTTGAGTGGACTCCCGGTGGAAACTCCGGTGGAGAAGCGTGGCCATGTGTACCACCTCTACGTGATCCAGGTGGACGACCGGGAAGGGCTCGGGAAGGCGCTGGGCGATCAGGGCATCGCGACCGGAGTGCACTATCCTCTGCCCCTGCACCAGCAGCCCGCCCTCAAGAACCTGCCGAGCGCCAAGAAGCGGCTCCCGGTCACCGAGGGGGTGGCAGAGAGGATTCTGTCCTTGCCCATGTTCCCCGAGATGACCGACGCGCAGCAGGATCGCGTGGTGGACGGCATCCGGAGCTTTTTAAAACGCTAGAGACTCCATTACAAACGATTGCGAAGAGGGACCGGGCTCCGGTCCCTCTTTTTTGTTCATTCCCCGGGTCCTCGCGACCGATATCTGATGACGGAAAACGCCTCCAGACCGCATTTTCGGGGGAGTCAGCATGACGGTGAAAAAGGGGAAGCACGCCCGGTCCTTGATCAAGGACGACACGCTCAACGAGATCGCCCAGATCGAGCGGGAGCAGGCCCACCTCTGGGGAGGCGTGCTCACCGTGCTCATGGTCACGCCGGTGATTCTCGGAAGCGCCATTGTCTTGCTGCGCCGTTTCGGCACGGCGGTGGCCTGGCCATGGCCACATACCGATGTCACGCTCCTCGGCGGACTGAACGTCGCCGCGTTTGCCTTTGCGGTCTATGCGCTCGTGCGGCACCGTCGCTTCCGGCGACGCCGCGATCAAATCGTGCGGAGCCAGAAGCAAGTTCTCAACAATTTCGAGAAGTATTACAACCAGTTGATCGAGCTCAGTAAGGTGAGCCGAACCATGGCTTCCAAGACCACACCGCAGAGCTTGTTCAATCGCATCACGCAGATTTGTTTCGAGACCTTCGATTGCGAGCGGGTATCGATCATGGCGGTGGATGCGGACAAGAAGGAGCTGACCGTGCGCTCCGCGGCGGGTCATGGAGACATGGACATGGTGTTGGGTTCCCGCCAGGGGGTCGGCGACGGCGTGGCAGGCTGGGTGGCCGAACACCGCCGTCCCTTGCTCCTGGGGCCCCAAGTCAACGCCAGCAAGTTCTGGCGTTTTCGTCCCAAGGCCGAGCAGATCTACTCCGCCATGGTGGTGCCGGTGGTTTTCCGCGAGCAGCTTTACGGCGTGCTCTGCGTGTCCAGCCGGAACGCGGAGGTCACGTATACCCAGGAGGACCTGCGGGTCCTGGAAGTCATGGCCTGGAACGCCGCGGTATGCGTCCGCCATATCGAGCTCTTGGGCATCCCCCTCGGCCACGAGGTGGAGACAGAGGAACAGGCGGAGAAAAAGTCCGCCTAGGCCGGACCCGTTCGGCCTATTCGGCCGATTAGCGTCCTTTGGAGACGCGTACCCCCGTTTTATTGCCGTAGAGTTTTTCCCATTCCTTGTCCTAGAATCCCCGTTTGCCATGGTGAAAACTTCCGGGAAGGACTCGCTATATCGCCGGATTTACGCGGCGGTGTTACGAGTTCCCCGGGGACGCGTGGTGACCTATGGTCAAATCGCGCGTGGAGTTAAGGGGGCTACCCCCCGGGTGGTCGGGTACGCGATGGCCGCCCTCCCCGAGCGTTCCGGGGTTCCATGGCATCGAGTGGTAAACCACCGTGGCGGCATCAGCCCGCGAAGCGGGGGTGACGGGGAGTGGGTCCAGCGGCTTCTCCTGGAGAAGGAGGGTGTCCGCTTTCGGGACAACGGGTGTATTGAGCTCGAGCGCTATCGGTGGTCCGGTCGCTCGAAGAAGGTCAGACATGGCAAGTAGACCGGTCAGGGGACAGAGGTCGGAAGGGAAGAAGGCCATGGAAAAAGCCACGTTTGCGGCCGGTTGCTTCTGGGGTGTGGAAGCCGCGTTTCGCGGTCTCCCCGGTGTCTTGGATACGGCAGTGGGCTACATGGGCGGACAACGGGCGCACCCGAGCTATCAGGAAGTGGGTACCGGGAAAACGGGACATGCTGAGTCCGTCGAGATCGTCTTCGATCCGAAGAAGGTGTCCTACGACCAGCTGCTCGAGATTTTCTGGGAAATCCACGATCCCACGACGATGAATCGCCAGGGACCCGATATCGGCCCTCAATATCGCTCGGCGATTTTCTTCCATACCCCCGGACAGGAGCGCGCGGCCCGCTCTTCCAAGGACCGGCACGATCGCAGCGGCCAATTCGACGGCCCTATCGTCACCGAGATCCTTCCGGCCGGAGAGTTTTACAAAGCCGAGGAATATCACCAGCAGTATTTGGCTAAGCGCGGCATGGTCGAATGCCACGTACCCACGCGGCGGGGTTGAGGTTGAGCCTGAGTCGACGCTAGTTGTCGCGCTCGATGAGTTTGCGATAGATCTGCAAGTGCCGAAACGCCATCATGGGTTTACCGATGGCTTCATAAACCTGAGCGAGATTGTAGTGGGCGTCGGCGTTCTGGGGGTCGCTTTGCAGGGCGCGATCGTAGGCATGCATAGCTTCGGGGAATCGCTCGAGATCCTGTAGCGAGACACCTAAGTTGTAGGCCGCCGTGGGATCATCCGGCCGGACGGCCAAAGCGAGCCGGTAATGCTCTTCCGCCGCTTGCACTTCTCCGGCTTCGTGGAGAAGGCGTCCCAGGTTGAGATGCGCGTCCGGATGAAGCGGCTTGAGCTCGGTCGAACGCCGGTAGGCGTCCCGAGCCTCCTCGGGATCGTCCATCTCCAGGTCGCACCCCAACTCGTACCAATCCTCGGCGGATAGGTTTTGGTCGCTCTCACGCGCCGCCTGCACCGCTTCGCGGGCCAGGGGGGCGACTTCCGCGGCCAGCTCCGAGACCTCGAAGCTGATGAGCGTTTGGCCCGATTCGGGATTCCAGGCGCTCTTGCCGTCGTGGGCCACAATGGTGTCGCCTTCGGCGCTGATGCGAAGGGCGGACAGGTCGCGTCCTTGCGGTAGTTGGTCCTGGAGTGTCTTGAGGGCCTGGCGCACCTTGCGGGGCGAGAGCTTGTCGGTGAGGCCCTTGGCGGTGCGGAGGAGCACGAGATCCTGGAAGGAAAAGCGGTATTCGCCCTTCTCATCCTGACGCGGGGTCAGAAAACCGGCTTCGACGAAGTTGCGGATCTGGGGAAGCGGGAGATCGAGGAGCTTGGACGCCTGGCCCGCGCTGTAGCCGCTGGGAAAGAGAGGCTGCACTGTTGAAACGTGCGTCCCGGTAGACATTGACTTATTGAGTAGCACGTTTGTTGGGGGTCAAGCAACGCCTGGGTTCGTCGCAGAAGTTTGGCGTCGACATCCTCTCGGAAGTCTTGGTGTAACCACACATGGCCTCGGTATTCGACCTTCGCTACTTTCGTGCTATCAATCACTTAGGAGGCAGGGTAAGTGGGTCCGCACAAGGACACGCTGAGCGATTCCACTACTCCTTACAGCACAAATACTTGCCCGGCGAGAAAGTGGGTCCTTGTGTGGTTACAGCGAGAGCGCCGAGGGGATGTCGCGCTCGATTGAGCAGGAGTACTCGGCTCGTGCCAACGTTGGCCACTCTCGCCAGCGAAAAGTGAGAACTACCGCGCCGCGCGGCGAGCCGTTCGTTCGGGGGTGGCCTTCTTGGCGGCGGCTTTCCGCGGCGACGGTTTGGCGGGCTTCCGCGCCGCCTTGGTCGCTTTCGCGGCCCGCGGCTTCGCCTCCTCGGCGGCTTTTTCCTTAGCCCGCGCCGCCCGCTTACCGGTCCCCCCCGCGCCCGGCTCGAGGCTCGCCTTCAAGGCTTCCATGAGATCGATGATCTGCGCCTTGGGCTCCTCGGCCGCGGCATAGGTGACTTCCTCGCCCTCGACCTTCTGCTGGATCACTTCCTGAATGCGTGCCTTCACGTCGTCCGTGTACTTCTCGGGCTTGAATTCGTTGGTCGTGCTCTGCTCGATGAGCTGATAGGCGAGCTTTAGCTCCGCTTCCTTCACGGTGGCGTCCTCAATCGGGATCTCGGAAAACTTGCGCACCTCGTCGGGGTAGTGAAGCTGTTCCATGACCAGGCCCTCTTCCATGGCCCGTACGCTGACCAGGTACTGCTTCCCGCGGGCCGCGTACTTGGCTAGTCCGGCGAGATCCTTGTTCGCCAGAGCCTTGGCCAACAACTTGTACGACCGGGCGCCGCCTTTGTCCGGAGCCAAGTAATACGTGCGATCCAGATAAACCGGGTCGACTTTTTCCACGGGCACGAACTCTTCGATCTCGATCGTCTTCGTGACTTCCTGGGCCAACGCGTCCAGTTCCTCATCGTTGAAGAGAACGTACTGCCCTTTGCTGTACTCGTAGCCCTTCACGATCTCGTCATAGTCGACCGCGACCTCGTCCTTGGGACAGAAGTAGGGCCGCTTGAGGGGCGTCTTGCAGGTCGCGTGGAGCAAGCGGAACGAAATGTGCTCCGCGGATTCGCTGCTCGTGAACAGCTTGACCGGAATGGCGACGAGACCGAACGAGATCGTGGCGGTGGCGAGTGGACGTGCCGGCATAGGTACCTCTCGAATGTTTCCCGATCGATCGTGTGCTCGGGAACACGATGACAGTGATCGATCGAAGAGGCTCTGCGGTTTGGCAGGCGGCTGCTTTTCCTGAAAAACTGTTATCGGCCGCCTGCTATTGGGTCGCGGAGTATATCACTTCGATTATCATGAATACCGTGCCCCCATCGAAGCGCATCCCAGCCAAGAACCTAAAACTATATCGGGCAAAACGTTCCGCTGAATCCACCCCCGAGCCGATGGGGTCGGCGCGGGCGTCCCGGCCGCGTCTCTTTGTCATCCAGAAGCACGCCGCGCGGCGCTTGCACTACGACTTTCGTCTGGAATGGGGAGGGACCCTATGGTCGTGGGCCGTCCCCAAGGGCCCCTCGCTCGACCCCAAAGAAAAACGGCTGGCCGTTCAGGTGGAGGACCACCCGGTCGAGTACGCGGACTTCGAGGGTGTGATCCCTACCGGCAACTACGGCGCGGGGGGCGTCATCGTGTGGGACCGGGGCATATGGACCCCGATCGACGATCCCGCCGAGATCAACACCAAGGGGTCCATGCACTTCGAGCTGCGCGGCTACAAGCTCAAGGGCGAATGGATCCTGGTCAAGACGAAGCGCGACCCGAAGGAATGGCTCCTCATGAAGAAGGCCGACGCGTATTCGCGAACCGGTGACGCGGCGAACCTGCCCGAGACATCTGTTCTCTCCGGCCTCACCGTGGAAGAAATCCAGGATGGCGCGAACCGCGTCCAAGGCGTGATCAAGAACCTCACCCGACTCAAGCTTCCCAAGCGCCCTATCGATCCCATGAAGGCCGATCTCATGCTGGCCGAAACGACGGACAAACCATTCACGAACAAGGACTGGATCTTCGAGCTCAAGATCGATGGGTACCGGTTACTGGCGTCTCGCGATCAAAACGGAAAAGCCATTCTGCGGTCACGGAACCGCCACGATTATACGCAACTCTTCCCCGAAGTGGCCCGCGTGCTCGCCGCGTTGCCGTTTAAGGATCTGGTCATCGACGGCGAAGTGGCGGTGCTGGATGAACGCGGGAAATCCGAGTTCCAGCGCTTGCAAAAGCGGGCGCAGCTTCGAAAGAAATCCGAGATCGAAAAGGCGACGGTGGAGCTTCCGGCCACGTTCTTCGCGTTCGATTTGCTCGGTATCGAGGGATACGACACCCGCGGGTTGCCGCTCCTCGAGCGCAAAAAACTTCTGCGCGAGATCGTGCCCGCCGCGGGAGCGGTCCGTTACACCGATCACGTCGCAACCAAGGGCGAAGCCATGTTCGCCAAAGTGCGAGAGCTCGGCCTGGAAGGCATCATGGCCAAGAAGGCCGACTCGCTCTATAAAGGCGGGCGCTGGCCGCTCTGGCTCAAGATCCGCGTGGAAAAAACCGGGGACTTCGTCGTATGCGGATACACCGCCCCCGGCGGCGCGCGGCAAGGCTTCGGCGCATTGCATCTGGGCGCGTATCGCGATGGCGAGCTGTGGTATGCGGGGCGGGTCGGGACGGGATTCAACGAAAAACAGCTCTCGGAAATGAGTCAGGAGCTGTCCAAGCTCCAGGTCAAAAAGCCCCCGTGCAAAGGCACGGTCCCGACGTCCGCCGATCACAAGTGGGTGAAGCCGGAATGGGTGGTGGAGGTGCGCTACAAGGAAGTCACCGCGGATGGGCTGCTCCGCCATCCCGCCTTCTTGCGTGTACGTGACGACAAGGAGCCCGAAGACTGCGTTTGGCAGGGACCCGCCCCCGAGGAGTCGGCCTCGGATCCGCCGCCGGTCACGGTGGTGGAAGACCGGCCGAAGTCGGAGGGAAACGGCAAGTCCGGCAGAAAAATCAGGCCTGCCACACCCAAAGCAGAAAAAACCATTTCGTTCTCGAATCTCGACAAGGTGTTCTGGCCCGAAGAGGGCTACACGAAGCGGGACTTGATCGAGTTCTACAAGAACGCGTTCCCCTGGATGCAGCCTTACCTCGCCGACCGCCCGCTCGTGCTCACCCGCTACCCGGACGGCATCGCCGGCAAGAGCTTTTACCAAAAGAATGCGCCCGATTTCTTTCCCGAATGGGTGCGAACGGAAGACATTTGGAGCGGCAGCTCGGAGCGCGAGATTCGCTATCTGGTCGCCGACGACTTGGAGTCGCTGCTTTATATCGTAAACACCGGCGCGATCCCGCTCCACTTATGGATGAGCCGCGCCTCCGACATCCAGCACCCCGATTGGTGCTTGCTCGATCTGGATCCCAAGACGGCGCCATTCGCTCACGTCATCGAGCTCGCCAAGGCGGCCAAGAAGCTTTGCGATCGCATCGGCCTACCCGCCTTCATCAAGACGAGTGGCGCCACCGGATTGCATGTGCTCATACCTCTGGCAGGAAAGTTCACCTACGACCAGTCGCGCACCCTCGGGCATCTTCTGGCCCGGGTGATCGAGCGCGAGCACCGCGATATCGCCACCACCGCTCGCTCGATTCCGGCACGTAAGGGCAAGGTCTACCTCGATTTCCTACAGAACCGGCACGGGCAGCTCATGGTGGCGCCCTTCTCCGTGCGGCCGCTTCCCAAAGCGCCGGTGTCCACGTCTTTGGAATGGAGCGAGGTCAACGCCAAGCTCGATCCCAAGACGTTCACCATTCGCACAGTGCTCAAGCGCTTGGAAAAGAAGGGCGATCCGCTCACTCCGCTTCTCACCACCAAGCCGGATCTCATGAAGGCGCTAGCCACGTTGTCGGAGTTGACCTAGGGCCGCTCCGGAAGGCGGCTCCACGCCCCACGAGCGTTCCTAAGAACCTCGAGCATACTGCCGAAAACCGTATCGGGACTTCCGCGGTTCGGGGATCTCTCCTCGACTGGCGCAGCTTGTTCGCTCCGATTCACTTGGCCGACGAAGGGAGTTGCCGGTGAGCAACGTCAGGGTCACCCCTGAATGATCGCCCTTTCCGCTTTGCTGGTTGGGGGTCTCTCCACTTATGGACTGTGGGAATCCCGGCGACATGCCCGCCAGGTCGTCCGCATACCCATACGCATTCATGTCAACGGCACACGGGGCAAGTCATCGGTTACACGGCTGATTGCTGGCGGATTGCGCGCCGGTGGCCTCCGGACGTTTGCCAAGACGACCGGCACGATGGCTCGAATCGTTTGGCCCGACGGCGAGGAGACGAACGTTTTCCGAATCGGTCATCCCAACATCATCGAGCAGACGCGCATCGTACGTTGGGCGGCGGTGTGCGGAGCCGAAGCGATGGTCATCGAGTGCATGGCGGTGACTCCCGAGCTCCAGCCGCTGGCCGAGCTCAGACTAGTGAAGAGCACAGTTGGGGTGATCACGAACGTGCGCGCGGATCATCTCGACCTCATGGGTCCAGGAGTCGATGACGTCGCGCGGGTGCTGGCCCAGACGGCGCCAGTCCAGGGCAACCTCTTTACCGCCGAACGCGAGCGCCTACCGATCCTCGAAAACGTTGCCCGAGAGCGGGGCAGCCAGGTTCACCTTACCGACGAGCGGAGCGTGGACGCTGCGGAGCTGGCCGGCTTTTCCTATTTCGAGCACGCCGAAAACCTGGCCCTCGCATTGGCCGTGTGCGGTCACCTCGGCGTGCCGCGAGCGACGGCGCTGGCCGGAATGCACGCCGCCACACCCGACCCCGGCGCCCTCCAGCGCTATCGGGTCAAGAGCGGAGAGAAGCGCGTCACGTTCGTCAATGCGTTCGCCGCGAACGACCCCGATTCGACGCTGCTCATCTGGCAGCGCCTCGGTCTGGACCAGGAGGAGGAGGGCGTGCGTCGGATCGTTCTCGCGAATTGTCGGGATGACCGTCTCCAGAGATCCGGCCAGATCGCAGATCTGTTGGCCACCCGACTGCGGGCCGACCACGCGGTCTTGACGGGCCACGGGACCGAGCTCGTGGCATTTCAAGCCGCTTCCAAGGGATTCCCGGGCGAGCGGATCTCGGATATGGGGGGGCTCGACGCGGAACAGGTGTATGAGCGGGTCCTCGAACTCGTCGACCGGGAGGGCATCGTCGTCGGCATCGGCAACATCGTGGGACTGGGGCAGGAGATCGTGCTCCATTTCAAGAATCGAGCCATCAGCCATGGTTGAAGAGGCAATCGCCCTCGGTCTCGTCATGAGTCTCATCTTCTCCGAAACGCTCGGTCTTGCCGCGGGCGGCATGGTTGTGCCCGGCTACCTTGCCCTCATGATCCACCAGCCGCTTCGCATCGCGGGCACCATCGCGTGCGCCTTGCTCACCCTCGGCACGCTCAAGCTCTTATCTCGCCAAATGCTCATCTACGGACGACGGCGGATCGTGATCTCGGTTCTTCTCGGCTTTACGTTTGGTGCAGTGTCGAGAGACCTGTTGTTCTTCAAATACGAGGACGTGCCCCTCGATCTTCGCGCCATCGGGTACGTGATCCCGGGGCTGATCGCAAACTGGATGGAGCGACAAGGGGTTTTCCCAACGCTGTGTGTGATGACCACGACGGCGGTGCTGGTGCGCCTCTGCCTCATGCTGCTCAACGGCGGGAACCTCATCCGATGAGCGTGGCTCGTGCTTCGACGGCGGTTCTCATGGCCCTCGCCCTGCTCGCCGTGCTCGCTTACGCCTTCGCGGAACGCTCCCTCGTTCCGGTGCACGCGGAGGCGTACCGGAAGAAGCTCGCCGCGGTCCGCCTCATGCAGCGTGCGGAGGCCGAAATCCGGCGCGCCAAGGTGCAACGCGGGATCACCATCGACACCCGAAACGATCCCGACAGCACCGGACTCCTGGGGCCGCAGTTCACCCTCATCACGACCGATCGCGGCGTGCAACCGGCCAAGGCCCTGGCCGCGAACCCGAACTTCGCCGCTGCCATCACTCAGATGTTACTGGAGGCCGGGGTACAGGACGGCGACCTGGTCGCGTCAGGGATGACGGGTTCCCTACCCGGCTTCAACCTGGCGTTGTATTCGGCGTGCCGTGCGATCGGAGCCGAGCCCATTTCGATCGTGTCGTTGGGCGCGTCCATGTTCGGGGCCACCGACCCGGATTTCACGTGGCTCGAGATGGAAAGAGTGGCGGCTGAACGGGGACTGTGGCCATTCCGCTCGGTTGCCGCATCCCTGGGCGGGGGCGGGGACATCGGCCGAGGGCTTTCCCCGGCCGGGCGCCAGCTGCTCATGGACGCGATCCTACTGTCTCATACGGTCCTGCTCGACGCTCCAAATGTGTTCGCCGCGGTCCAGCGACGTGTGGCGATCTACGATTCGATCGCAGCCGCGCGTGGGAAACCGATACGCGTGTATGTCAACGTGGGAGGCGGTGTCGCCAGTCTGGGTGGAGCACAGAATGGCCGACTCATCCCAGCCGGTCTGACCTTTCGGCTCGAGGCGCGAAACTACCCGAAGCGCGGGGTCATCAATGTGTTCGCGGAACGCGGCGTTCCCGTCATTCATCTCCTTCAGGCAGAGAAGCTCGCCCGGGAGCTCGGTATCGTCGATGCATCCGACGAGCCAGTTGCCCCGGGCGGCGGGCTGCTATTCATCAAGTACCAGTACAACCTTTGGCTCGTAGCAGGAGCGGCGTTGCTCGTCCTCGGCGCCAACCTGCTTATGTTACGACTCGATCTGCGCCACAAACTCCTCGGCCTCCCACATCCAGAAAGGAATGCCAACTCATGACGCCGAACCGCAGGACCGAAGCGCATCGCCCCTGGCGGCTCTCTGCTCTCCTGGTGCTCGTGTCGCTAATGGCGGCCACCCTGCCCGCATCGGCCGCCCAGTGGCGAGGGATCGAGAGCGTGCCCGGCGCCTCGCCCGTGACCGTGCTCGTGAACGAGCAGTCACGCATCTATTTTCGGGTGACCTCGAAGCGCCCTCTGGTCCTGCCCATCACCGGCCCGACCCGTTTGCGTGTGATCACTCGATTGGAACTGCCTGCCGCCACCGACCAATCCGTATCCTACCGATTGCGCTTCTCGGCGGGTTCGGATGTCCTCAAGGAGTACGCAACAGAAACCTCGATGGGCAGCCAGGCGCGCTTGGCCTCGGGAGCCACGGTGCTTGGCAAGAGTCGCCGCACCACGGTGGACATCCCGCGCGGCCGGGAGCAGCTCACGATCGCGGTTGCCGATTCGTGCGCGGTCCTGGTTCGAGTCGAACAGGCGGTTCCGGGTAAGCATGGTGTACCGATGGTGAGCCTGACTCCGGTGAGCGCCCCGCGCAGCGTAACCGTCGTCGAGGGGGAGAAGAGCATCGCCTACTACAGCGCTCTCCCGGGGAAGGCGGTCCATCTCCGAGTCGTGGGGCCGATCACGCTCGACTTGCTCAGTCGTCTCGATTTCGATGCGACGATGCACGGGACGCAAAGCTACCGATTCGCCATCCGGGACGGAGATCAGGTGATTCGCACCGTCGACTTGAAGACCACGAAGGCGGCTACAGCATCCTACTCGGATCTCAAGGACTGGGTCCCGTCGAAATCCAATCGCACGCGTATCCAACTCGCCGAAGGTCTGCACGAAATCGCCCTCGAACTCGTCGCCCCGCCGCAGGGAGCGGCCGAGTTTCATGCTCGCATTCCACAATCGGCCTTGAGGAATCAAGAATGAATCGCCTTCCACCGATCGCTATCTCCACAGGATTGATCGGGCTCTTGGCCCTCGCCGCACCCACTCAAGCCGAGCAGACCGTCACGCTGTCTGCAGGCCTGTTTACCTATTATGACAGCAATATCCTCGGATACTCCCCAGAGCAGATCGATGATTTTGCCTCCGGTCTGCATCCGGAGCGCTTCTCGCTTGAGACGATCGACGACGTGGTGTTCAAGCCATCGCTCGGTCTGGCGTGGGAGATGGACCAAGGCGGGGGCCGGCGACACTCGTTCAGCGCGCGCTGGGCGGGTGGCTTCTACGCCCGGAACGGTACGGCCGACGACGGCTCTTTCAGCGTTTTCTGGCGCGAGTCATTCCACGGGGCCCGGCGCCTCAGCGTCGGCTACTACCTGCTTCCCGATTACTATCTACGGGACCTCTACGACGAGGATTCGACGGCCGCGCCCGCATCCGAGCGCTATCGACGAGCCCAGTTCAATCTTCAAATCGCGTCCGTCGATTGGAGTCAGCGCTTGGGCTCCAAGATGCGCCTGCATCTCGGGTACCAGTATGAGCACCGGGGATACAACGAGGACTTTCGCGAGCGGACTTCCGGCCTGCACCAGGGGGAAGCAGGGGTTTCATGGAACCGCCTTCCTGGCCATGGACTCATCGACGTTCATGGCGGCTACCGGGTCAGCAATGCGGCGGCCCAGGACGGCGATGAGTTGCCGGGGGCGGCACCGGACGATCCCGACGTCAGCTATCACGGCGTGCTCGCCGGCGTCCGGGGACGGATGGACGTCATTCGCGGGTCGGCGGGACGACTGGGAGGGGACGTGGAATACGATCTCGAAACCCGGGGCTATGACTCGACGATCCCGGCGGACCGGTATCATTACGGACGTAACGACGTCCTGAACGCGATCGAAGTGGGTCTGGCCACATCCATCGGCCGCCACTGGTCAGTCCGCGCGTCCTATCGCTACGAGAACAATGCCGCCTCGCTCGGTGCGGTCGCCCCTCCCGGCACCGATTCAGGCAGTTATCGGGCGCACCACGCCGGGCTTTCAGTCGAGTGGTCGGGTGACATCCTTCACCGGCGCGCGGCCCCGTCGGAAGACTGACGGTCAGAAACAGCCCGGCGCGCCAGACAGTTAAAACGCATTCGCATGGACGTATATACCAACTTTGCGGAGCTAAACGCGGTAGAGCGAGAAGGGATTGATTATTGCATCCGCATCGTGCGGAGAATAAATGCTCGCACCGTTGTCTTGGCTCCGCATGGCGGCGGGATCGAGCCTGGAACGTCGGAAGTAGCGGGCGAGATTGCTGGCAGCGAGTTGTCCTTGGCCATATTCGAAGGGGTGAAATCCACGGGTAACGCCCGCCTTCACATAACGAGCACCAACTTCGATGAACCCCGGTGCCTGGAACTGGTCAAGGCGGCTTACTATGTGGTGGCAATTCACGGCGAAGGAAGCGAAGAACCCGTTAGCATGCTCGGCGGGCGGGACAGAAGGTTGGGGAAAGAGATTCGCATGGCCTTGGAGAGGCACGACTACGATATCCGGGCGCCGAAGAACCCAGGACGACAAGGTATCGCCACCGCCAACATCTGCAATCGCGGGCTCCCGGGGGCAGGTGTTCAACTCGAACTGTCTGCCGGGCTGCGCAAGACCTTTTTCGAGTCACTCACAGCTGCGGGCAGGAGGAAGCCAACTTCTGAGCTTTCTAAATTCGTGGGCGCAGTGCGAGAGGGACTGCGGGCAGCGGGTGCGCTCTAACCGTGGGCAGGTCAGGACGCCCGGATAGGAAAACGATCGGAGGTGTTCGTCTATTTCTCGCCCCGGTCGGCCAGCTGTTTACGAACCGCCTCAAGCTTCTCGGCGTTTCCCACATCCGACCAGAAGACGCCGTCGGCCCGGTAGGCGCAGATTTGCGCGCCCTCGCCGGCAAGGCGCAGGTAGGCGCTCACGATCGGGAACGCGCCGGACTCGGAGAGTCGGCCAAGAAGCGCGGGGCTGGCCACGTGGATGCCACAGAAACCCAGCCGCTCGACATCGGAAATCGGAGCCCCGGCCCATTCGCGTCGACCGCCGGGAGACTCCTCCCATCCGGCCAAGCGCCCATCCCGATGAAACAGGAGAGCACGGCCCACCGCCCGCGGCTGGACGGCCAGGGTGGCCAGAGCGTCGCTCCGTACATGCTGTGCGTAAAGAGCCCCCAGATCGATGGCGCTCACGACATCCACGTTGTGGATGAAGAATGGCTCCTCGCCCGCGAGGAGATGGGCCGCGTGTTTCAGTCCCCCTCCGGTGTCCAGAAGCTCGGGCTCGCGCGAAATGGCGACTTGGATTTTGATCCGGCCCGATCTCAAGAAGGCCTCCATCTGGTTCGGCTCGTGATGCACGTTGACTACCGCGAAATCGACGCCACACCCCACCAACCGCTCCAAAACAAGCTCGAGAAGTGGGCGGCCGCCGACCTCGATCAGCGCCTTGGGTACACGGTCGGTGAGGGGGCGCAGGCGGCTCCCTATGCCGGCCGCGAACACCATCGCCTTCACGATGCCCCGCCAATCTCGCGATGCCGGACCTCCACCGCCACACCGCGGTTACGAAGATGTTCGGCCAGACGCTCCGCGCAATAGACCGAGCGGTGCCGGCCGCCGGTGCAGCCGAACGCCACGCTCAAATCGGTGAAGTTGCGATCCCGGTAGTTGTCCACCGCCTCGTCCACGAGCGCATTGACCCGTTCCAGAAACTCCCCCACGTCCGGCTCCGCTTCGAGAAACGCGACGACCGCCGCATCGTGGCCGGTCATTGCGGCAAATTGCTCCTTCCGACCCGGGTTGGGAAGAAACCGGCAGTCGAACACCCATCCTCCACCATGGCCGGAGTAATCGGTGGGATACCCGTCACGGTAGGAGAAGCTCGATACGCGCACGGTGAGGTCGAGCGACGCGTTTCCGAGCTGACGCAAGGCCGAGGAGTTGACGAGCCATCGCACGACGTCGCCCAGAGTGGGAAGGTCCGCGGGTAGCGGCGTTTCGATCGACAATCGCTCAAGATTCCGGATCGCGTAGGGAATGCTCTGCAGAAAACGCGACTTCCTCTCATAGTAGCCCCGCAACCCGTACGCTCCGAGCGCTTGGAAGATGCGGACATAGCCAAACAACGGATAGAGGGTTAAGAATGCGCCCCGGTCGAGTGGCACCAACGCCTCAGCCGCCTTCAAGTATTCCTGGAGAAGGGCGTCGCGAAGCTCGAACGGAAGATCGGCCTTCGCGTCGAATAGGATCGAGGCCACATCATATTGGAGCGCACCGCGGCGGCCGCCCTGGTAGTCGATGAACCACGGCTTGCCGTCCCGCACCATGATGTTCCGGGACTGGAAATCGCGGTAGAGGAAGTGTTCGCGCGGAGCCGCGAGAAGACGTTCGGCGAAGCGCTCGAAATCATCTTCCAAGGCCTGTTCGCTGAACGGGACATCCGCCAACTTGAGAAAGTAGTACTTGAAGTAGTTCAAGTCCCAGACCATGGATTGGCGGTCGAAGCTCGCACGTGGGTAGCAGACACCGTAGTCGATGTCCTGACCCGCTTCGATCTGGAACCGCGGCAGAAGCCGGAGCGCTTCGCAATAAACGGCGATCGCGTCCGCGCCAAGCGAAGAGCCCTGGCGCCCCCTTACCAGGAAGTCGAACAGCGTCGTGTCGCCGAGGTCCTCCTCGAGATACACCCCGACCCCGGCGTCCTCGCCGTAGATCTCGGGAACGGGAAGCCCGGCCGCGCGAAAGGTTCGGGAGAAGGACAGGAAGGCCCGGTTCTGGAGCGGGTCCGGGTCGTGCACGCCGACGGCCGTCCCCGCCCTACCGTGGACCCGGAACAAACGACGGCTCGATCCGTCTCCGTGAAGCGTCGCGACCCGGTCGGGATCGACGCCATAGCGGCGCCGGTACAGATCGCGAAGCGCTGCCTGCATGGCTGAATTCATGTCGCCAGTCTGGAACAATCGTTGGCGCCCGACAACCTGAGGGGAGTGATCCGTTCATTTGGGCTCCCGCCTGCGTTCAAGAGGGTGTAAATTCCTGGTCCCCCGTCGGACCGCGCCGCCAAAAGACTCTGCAAAGAAAGAGGATGGCCATGAGCGCCGTACACCCATGCCCCTCCTGGACGAGGGCCCTGTCCCCCCTTTTCTTGCTACCCCTCGTGCTTCTTGCCGGCGTCCGGGTGGCAACAGCCGATTGCGTGGATTACTCGACCTATCTCCACTCCCTCGGTGGACTGAAAACTGCCTCGATTCTGCGCAGCATCGAGGTGAGCGGTTCGCTGGCCTACGTGGCCGCGGATTCAAGCGGGCTCATGATCATGGATATTTCGAATCCTGCCGCGGTCACACTCGTGGGGTCGGTTGAGACCAGAGGCCCGGCCCGGGATGTGAAGCTTGCCGGCAATCTCGCTTATGTGGCCGCTACGGATTCGGGGCTGGTGGTGGTCGACATCACGAATCCCGCCAACCCGGTCGTGATCGGCTGGACCGACACGCCGGGGCTTTCACGAGGCGTGGCGCTGGAAGGGAATTATGCCTATGTCGCGGATCGTGACGCGGGCGGCCTACAAGTGGTGGACATTTCGGATCCTGCCCACCCGGCCGTGATTGGCGCGCTCGATACCCCCGGTGAGGCCTACGACGTGACTGTTTTGAATCACCGGGCTTATGTCGCCGATGGTCTTTCCGGAGTGCAAATCATCGACGTCTCAACTCCGACCGCTCCCGTCTTGCTCGGTACGGCGAGTATCCCGGCGGCGGCCTGGGACGTATTCGTGGCCGACAGCCTGGCTTATGTGGCCGATTTCTCATCCGGTTTACAGATCGTGAACGTTTCGAATCCTGCTGCCCCGGAAGTCATTGGTGGTTTCGTGTATCCGGCTTACTACGCCTACCGTGTGGTAGTGCGTGACAATCTGGCCTTTCTCGCCCGGGATCTCACGGGGCTTCAGATCGTCGATGTATCAAATCCCGCCGCCCCGCGTGGCCTCGGCAACGTGGGGACATTCATGGATGCCCTCGGCGTGGACGTCGACGGAAACCGCGCTTACGTGGTCGGATTTCCCATCACCTCGGGCCGGCCTTCCGGGTTGGAAGTCTTTGATATCACCAATCCTGCATCGCCTCTTGTCACGAGTTGGCAATCGCCAAGCTATTTCTCATTTCGCCGGGTAACCGTCGCAAGCAATCTCGCCTATGAGTTGGGAGATTCGTATCCAAATTCCGTACTCCAGATCGTGGATATTTCCAACTCAGAAGCGCCGGCGCTCGTCAGCACAATACCTTTGGACAGCCCGCATGCGGTAGCCGTTTCCGGAACATTGGCCCTTATCGGCCCACAGTCCTTTGGTTCCTTTCAGGTCTACGACATGTCCAATCCGGCCAGTCCCCTAGCCAGGGGAACGATTGGTAACTTGCACGCATGGGATATCGAGATTGTAGGTACCTACGCCTACGTCGCCGATCCCACTGACACAACCGGTTTCAAAGTAGTAGACATATCCAACCCGGATGCACCGTCCATGGTGGGAAAAACGACGGGGAGTCCCGTCGCCTTGGCCGTGCAGGGGAACCGTGCCTACACCGCCGACTATGACGCGGGGTTTGAGGTGTACGACATCACCCAGCCCACTGCCCCCGTTCTCCTCGGCAGTCTCCATTTGGATGAACGTCCGAACGATGTCTCGATATCCGGTAACTATGCCTATGTGGCGGATTTTTGGCATGGATTGCTGATCATCGACGTCTCAGATCCCACCTCTCCCACTATGGTCGCAACTTTAGAAACCCCCGGGCCGGCGGGGACGGTGGAGGTTGCGGATCACATCGCATACGTAGCTGAGTGGTCGGGCGGACTCCAGGTCATCGATGTGCTGGACCCTCTCCACCCGGCTCCGCTGGGTTCGCGAATGGGCTACGCAGTTGAGTCCCTGGACCTCTCGGGTGATCATGTGTACCTGGCCAGATTTGGTGGATTGGACATCGTGCCCCGCCAGTGCGCATTACTGGTTCCGGTCGCCGTGTCGAGGTTCCAAGCCATCCCTGAACCGGGGGCCATCGAGCTTCGATGGACGGCGGACGCCGATCTGGCGGGATTTCACGTTCATCGTTCGGTGGCCGGTGCACCGTTTGAACGCATCAATGGATCACTGCTTACTGCCTCCGGCTCTTATGTGTTTCGTGACGAGCATGTCGAACCGGGGCAGTACTATGCCTATCGCTTGGAAGCAGTAGATCGCCGTGGCGAGAGCACATTCTTTGGTCCTTACATCGTGAGCTCGAGTACCGGCCTCGTTCACTATCGGCTAGGAATGAGCCGGCCCAATCCGTTCCGCGCCAGCAACATTTCGACTCGGATCGATTTCGATATCGCGCATCCGGCCCGAACGATGTTGCGGATTCTGGACGTCACGGGAGCCCAGGTCCGTGTGCTCCTCGACGCTCCGTTACCCGCCGGATCTCATTTCGCGATGTGGGATGGGAAAGACGAACGCGGCCGACGCGCGGCCGCGGGAACGTATTTCTATCAGTTGGTCTCGGGATCGTTCTCGAAAACGGAACGGTTGGTCGTGACTCCGTGAACGTCTAGGACCTTGCTCGCCGCAGCAACTCGACCGCGATGAACACAACCAGTGCGGTCAACAAGAGCCAGATCCCGGCCACGATCAAGCAGCCTCGCCAGAACCGCATTCGCCCGGCCGGGAATCGTCGCAAGGCCACAGTCCGGTGCTCGGCCATGATCTCGCGCGGGATGAGACGCATCGCCAACCCCACTCCAAGCGGAATCATGATCGCGTCATCGATCAAGCCGATCACGGGCAGGGATTCCGGAACGAGATCGATCGGGCTCAAAACGTAAACAATCACGAGAAGCAGCGCGGTTTTGGCCGGCCAGCCGACCCGAGGATCCCGAAACGCGAGATAGAGGGCGTAGGTCTCGGCGCGAAAGGAGATGAGACGGGCCGACCAGCGGCCGAGACTCAGGGGTTCATTCCCGGCGCATGAGCGCGGCGGCGCGCCTCGATCGCCATGGCTTCCTGGGCGATGACTGCCTTGTCGTCAAGCGAGTCCACGTCGGGAGCGAACTGAAACGCAAACGAGCCCGAAACGCTAACGCGGTAACGTGCCCCGTCGGGCCGGCGCTCCAGATACCCATCATCGACGAGCAGGCGACGCAGGGTCACATGATCCACCCGGATCTTGCGGCCGATCTCCTGGATCCACAGCTTGAGAATCGTATCCACGCCTTTTTGCGAGTACCGTGCGTCCGGATCGAAGTGCCGGATGATGCTCTTCTCTAGGATGGCCTGGTCGGAGGCACGGGTCGGAAACGGAATGATTCCGCTCTTGAGGCAGAGCGCAACCAGGCGGCGGGAATAGGTTGCGGCATCGATCAAAACCGGGCTCGACATGCCCTAAGAATACCAAAGCAGGCCAAATCCCTTGCCGTTTCCCGGGCCGGTGGGCGATGCTCCAGGCATGAACGTTCCCATGCTGCAGGCGGCCGCGGACCGCTTCGGGCATTTGGTTCGCGTCCGTAAAGCCGGCGATTTCATGCTCCGGTTGACCCGATATGATCCCGTGCTCCAGTTGAGCGCGCATCGGCACCCCGCCGCCTATTTTTGCTGGGTCGTCAGAGGCGGGATGGACGAACGTTGCCAGGGCTCGGAACGGCGCTTCGATTCCGGGAGTCTGCATTTTCATGGCTTCGGGGAAAGCCATGCGGCTCAGGTCGGCCCGGACGGCCTGACTTGTCTCAGCATCATCCCCAAGGGCGAGCTGGCGGAACGTTCGGAAGGATTGCGTGCCGACCCACCGCAGGCCATCGTTCCACTAGCCCATCGCTGCTACACCGCGTTTCGGAGCACGGATCGAGCCTCGGATTTGCTCTTGGAAGCCGCCGCGCTCGAGCTCCTCGCGGAAGCGCTCCGATGGCAGACCTCACCCCTTCCGCGACGCGCGCCGGTCTGGATGCCTCGCGTATGCGATTTCATGCGTGCCCATTACGCCGAACGCTTCGGGCTTGCCGACCTTGCCCGAGTGGCCGGCGTGCATCCAGTGCACCTGGTGCGAGCATTCCGAAAACATCTGGGCATCACTCCGGGAGGATACGTGCGCCGCTTGCGGGTTGAGGCCGCGCGTAGGTCATTGGCAACCACGCGCGCGCCCCTGGCGGACATCGCGCTCGAGGCCGGATTCTCCAGCCAGTCTCATTTCACCCGCGCGTTTCACCGTGAGTTCGGGGTACCGCCCGGGGCCTACCGCCGCCGCCACGTGCATCGGGATCCGGGCCCCCGCGGGTGAGCGGACCTTAGTTGCGCGTCTTGGCCGGAGTTGGCGTAACCCCGGGATGCACGCCACCACCGTACAGGAAGAGTCCCTCGATGGGCGTGGTTCCATCCATGCATTCCGGTGACGGGCGCACGAGGATCTGATCGATCGCATGATCGCCGTGATTCAAGTGCCCTTCGACCAAACCGTACTTTTGTTCCAAATCGAGGGGCGACAAGAACTCGGCGCCGATGACCCGAGGCTCGACCGCGGGCGCGTAATGGAAAAACGTGGCCAGGATATTCTGCTCGGCTTTCATCCGCGTCTCGGGCGTCCAGCCTCCTTGAACGCGATAGGTCATCGCTCGGGCGTGGATGCTCACCACGTGATGTCCCGCCGGAGCCAAGGACGGATCCTCGACGGTTGGTACGTACACGTCCAAACTCGGACGATCCGGTAGCGCATCGTACTTGGCGGGATCGAACGAGCGCTCCAGCGAGTCCAGATCGTCGGAGAAGCGGGCGCGAGCGATCGATTCTTTCTCGCGTCCCCGGAACTCCACCGGCCCTTTCACGGCCAAACGCAGAATGGCGGTCAACCCGGTGCCGCGATAGTGGTGGATGCGATGTTCCAAGACCTCGGGCAAATGACCCGGCGCCACCAGATCGAGAAACGTGCGCCGTGGATCCACCGTCGACATCACGTTTCCAGACGCGATCTCGCCGCCCTGGGTGCGCACGCCTCGCACCTTCCCCGCCTCCACGAGAATCTCCTCGACCGGCGTGCCGACACGGATCTCTACGCCGCGCTGTTGCGCCGCTTTCTCCAGGGCGCTAACCCAAACCGGGGCGCCTCCCTTCACCGCCACGTCGGGAGCGCATTCATGAAGCAACAAGTTGGCCGCCGTTCCGGGCGACCAGGGCCCGGCATACGTACTCGACACCGCGGGCATGGCCAAGGCCGCCTTTAGAAACGGAGTCTCGAACCATTCGCCCAGCGCATCCGCCACCGCCATGGGCGCGATGCGCAACACTTCGAGCATCGTGCTCTCGCCGAGTCGGCGAAGATCCCATGCCTGCCGTAATAACGGCATGGCATTTCCCAACGAGGGTTCGAACAAGCGGGGCGGAGGCTCCTCAAGAAACCTGCGGATGGGACCCTCGATACGCGCCAAGAACGCGCGATAGGCCGCGTATCGATCGGCGTCCCGCTTCGAAACGCGTTCGATTTCGGGGCGAGCCTTGGCGGGATCGCGATGGACGAGAATCCCCGTCGCGTCTCCGGCGGCATAGATTGGCAAGGGTTCCATGACGCTCAACCCGAAAGACCCCACCTCGAGCGTTTCCATCAGCCGACGGGGCACCCGAGCCTCATGCCAGAGTCCGGGGCTTCGAAATCCGGGACAAAACTCCTCCGACGCGGACGCCCCTCCGGCCCGCGGACGCTGTTCCAGCACGAGCACGCGCCGGCCCGCTCGTGAAAGAAGGCACGCGGCGGCGAGACCGCTCGCGCCGGCGCCGATCACGATCACGTCGTGGCGGTCTGCCATCAACCCCCCACCTTCGGAAGTCGCGCGCGCAGGTCGTGCACCCAATGTTGCAGGTCCACGATCACTTTCTGGGTACCGACCTTGTCCACCGCCTTCTGCTCGATGAGCGTCTTGGCCGTGCGGCCGGAAAGGCTCAAGAGACTCGCGTCATCGGGGGACGGCTTCACGTTGCCCCAAACCAGGGCTTGATTGGCATCCAGCACGGACGCGCGGAGGTCCTGCCCCGCAGTGACGTTGTCTCCGGTTTGGAAATGGACTTGTGCGAGCCCGGCATGATGCTCGCCCAAAGCCTGCAAGTCCCGGGAGAAGATGGACGTCATCTCGTCGCGGGACACCTCGCCTCCCGACTTCAAACGCTCCGTCTTGGATTCCATCTCCACCGCCGAGCGCAAGAGGAGCGCCTTGATCGACTCGCCGTGACTCGTATCCGCGGCGGATTGGGTGGCCTCGATCACCGACTTGAGCTTCCTCCCCGCTTCCTTCCACTCGCCGCCGTCGAGGTCTTTGAGCACGTCCGTCATGCGGTCTCGAGGGAGGTCATAGGCAAGTTGCGTCGCACTGACTCCAGGTATGAGCGAGGGATGAGGGCCCGATGGTTCGACCTGCTTGGGGGTCGGAGGGGGAGGATCGGGATTCTTGTACTGCGCCA
>Ga0114129_10000156_pt1 | contig 72734 bp, 63 predicted proteins | sample RhiMetdeltSRZDD1_FD_80071 | JGI IMG/M metagenome (GOLD analysis project Ga0114129, IMG submission 80071) | Populus rhizosphere microbial communities from Tennessee, USA - Rhizosphere MetaG P. deltoides SRZDD1 (version 2) (version 2) | ecosystem: Host-associated > Plants > Roots > Rhizosphere >...
ACCTCCACCGCGGGATCGCTCACCAGGTCCTGCCAGCGGTCCCCCGCCCGCTCGAATCCGTAGCGGGCGCGCGTCACCTCCGCCTTGGCCGTCTGACGCCCGCACACCCTGACGAGCCGGGGCATGGCGGCCGGTGGCCACAGCACCTGCCGCACCAGCGTGTAGGCGTGCGCATGCGCCTGTCCGATCCCGGTGGGGCCGAGGAGCCCGACCCCGACCTCGACCGCGTGCGTCATGAAACGTCCGCCGGAAGAAGATGGAGGCCCGCCGGCTCGACGACGAGCCACATCTGGGACCGGATGTCCTCACCGGACCCGAGGGGTTGATCGACGACCAGGCGGAGTCCGCCTGCTTCCACGTGATGACGCTGGATCCCGCCCAGGAAGCTGGTCGAGCGGACGGTCGCCGGCACCCGGTTCACACCTTGCTGCCCCGAGAGGACGATGGCGCCCGGCCGAATCAGCACCGTGACCATGTGTCCCGCCGTGTACCCTCCGTTCGGCCTGGCCGTGAGCGGTCCCAGCGGCGACTCCAGGTGAACACCCCCATCCGGCGTGATCGCGCGGATCGTGGCGGGAACGAAGTTGGCGATGCCGACGAAGTCAGCGACGAACCGGTCGACCGGCCGCACGTAGAGCTCGACCGGCGCACCGACCTGTCGGATCCGACCGGCCTCCATGACGGCGACGCGGTCCGACAGGGACAAGGCCTCTTCCTGGTCGTGCGTGACCAGTATGGTCGTCTTGCCGAGCGACCGCTGGATCTCCTTCAGCTCAGTCCGGACGCGCGTACGCAGCTTCGCGTCCAGGTTGGACAGCGGCTCGTCCAGCAGTAGCACGTCCGGCTCGACCACCAGCGCGCGGGCGAGGGCGACCCGCTGCTGCTGGCCACCGGACAGGCGGAGCGGCGACACCGTGTCGTCCCCGGAGAGCCCGAGGAACGCGAGCATCTCCCGCACGCGTCGCGTCACCTCGGCCCCTGGCACCCGACGGCGCCGGAGCCCGTAGGCCACGTTCTCGAAGACGCTCAAATGCGGGAACAGGGCGTAGTCCTGGAAGACGATCACCGTGCTCCGGCGCTGGGGAGGCACGTCGTTCACCCGGAGGCCCTTGATCCTGATCTCCCCCTCGTCAGGCCGCATGAAACCAGCAATCAGGCGAAGGAGCGTCGTCTTGCCGCAGCCGCTCGGCCCGAGCAGGGTCGTGACCTGCCCCTCGGGCACGGCAAGGGACACGTCCGCAACGGCCGCCACCGACCCGAACCGCTTGCTGACACGCGCGAGCTCGACGTACGCGTCATGCACCGACGACTCCGGGTACGATGCGAGCGCCTCGCGACACGCGCCAGGCTAGAGCGACCACCACGAGTGTCACGGCGAGCAGGGCCGTGGTCAGGGCCGACGCGGCCTCCAGGCGATTGTCGCCGATCAGACCGAGGATCGAGAAGGTCGCCACCTGGGTCCCGGGAGTGACCAGGAAGATGGCGATGCTCAGATTCGTGACGCAACTGATGAACGTGGTCGTCCAGGCCGAGACGCACGCTGGGAACACCAGTCGCAAATGGACGTCCCACAAGACGCGGAACCGAGACGCTCCGAGGTCGGCGGCGGCATCGGCCAGATTGCGATCGATCTGCGAGAGGCCCGCCCGGAGCACCTGGTAGCCGAACGGGAGATTGGCGAAGGTGAAGGCGATCACGAGAACGGCCGCCGTGCCGGCCAGCGGAACGCCCGGTCGGTTGAACGCCAGGAGATAGCCGATGCCGAGGAACACCCCGGGTACGGCCGCCGGGAGCACGCACAGGAAGTCCACGGCCCGTCGGGCTGGCATTGCCCGCTGGTCCACCAAGTAGGCAGCGATCATGGCCAGGGTCGTGGCCACCAGACCGGCCGTCGCCGCGTACAGCACGCTGTGGCCCACGTGGTCCGCCTTGGCCAGGGCGACCCGCCACTTGCTGAGCGTCGGCGTCCAGTCCACGCCCCATGTCTCGGTGAATGCCGCGTCGATCAAGACGAAATAGAGACTCACGATGACCGCCGCCACCAACGCGCAGAACCCCACCAGGCCCCACCGGAGGAGAAGGGGCAACGGCGAGCGTTCCAGCGTGCTGTCGCGACCGGAGATCACGGCGTAGCTCCGCCGGCCGACCCAGTATCGTTCTGCGACGAAGAAAAACAGCGCCGGCGGCAAGAGTGTGGAGGCCAGCAGGGCGGCGCCGCGCAAGTCCCCCCACCCGTCGATCCGGTACCAGGCCTCGGTCGCCAGCAGCGGGAAGTCCCCACCCACGATGAGCGGGTTGGCGAAGTCGGCCAGCACGTAGATGGCGACGAGCAGGGCGGCGCCGGCCACGGCCGGGCGTGCCAGCGGCAGTGTGATCGTTCGGAAGACGGCCAGGCCTCCGCCTCCGAGGTTGCGAGCCGCCGCCTCCAGCCGAGCCGGCGTCGCGGCCAGCACCCGCTCGATGGCGAGCGCCGCGTAGGGGAAGTTGGTCAGAGTCTGCACGACCCAGAGGCTCGGCCACCCGAGCACGCTGGTCTCGAGCCCGGCCACGCCATGCGTGATGAGTCCGAATCGTCCGAACATCAGGAGGTAGGAGAATCCGAGGGTGAACGGCGGCGAGAAGAGTGGAAGCACCGCGACGAGGCGCAGGAGCCCCCGGGCTGGCACCTCCGGCCGGCACAGCGTGAACGCGTAGACGAAACCGAGGACGGTGGCGCTGACCGTCGACAGCGCGACCATCCAGAGGGTGTTCGTGGTCGCCCGCACCCAGCGCCTGTTCTCCGTCAGGTGCAGGTAGTCCGTGAGAGGCGGAAAACTCAGCACTTGGACGATCGGCACGACCACGAAGAGGGCGAGCAACACGATCACGCAGACTCCCACGAGCCACGTGACGGGCTCGGTGAGCCCGCGCGTCATGCGCCAGCCAACCCTCGGAGCGGCCTCAGTCGAATCCAGCGCCCACCCCCTGGCGCCGGTCGTGACGTCGGACGAGCATCAGCGCTTCGAGCCGATCTCGTCTTCCCACTTCTTCGTCAGGCGCGCGCGATTATCGATGGCGAACTGCCGGTCGTACTTGACGAGCTTGATGGACGCCAGCGGCGGAACGCTCTTCGGAGGGTCGACGTCCCCTCGCACCGGGTAGGTGTATCCGAGCTCGGTCTTGATGCTCTGGGCTTTCTTGCTGAGCAGGAAGTCGACGAACTTCTTCGCGCCCTCCGGATTCGGGCCGCCCTTGATGATGGATGCGCCGCCGATCTCGGCACCCGTGTCAGGCGGGAAGATGACCTCGATCGGCTGCTTCGCCAGCGCCGCCTCCGTCGCGTCGTCCTGCCACGTCATGCCGACCACCGCCTCCCCGCGGGCGACGAGCGTGATCGGGGCGGGGCACGTGGGCGTGTACTGGAGGACCTGCTGGTCGTACCGCTTCAGCCAGTCGAAACCAGGACCCTCGCCACCGTTCCGAAAGATCTGCACCGCCGTGAAGATATAGGCCCCGCCGCAGGTCGCGGGGGTCCCGCTGACCAGCTTCTTGCGGTACACCGGGTTCAGCAGGTCGTCCCACGTCTTGGGCTTGGCCACGCCCTGAGTGGCAATCTCCCGCTCGAAACGCTGCGGGTTCAGGATGATCACCAGCGTGCCCATGAACCAGCCGTGCCAGTAGTTGGCGGGGCTGGCGAAGACTGGATCGATCTTGGCCTCCGCCACGACGGGGGACCGGTACGGCAGTACGAGTCCCTCGGTGGCGAGCGGCTCGTGGAACTCGACCGATCCGCCGATGAACACGTCGGCCTTCGGCGCCGCCTTCTCGGCCCGGATACGGGTGGCCAGGGTCCCCGCCGCCGGGATCCGGATCACCTCCGTCGCGATCTTCGTCTCCTCCGTGAACAGCGTGGTCAGCGCGTTGGTGGTCTTCTCGTCCTCCGCCGCGTAGATGACGATCTTCCCCTGGGCGGCGGCGGTGCCGAGCCCAGTCACCAGCAGGATCCAGAACCAGACGATTCCGATCGGCACGAGAGCCCCATCGAGTTTTCGCATTGGCCCGTCCTCCTGAGTTGCGGTGGTTGGCTGGAGGTCCCCGCTACAGCAGTCTCGTCAGAGAATCGCGGTGGCGACCTTGTCGATCGCGGTCACGATGTCGTCGACATCCGACTCGGCGAGCAGCGGATGGAGATCGATGTGGACCGCCTCCTGGAGGATCTGGTCGGTCCTCGGGAACTGCCCCTTCCGGAGCGTCGCCTTGCCCCGGTAGTGCGGGCATTCCCACGCGCAGTGGCGCTTGGACAGGAACCGGCGCTCGATCAGCTGGTCGAAGTGGTAGTACACGTGCTGCCCGCTCGTCCACGGGACCGACGCCTTCACGTTCTCGGCTGTGAGCGCCGCCGCCACGCGCGTCGCGGCGGCCGCCGATGGCACCGAGAAGATCAATGTTGCCCCGGTCTCCCCCGCGGGATCGGCCAACGGGCGCAGGCTCACTCCCGGGATGCCCGTGATGCCCCGGACCGCGCGCGCCTTGTGCGCGCGCATCTGGCCGATGATCCACTCCATCTTGCCGAGCTGCGCAACACCGACGGCGGCGGTGAGCTCGCTCATCCGGTAGTTGACGCCGATGATCAGCGGGCTGTTCTCGGGAATCATCTGATCGAGCTCTTCGACGCGCACCGACCCCTGGTCGTGATAGCGCACCGCTCGTTCGAACAGGGCCGTGTCGTCGCTGACGAGCATGCCGCCCTCGCCGGTCGTGATCGTCTTGTGGTACTGGAGGCTGAACGCGCCGAGCTTGCCGAACGTGCCGAGTCGCCGCCCCCGGTACTGCCCGCCGACCGCCTGGGCGGAGTCCTCGAGCACCGCGAGCCCCCGCCGCTCGGCGATGGCCAGGATCGGGGCGAGATCGGCCGCCGCGCCGCGCATGTGCACGGGCACGATCGCCACCGTCGCGTCGGTGATCGCCGCCGCCACCGCGCGCGGGTCCATCGTCAGGCTCTCATCGATGTCGACGAACACCGGCACGGCGCCGAGCGTCACCACGGCGTTGATGGTCGCAACCCACGTGTAGGTCGGAACGATGACCTCGTCGCCCGGACCGACACCGAGCGCAGCGAGGCCGACGAGCAGCGCGCCGGTGCCCGACGTGACCGCGAGCGCGTGCCGGGTGCCCATCGCCGCCGCGAACTTCTGCTCGAGCTCGGCGGTCTTGTGCCGCGGATGCGGGCCGTAGTGCCGGTAGAGGGTCTGGCTCTCGAGGACCTCCAGCACCTGCGCCTTCTCCTCGGCGCCGATCAGGAGGCCGCCGGGCCAGCCGGGCAGGATGGGTTCCTTGCGCACCGGCGTCCCGCCGTCCAGGGCGAGCTTCGTCGCTTCACGCGTCATGCGCCCTCCGTGGTGCTGCGTGTCGGCCTGAACCCCGTGTCTGGCACCGTCGAACTACGCTGCCCCAAGCGGCCCGCCGCACGTCCCGCGGACGATGAGCTCCGCGGGCACCGTCGTGACGGGCCGGGCCGTGGCATCTCCCTCGATCAGGGCGATCAACCACTCGGCCGCGAGGCGCCCCATCGCCTCCTTCGCGATCCGCACCGTCGTGAGCGGCGGGTCCGTGTACGCGCTCATCTCGATGTCGTCCATGCCGACCACGGCCAGCCCGTCAGGCACCCGAACCCCGCGTTCGCGGGCAGCTCGGAGCGCGCCGATGGCCATCGCGTCGGTCACGGCGAACAGCGCCGTGGGAGGCTCCGGCAACGTGAGAAGGTCTCGCGTCGCCACGGTAGCTGCCTCGACGCTGATCTCGGTCCGCCGGATGAGCGCCGGATCCTGCGCAAGCGCCACTCCTGCCAGCGCATCCCCATATCCCTCGAGGGTCTGCCGGCCGAACGGGTAGCTCACGGCCGCGCCCAGGAACGCGACCCGCCGATGGCCCAGCCGGAGGAGGTGCTCGGTCGCCGTACGCGCCCCCGCCTGGTAGTCCGGGACCACGGCCGGCAAGTCCACGCCGGGCACGTAGCTGTCCACGAGGACGACCGGAAGCCCGCGGTGCCGGAGGGCCAGGAGCAATCCGCCGTCGAGCGCGCCGACGACGAGCACGCCGTCGACGGCACCATGGCCCAGCATCCGGTTGAGATCCGCGTCCGTGGCCGCGTCCACCGGCGGCGGGGTGAACACGAGACTGTATCGGCGAGCCTGGGTCACCTCGGCCACGCCGCCCAGGACGACCCGGTAGAACGAGTCGTTGAACACGGTGGTCATGTTGCGGCCCTGGAGCACGGCGACGCACTCGGCACGGCGCCTGGCCAGACGGCGGCCGCTGAGGTTCGGCGCATACCTGAGCTTGGTGGCGGCCAGGGCGACCCGCTCGCGCGTGCGGACATGCACTCGGCCGCGGCCGTTGAGCGCCTGGGACACGGTGGCCGGCGAGACCCCGGCGAGACGCGCGACGTCGCGGATCGTCACCATCGCGCGATGCCAAATCGATTCAGCCCACGGTTCAACGCTGTGGCGGCTGCGGCTTGACGCGGTCTGCAAAAACCATTTAGCATGCGCGGGACGTTAGCATTGCGCGCGAGAGGCCGTCAAGACGAGACTCAGGGAGCCGCGTGGTCAACGCGCTTGCGCGAGGAGGGTCGGGAATGAGCACGGTCCGGCTGACGATGGCCCAGGCGCTGGTCCGGTTCCTCTGCGCCCAGGAGACCGAGGTGGACGGGGGCCAGGCGCCGCTCTTCGCGGGTGTGTGGGCGATCTTCGGCCACGGCAACGTCGCGGGGCTCGGCGAGGCGCTCCACGCGGCCCAGGGGGGGCTCCCGACCTTCCGGGCCCACAACGAGCAGGCGATGGCCCACGCGGCCATCGCGTTCGCGAAGGGGCACGCGCGGCGGCGGATGATGGCCTGCACGACGTCGATCGGTCCCGGCGCCACCAACATGGTCACGGCGGCCGCGGTCGCCCACGTCAATCGCCTGCCCGTTCTCCTCCTGCCCGGCGACGTCTTCGCCAACCGCATCCCGGACCCGGTCCTCCAGCAGGTCGAGGACTTCGGTGATCCCACGATCTCAGCCAACGACTGCTTCCGGCCCGTCTCGCGGTACTGGGATCGGATCACGCGCCCCGAGCAATTGCTCCAGAGCCTCCCCGCGGCCGTCGCCGTCCTCACGGATCCGGCCGCCTGTGGCCCCGTGACGCTGGCGCTCCCGCAGGACGTCCAGGCGGAGGCCTTCGAGTACCCCGAGCGCTTCTTCGAGCCGCGCGTCCACCGGCTCCCACGGCCGGGACCCGATCCGGCCCAGCTGACCGCGGTGGCCGACCGCCTCCGGCGGGCCGAGCGGCCGCTCCTCGTCGCGGGCGGCGGCGTCCACTACTCCCTCGCCGACGCGGCGCTCCGGGCCTTCGCCGAGCGCCACGGCATCCCGGTCGCGGAGACCCAGGCCGGCAAGGGCGCGCTCCCCTGGGACCATCCCGCGTGCGTGGGCGCGATCGGCGTGTGCGGCTCGAGCGCCGCCAACGCGCTGGCCGCCGACGCCGATGCCGTCCTCGCCGTCGGCACCCGGCTCGCCGACTTCCCCACCGGCTCCCGCGCCCTCTTCCAGGGGCCGAACCTGACGCTGGTCGCCCTGAACGTCGCTCCGTACGACGCCGGCAAGCACGGCGCCCTGCCGCTCGTGGCCGACGCGGGGCGGGGCCTCGAGGAGCTGTCGGCCGCGCTCGGCGCCTGGCGGGCGCCGGCCGCGCGGATGGAGAACGCGCGCCGTCTCACCGCGGAGTGGACGCGGCTCGTCGACGCCGCCACCGCCGTCGGCCCGGACGTCCCGGCGACCGAGGCGCAGGTGATCGGCGCCGTGAACCGCGCGGCCGGGTCGCGTGGCGTGGTCGTGTGCGCCGCGGGCGGACTACCGGGCGAGCTGAGCCGCCTCTGGCGGACCCGCGACCCCCAGGGCTACCACCTCGAGTACGGCTACTCCTGCATGGGCTACGAGATCGCCGGCGGGCTCGGCGTGAAGCTGGCCCTGCCCGACCGCGAGGTCTTCGTCATGGTGGGAGACGGCAGCTACCTGATGATGAACTCGGAGATCGCCACCTCGGTCGCGATGCACCGGAAGCTCGTCATCGTGCTCCTCGACAACCACGGCTTCGGCTGCATCAACCGCCTCCAGCAAGCGTGCGGCGGCGCGTCCTTCAACAACCTCCTCGGGCCCGACGCGCCGGCGATCGACTTCGCCGCGCACGCGCGGAGCCTCGGGGCCCACGCCGAGCAGGTCAAGACGGTTGCCGATCTCCCGGGCGCCCTCGAGCGGGCGAGCCGGGCCGACCGGACCTCCGTGGTGGTCATCGAGACCGACCCGGGGAGGCCCTTCACCGGCGGCGGAGCGTGGTGGGACGTCCCCGTCCCCGAGGTGTCGGCCCGGCCCGAGGTCCACGCCGCCCGCGAGGCGTACGACGCGGCGCGCCGCCGTCAGCGCCTCGGTGGCTAGCGTGTCGAGCGTTCGGATCGGCATCAACCCCATCGGCTGGACGAACGACGACCTGGAGAGGCTCGGCGACGACATCCCGCTCGAGACGTGCCTCAGGGAGACGCGTCAGGCCGGCTACGCGGGGATCGAGCTCGGGCGGAAGTTTCCGCGGCGCCCGACGGAGCTCCGGGCCGTCCTCCAGCCGCACGGGCTCGACCTCGTGGCGGGCTGGTACGGCGCCCATCTCGTCCAGCGTAGCGCGAAGGAGGAGATCGCCGCGATGCAGGAGCACGAGGGGCTCCTGGCCGCGCTCGGCGCCACCGCCATGGTGTTCGCCGAGGAGACGGGAAGCGTCCACGGACGGATCGGCGTGCCGCTGTCCACGCGTCCACGGTTGGCGGACGGCGACTGGCCGCGCTTCGGCGAGGCGCTGACCGAGGTCGCGGAGCACCTGGCCGGGCGCGGGATGCGGCTCGCGTATCACCACCATATGGGGACCGTCGTCGAAACGGAGGCCGAGATCGACCGGCTGATGCGAGCGACGGGGCCCGCCGTGGGCCTGCTCCTCGACACCGGGCACCTCACGTACGCCGGCGGCGACGTGCTCGCCGTCGCCCGGCGCCACGCGGGCCGGATCGTCCACGTCCACTGCAAGGACGTCCGGCCGGCCGTGCTGGCCGACGCGCGCCGCCGCGACCGGAGCTTCCTGGACGCGGTGGTCGACGGCGTGTTCACGGTCCCCGGCGACGGGTCGGTCGACTACCGGGCGCTGCTCGAGATCCTGCGGGACGCCGGCTACGCGGGCTGGCTGGTCGTGGAGGCGGAGCAGGACCCCGTCAAGGCGCCGCCGCTCCGGTATGCCCGGATGGGCTTCGCCCACCTGAGCCGGCTTCTCGCCGACCTCCGCATGTAACCCGGCGACCACCCAGCCCTCGCGGCGTAGGAGCGGCGGAGAGGATAGATCCCGTCGTTCCAGTCAGGCCGGGTCCCTGGCGAATGGCTCGTCGACCCCGTCCTCCCGGATCGCGAGCACGAGCACCCCGGCCAGCGGCAAGAGCGGCATGAAGTACTTCTCCCAATGCATGTAGGAGAACGGCATCACGGCGAGGAAGCAGAGGACGGCGAGCCCCAGGAACGTCCGTGCATCCAGCCATTCGCCGTCCCTCCGGGACACCACGTCGCGCACGACCGAGAAGAGCACGGAGAGTCCCAGGGCGAAGGCGATCCAGAAGAAGAGGTCTTCTGCGACCACGCCGAGTCGACCGACCGTAGTCCGGAGCGCACGGTGCAGAAGCCCGATCGTGTCCTTCCCGGCGGAGACTTGGGGCGGAGCGGGCCGAACGGGGGCCAGCCAGTAGACGAGCGACGCCCCCCCGACCCAGAACCACCAGCGCCGGGATCGTCCCGCCCAGGGCCAGGGACGCAGGAGCAAGAGCGGACAGAGGTACGTGAACAACTGGCTCACGTAGAGCGTCACCGACGCCGGGTGGAACGAGAGGCCGTCGGACAGATACAGCGCGCGCGTGGCGGAAGCGGGAGCGAGTCCGTGCCACAGGAGAATCATGCCGGCGAGCGGCAAGCAGGACACGCCCAGGCCGGCGAGGACCCCGAGGTCGCTCGGTCGCCGCCACCGTGTCCAGCGGATCGCGTAGTAGAGGGCGGCTGCGGCCGTCAGGAACGCGAGGTACTGCCGCGTCACCAAGCCCCCTGCCGAGGCGATTATGACCAGCGCAGGGCGGCCGGCTGCGATCCCGATGGCCAGCAGCACGGCGAAGAGGATGGCCGGCATGTCGTTGAAGACGAACACGCTGAGCCCGATGGTGTAAGGGTGCAGGAGGAAGAACAGCGTGGCCAACATGGCGTCGCGGCCGTCGCGCAGCACCCGGCGCGCGAGCGCGTAGACCGCCATGACGGTCAGGAAGGCGATGACCAGAGACAGCAGACGCAGGCGGGGCACCTCGAAGCCGACCAGCCGCCCCCACCAGGCGTACAGTGCGAACGCGAGCGGCGGGGCGAGCTCGCCCTGGTACGTCCTCAGGGTCTCGATGCCCATCTCCCGCCCGAAGGTCCGGACGGTTTCGATGTAGTGGCGCTCATCCCCCCAGGGCGCCCGATCAAGCGCGACGAGCGCCACGACACCGAGCCAGGCGGCGCTCACGGCTGCAACGAGCAGGGTCGAACCAGCGCGCCGGTTATCTCGACTGGCGGCCGCCAGCGTCCTCACCGGGTCTCTGGCCCCGGGTGACGGACGAGGCTCGGCTCAGACCGTGCCGTTGCGTTTGAGGACAGCGATCTCCTCGTCCCGGTAGCCGAGCTCCCGGAGGATCTCCTCCGTGTGCTCGCCGCGCTCGGGGGCGGCGGACCGCATGGCGGGCGGCGTGCGCTCGAGGTTCACACCGTGCCCGACCAGCCGGATCGGCCCGAGGGCCTTGCTCACGACCGGCCGCTCGACCGGCAGCAGCCGCACCTGAGGATCCTCGAAGGCCTGCCGCACGTCGAGGATCGGCCCGGCCGGCACCCCCGCCTCGTCGAACCGCGGCTGCCACTCCGCGCGGTCGCGGGCCACGAGCCGACGTTCGAGCTCCTCGGTCAGCTCCTCGCGATGCCGGCGCCGGATCTCGCTCGTGGCGAACCGCGGGTCGTCGATCAGCTCGGGCGCCTCGAGCGCGCGGCAGAGCCGCGTATAGAGCCGCTGGTTGGCGGCCTGGATGATCAGGCTCCCGTCCCGGCAGCGGAACACACCCGTCGGCACCCCGACCGGATGGTAGTTGCCGGCCTGGCCCGGGACCTCGCCCCCGATGAGCCAGCGCGCGGCCTGGAGGTCCATCAAGCGAATCATCGCCTGGAGCAGCGAGGTGTGCACCCACTGGCCGCGCCCCGAGCGTTCCCGCTCGAGGAGCGCGACCATCACCCCGTGGGCCGCCAGGAGCCCGCCCGTGAGGTCCGCGATCGGGAGTCCCGCCCGGAGCGGCCCCTGGCCCGGAAACCCGTTGACGGTCATGAAGCCGGAGAGCCCCTGCGCGATCTGATCGAGGCCGGCCCGATCGGCGTAAGGACCGACCTGCCCGAACCCGGAGATGCTCACGTAGACGAGTCGGGGATTGATCCCCGAGAGGGTCTCGTAGTCGACCCCGAGGCGATGCTTCACGCCAGGCCGGAAGTTCTCGGCGAGGACGTCAGCCTGACGGACGAGCCGGTACAGTACCTCCCGACCGGTGTCCGACTTCAGATTGAGCGTGAGGCTCCGCTTGTTCGGGTGGAGATTCTGGAAGTCGAACCCGTGGCGGCCACCGACGTCGTCGTCCTGCTCCTCGGGCAGCTCGACCTTCACGACCTGGGCGCCGAATTCCGACAGCTGCCGGACGCAGGTGGGGCCGGTGCGGGCCCGGCACAGGTCGACGACGCGAATGTGCGACAGCGGCATGGACGCTCCTCCTGAGCGCTGACCTAGCCGCCGGCCAGGGCCTGGGGCACGACCGTCACGCCGTGCTCCTCGAAGGCCACCCACACGGGCGTCCCCGCGGGCGCGGGGCGCATGACGGAGCGATCGACCACGAAGAGTTCCCCGACCGGCGTGGAGACAGTGTACTCCATGTGCGTGCCGAGATAGGCCGCCTTGACGATCCGCCCCTCGAGGGCGGGCCCGCCCGGCGGCGCCGGCGAGAGCACGAGCGACTCCGGCCTGATCGCGACCTTCACCGGTCCCGGCGCGGCGCCGCGATGTGGCAGGTGGAGCTCGACCTCGCCGATTCGCACCCGGCCCGCCACACCGTTCCGCGCCATGAGCTTGCCGTCGACAAGATTCGAGTCGCCGACGAAGTCGGCCACGAAGAGGCTCACCGGCGCCTCGTACAGCTCTCGCGGCGGCCCGCTCTGGGCGATCGACGCGTGGTCCATGACGATGATGCGGTCGGAGACGGCGAGCGCCTCCTGCTGGTCGTGCGTCACGTAGGCCACCGTGAGGCCGAGCCGCTGCTGGAGCTCACGGATGTCCTCGCGGACCCGGCGCCGGAGCTTGGCGTCGAGGTTCGAGAGCGGCTCATCGAAGCAGAGCACCTCGGGCTCGAGGACCAGGGCCCGGGCGACGGCGACCCGCTGCTGCTGTCCGCCCGACAGCTCCGAGGGCAGCCGCGCGTCGAGACCCTGGAGGCCAACCAGGGCCAGCTTCTCGCGCGCCTGCTCGTGGGCCCGACCCCGGGGCACGCCCGTGACGAGCGGGCCGTAGGCGACATTCTCGATCACCGTCATGTGCGGGAACAGCGCGTAGGACTGGAACACCATGCTCACGTTGCGCTCGGTGGCCGGCCGGCGCGTGACGTCTCGCCCGCCGATCCGGACCTCCCCCTCCGTCGCCAGCTCCAGTCCCGCAATGAGGCGGAGCGTCGTCGTCTTGCCGCAGCCCGACGGTCCGAGCAGCGTGACGAGCGTCGCCCGCTCGATCGTGAACGACACCTGGTTGACGGCGACGACGTCGCCGTAGCGCTTGGTCACGCGGCGGAACTCGACCGCCGCGGTCCGGCCGCCGTCCTCTCTGACCATTGTTCCCCGCCTATCCGCCCGCCGCCTGGAGCCCGAGCTCGACGGGCGCCCGCCGCCCGAGCCGACGCTCGCCGACGAGCCACTGGATGAGGAGGATCGCCGCCAGCATCACGACGATCAGGACCGACGAGTAGGCGATGGCCAGGCCGAACTCGCCGGCCTCCACCCGCCCGACGATGTACGCGGTGGCGAGGTTGTAGCGCGCGCTGACCAGGAAGATGACCGCGCTGACCGCGGTCATCGCCCGGACGAAGCTGTACACGAGGGCGGCCACGATCGCGGGGCGGAGGAGCGGCAGCACGACCCGCCGCATCGTGGTGCCCGTCCGGGCGCCCAGCGTGAGCGAGGCCTCGTCGAGGCTCCGGTCGATCTGCGAGAGCGCGGCGATCCCTGCCCGCACGCCCACCGGCATGTTGCGGAAGACGAAGCAGAGGACCAGGATCACGCCGGTGCCGGTGAGCTCGATGGGCGGCACGTTGAACGCGAGGATGTAGCTCACGCCGATCACCGTCCCCGGGATCGCGAAGGAGAGCATCGTTCCGAACTCGAACAGCCCCCGCCCCGCGAACCGCTGCCGCGCGAGCAGGTACGCGGTCAGCACGCCGATCGCGGCAGTGATGGGGGCCGCGATCGCGGCGATCTGGATCGTGGTCCAGAAGGAGTCCCAGGCCGAGCCCGTGAAGTGGAGGCCGCCCGCGGCCGCACGCTCGACGCTGAAGCCCGTCAGGAAGTGCTGGAGGGTCGGCGTGTAGTCCCGGCCCATGGCCCGGACGAAGCCGCCCACGATGATGACGGCGTAGATCACGACCGCCAGCACCGCCCACGGCAGCGCGAGAGCGTAGCAGCCCCAGCGGAGGGGGGCGGGAAGCGGCACGGGGAGCCCGGCATCGCCCTTCCCGGTGACGGTCGTGTAGACCCGTCGGCCCAGCCAGCGCTGCTGCGCGTAGAACGCCCCCAGCGTGAAGACGAGCAGCACGATAGCGAGCACGGCCGCCCGGCCCTGGTCGTGGGCTGCGCCCACCACGGCGAAGAAGATCTGGATGGACAGGACCTCGTAGTTGCCCGAGAGGACCAGGGGGTTGCCGAAGTCGGCCATGCTCTCGACGAATCCCAGCAGGAACGCGTTCGCCACGCCCGGGCGCAGCAGCGGCCACGTCACCGTCCGGAACGTCGTCCAGCGGCTCGCCCGGAGCGTCTGCGCGGCCTCCTCGAGCGACGGGCTGATCCCCTGCACGACGCCGATGAGGACCAAGAACGCGATCGGCGCGAAGGCGAGGAGCTGGGCGATCAGCACCCCGGGGAGCCCGTAGAGCCAGCGCGTCCGCGGGATCCCAAACCAGTCCGAGAGGAGCGCGGTGACGGCCCCCGAGCGGCCGAAGAGGAGGATCAGCGCAAGTCCGATCACGAACGGCGGCGTGATGATCGGCAGCACGGAGAGCGCGCGCAGGAGGGGCTTCGCCGGGAACCCGGTACGGGTGGCGATCAGAGCGAAGGCCAGGCCAAGCACCGTCGTGCCGGCCCCCACCAGGACCGCGAGGAACAGCGTGTTCCAGGCCACGCCGCACCGGAGGGGGCCGCGCAGGCAGTCCAGACCCCAGATGGAGCGGGTCATGAGCTTGTCGAAGAACACCGTCGGCGCGAGCGCGCCGGCTTCGTCGCGTACCGCGCTCAGGAGCACCGTGAGGACCGGCCAGAAGACGAAGACGACTACCAGGCCGACGACGAGGCCGATCGCGCTCGCGAGAAAGGCGTCGCCCTTCATGAAGCCCCGTGCCGCCAGGCCGTGGCAGAGGAGCACGAGGCAGGCCAGGCAGAGGAGGAAGGCCCCGGCGCCGAAGCCCGCCTGGCGGGGCCCCGGCGCACCAAGGAGATCCGCGAGCCATGCCGTCGACCAGCCCCGGTGATCGATGGCCAGGCCCTGGAGGGCCGTCCACGCGAGACCACCGGCGCCCGCCAGCACGAGCACCGTCGCGACGCGCGGATCCTCCTTCGGGCGCCGCCACGCAAGGAGCGGCAGGAGAAGAGGCAGCGCGGCGGGGAGGAGCCAGACCCGGCCGTGGAGAAGGCCCTGGAGGAGGGCCGACGCCGTGGCGGCATCGGGGTAGCGACGGAGCCAGCCGGGGTCGAGCCAGCCGTCGCCCGGGAGCCCATACCAGGGCAGGACGGCGAAAGCCAGCCAGGCCAGCCTCAGCCAACCCGTCGCCGCGCGGGTCATGCCGGGCGAGGACCGACGCAGGCGGCGGTGAAGGTGGGCCCCCCCGCCCGCCACTCCGGCCGGAGGCCGGCGAGCGGGAGCCCCGCGGTCGTCACTTCGGCAGCGCCTTGACCTCCGTGTCCCACTTCTGGAGCAGGCGCTTGCGCTCGGCCGAGGAGCCATACTTGGCGAAGTCGTAGTTGATCAGCTTGATCTGCGCGAACTTGGGCGCCTGGGCCGGGACGGGCGCGTTCTTGTTCGAGGGCACCTGGTAGGCCTTCGCCTGGGCACCGATCGCCTGCGCCTCGGCCGTGAGCGCCCAGTCGTACCACTTCTTGGCGTTCGCGAGATTGGGCCCGCCCTTGATGATGCTCTGCGACCCGATCTCGTAGCCCGTGCCCTCGCACGGCGCCACGACCTTCACCGGACGCCCCTGGACCGCCCAGGTCACGATGTCGTGCATGAACGTGATGCCGACCAGCGTCTCGCCCTGGCTCATCGCCTGGGCCGGCGCGGCACCCGATTTCGTGTACTGGTTGATGTTCTTGTGGAGCTTCTTGAGGTAGTCAAAACCCTTGTCCTCGCCCATGATCTGCACGATCGTCGCGAGCATCGTGTACGACGTCCCCGAGGAGTTCGGGTCGGCCACCTGGACCTCGTCCTTGAGCCGCGGGTCGAGGAGGTCCGCCCAGCACTTGGGCTCGGGCAGCCCTTTCTTGGCCAGGAGCTCCGTGTTGTAGCCGAATCCGAGCGCGCCCGCGTAGACGCCGACGGTGCGGTACTTCGACTGCTCGGCCTGACGGACCGCCCACTCCTGGAGCTCGCCGAGCTTCGGCGACTTGTACTCGAGGGTCAACCCCTCCTCCGCGGCCTGGAGATGCGGATCCCCGGTGCCACCCCACCAGATGTCGCCCTTCGGGTTCGCGGCCTCGGCCTTGACCTGGGCGTAGTTCTCCCCAGAGCTCTTGCGGGTCATGCTCACCTTGATGCCGGTGGCCCGCTCGAACGCGGTCACCATGGCCCGGCACCACTCCTCCTGAGGCGTGCAGTAGAGCACCAACTGGCCCTGGGCCCGGGCGACCCCGGGCAGGAGGCAAGCCCCAAGCCCGGCAAAGAGTGCCACGAGAGTCCGGACGTCTGATCGCATGCCTGCTGTCCTCCTCGTCGAGGATGTGAGGTCCCGGGTGGTCGCCGAGCAGACTCGAGCCCGGGCGGGCAACCGGGCGATGCTGACGGAATCGTAACGACGCGGTGACACCCGCGTCAAGCGTAGGCGTCCGCAATTGACGGGTCATGGCGTGGATGCTAGTGTCCCCCCGGCGGACTCGGGCGCAGGGAACGACCAGCAGCGACCGGGACCGGCGTCGGCCCCCGGGCTCAACCGGGCCACGCGGAAGCCCCGGAGGATGCTCGTGACCACACTCGGCGCGGAGGTGGGGACACTGGCTGTGCCCGGTGTCCAGACGCGTCGGAGGGTGAACCGGTCGGCGATCGGGCTGGCGGCGGTACTGCTCGCGCCGACGCTCGTGTTCCTGGCTGTCTTCACCTACTGGCCCCTCGTGGTCTCCGTCCTCGGCTCCTTCCAGCGTTTCGGTCGTGTCGGCGCCGCCCCCAGGTGGGTCGGTCTTCAGAACTACCTCGATCTTTGGCGAGACGCGCTCTTCCGCCAGGTGTTGGTCAACACCGGTTTCTACACTCTGATGGCCGGCCCCCTCGCCGTGCTATTCGGTCTCGCTGCGGCGCTGGCGGTGGACGGGAACCGCCGGCTTCGCCTCCTGGCGCGGACGTTGATCTTTCACCCCGTGCTGCTGCCGACGGTCGCCATTGCCGCCACCTGGCTGTTCCTCCTGAACCCCGTCTCGGGGCCGGTCGCCACCCTGATCAGCCGGTTCACCGGGCGAGCGCAGGGTCTTCTGCAGGATCCCGCCACGGCCTTGACCACGGTTGCGCTCGTCGCCGTCTACAAGAATTGCGGGCTGTACATGCTGTTCTTCCTGGCCGGGCTCCAGGCCATCCCGCGCGATCTGCAGGACGGCGCCCGCGTCGAGGGTGCGTCGGAGTGGCGGGTCTTCCGTCACGTGACGTGGCCGTTGCTCGGTCCCATCACCTTCTACGTCGGGGTGACGGCGGCGCTCGACGCGCTCCGGAATGTAGATCACATCTTCGTGCTGACGCGTGGGAGCCCGGCGAACGCGACCAACGTGCTGATGTACGAGACGTATCTGAAGGCCTTCGAGTTCCGTGACATCGGGCGAGCGTCGGCGCTCACCGTCCTGATGGTGGCGCTCCTCTTGACGCTCGCCCTCCTCGTCATGCCGCGGCTCGAGCGCGGGGTCCACTATGAGGCGTGACTGGCCGGCGATTCTGCTGAGCCTGCCGTTCCTGGGGCCTATCGCGTTCCTGCTGCTGGCGTCCTTCACGCCGTCGCCGGAGTTCGGCCAGGGGCGCTACTGGAGCTTTCCTCCGACGCTCGAGAACTTCTCGCTGGCCTGGCAGTCGGCCACGTTCGTCCTCTACTACCGCAACACGATCCTCTACACGGTGGGCCTCCTCGCCGTCCAGCTCGTGACCGTCACCCTCGCCGGCTACGCCCTCGCGCGGCTGCGGTTCCCGGGACGTCAAGGCGTCTTCTACGTCGTGCTGCTCCAGCTGTTCCTGCCGCCGGTCGTTCTGATCCTCCCAAATTTCCTCACCCTCCGGACCATGGGCCTCGGCGACACCCTCACGGGCCTCGCCATGCCGTACGTCGCGAGCGCCTATGGGATCTTCCTCGTCCGCCAGGGGTTCCGCAGCATCCCGCCCGAGTACGATGAGGCCGCCATGCTGGACGGGGCCGGGCGGATGCGCACCCTGTGGCACGTGCTGATCCCCATGGTGCGCCCGCACCTCGCCGCCTTCTCGGTGGTGAGCCTGATCTACCACTGGAACGAGTTCCTCTGGCCCCTGGTAGCGACGTCGAGCAATTCCAATCGAGTCCTGGCCGTCGGCCTCCAGTCCTTCACGCGCGCGTCCGAGTCCGGCGCGGAGTGGGGGCTGATCTGCGCCGGCACCCTGATCGTCATCGCGCCCCTGATGTTGCTGTTCGTCCTGTTCCAGCGCGTGTTCATCCAGTCGTTCACCCAGTCGGGTCTGAAAGGCTGAGCCCAGACCCCAGCAAGGAGGCGTCCATGAGGCTTCGCGGGTTGCTCGCAGCCGTCGTCCTCGCGCTCGTCGGGGGCGTCGCCCCGATGGCGCAGGCGCAGACGAAGCTCCAGTTCTACTACCCGGTCGGGGTGGCCGGGCCGCTCGCCCGGATCATCGACAGCTACGTTCAGGAGTGGAACAAGACCCATCCGCAGATACAGGTCGAGCCGGTGTTCGCCGGAGCCTACACGGAAGCCTACGCGAAGACGCTGGCCGCCATCCAGGCGGGCACCCCGCCGGACGTGGCGATCATGCTCTCGCAGAATCTGAACGACATCCTGCTGCAGGACATCGTCATCCCGCTGGACGAGCTGATCGCGGCGGACGCGGCCCAGATCAAGATGGACGACTTCTTCCCCGCCTTCATGCTGAACTCGACGCAGGGCGGGAAGGTCTGGTCCATCCCCTTCCAGCGGTCGACGCCGGTCATGTACTACAACAAGGACGCGTTCAAGGAGGTCGGGCTCGACCCGAACAAGCCCCCCCAGACGCAGGCGGAGCTCGTCGCGGCAGCGAAGAAGCTCACGAAGCAGGAGGGCGGCCGGACCACCCGCTGGGGACTCATGATCCCGTCCAGCGGCGGCGTCGATACGTGGCTCCTGGAGGCGCTTACCATCGAGGCGGGCGGCGTGCTCTACGACGTCAACAATCCCTGCTGCAAGGTGCTCCTGACGAGCCCGGGCGCCCAGGCGGCTACCCAGTTTCTCCGGGACCTCGGGGAGAAGGAGAAGGTCAGTCCCCCAGGCCCGGTCGACTGGGGCACGACGGCGAACGACTTCGCCGCCGGCAAGGTGGCGATGATCTACTACACGACGGGAGGGCTCGGCTTCATCCGCAACAACGCGAAGTTCGAGTTCGGGACGGCGTTCCTCCCGAAGGGCCAGCGCTTCGGCACCCCGACGGGCGGCGGGAACGTCTATCTCTTCAAGGCCACCCCGCCAGACCGCCGGAAGGCCGCTTGGGAGTTCGCGAAGTGGATCACCTCGACCGAGATGCTCGCCCGGTGGTCGATCGACTCCGGCTACGTCGCCCCGCGGAAGTCGTCCTGGGAGACGCCGCTCATGAAGGACTACGTCGCGAAGTACCCCCAGGCGCTCACCGCGCGCGAGCAGCTCCAGTTCGCGCTCGCCGAGCTGCCGGTCAAGAACATCATCGAGGTCAAACGTGCCATCAAGACGGCGCTTGAGACGGCGCTCACGTCGAACCAACCCGTCGCGCAGGCCCTGGCCGAGGGGCAGAAGCGGGTGGACGAGATCCTGAAGTAGCCCGCCTCGCCTAGCCGGGCCGCATCGCCTTGCCGGCGGCGGCCTCGGGGCCTCGACGCCCCGGGCTGCTGCCGGCGAGGTCCGAGCGGACCAGTCGAGAGGTTCAGCGAGGCAGCGGCGGCTGGCCGGCCCCCAGCGCGAACCGCTCGATCACCTCGCGGACGCCTTCCTCCTCGGCGGTGCCGCACACGTAGTCCGCCTTCGCCCGCACACCCTCGGGCGCGTGGCCCATAGCGACACCGAGCCCCGCCGCTTCGATCATCTCGACATCGTTCCAGTTGTCGCCGATGGCGATCGTCTCAGCGAGGGCGAGCCCAAGGGCATCGCACATCGCCCGCAAGGCCTCACCCTTGGAGACGCCCAGCGGAAGGATCTCGAGGTAGACGGGTTCGGACTGGACCGCATGAACCGGCAGACCGGCGCCGAGGACGACCCGCTGCAGTACCTCGACGCGCTCCCTCGAGCCGATGACCAGTACCTTGTAGGGTTCGGCCGTGAGGAACGGCTCGAACGACGGTACCACCTCGGCCGCGAGGCCGTCGTCGGCCGTGTAGGCGTCGGTCAGTGGATGCGGCCGCTCGACGAGGACGCGGTCGTCGATGTAGAGGTGAGGCTGCACTTCGAGGTCACGACGAACCAGCTCGAGAGCGGCCCGAGCGGCCGCCACTGGCAGCCGGCGCTCGTAGAGGGTCCGCCCCGATGCGAAGTCGAGCACCTGGCCGCCGTTGTAGAGGATCGCGGGGGGATCGACCCCGAGCACGTGGATCCATGTCCCTGCCGACCGCCACATCCGTCCGGTTGCGACGCAGACGCGGACGCCGCGGGCGCGCGCCGCCGTGATGGCCTCGCGCACCCCAGATGTGACGCCGAGGCGCCGCGAGCGGGCCGTCCCGTCGAGGTCCATGACGACGAGGCGATACCCGACCGCGCCGTCAAGGAACCCCGGTGTCGCTCCGGCGCGCGCACTCACCGCGCGGGCACGCGGTAGTACCCGCGGTACCACTCCACGAAACGGGCGACGCCTTCCTCGACGGTCGTCTGCGGCCGATAGCCGAAATCGCGCGCCAGCTCGTCGACATCCGCCCGCGTGACGGGCACGTCGCCCGGCTGGAGAGGGAGGAAGTTCTTCTTCGCCGTTCGGCCCAGGCACTTCTCGAGCACCTCGATGTACCGGAGGAGCTCCACGGGCCGGTCGTTGCCGATGTTGTAGATCCGGTAGGGCGCCCGGCTCGTCCCGGGATCCGGCCGGTCCCCGGACCACGCCGGATCTGGCCCCGCCGGCTTCGCGAGGACTCGCACGACACCTTCGACGACGTCGTCGATGTAGGTGAAGTCCCGCTGCATCCGGCCCTCGTTGAACACGTCGATCGGACGGCCCTCGAGAATCGCCCGGGTGAAGAGGAAGAGCGCCATGTCGGGCCGTCCCCAGGGTCCGTACACCGTGAAGAAGCGGAGGCCGGTGCACGGGAGGCCGTACAGATGAGCATAGCTGTGGGCCATCAGCTCGTTGGCTTTCTTCGTCGCGGCATACAGGCTCAGCGGGTGGTCCACGTTGTCGTGGACCGAGAAGGGGAGCCGCGTGTTCGCCCCGTAGACCGAGCTCGACGACGCGAAGACCAGGTGCTCGACGCTCTGGTACCGGCAACCTTCGAGGACGTTGAGGAACCCGACCAGGTTCGCATCGACATAGGCGTACGGATTCAGGAGCGAGTAGCGGACGCCCGCTTGTGCGGCGAGGTGGACCACACGAGCGGGCCGGTGACGATGGAACACCTCGGCCATCGCCGTCCGGTCACTCACGTCCACCTGCTCGAAACCGAACCCAGCATGCGGCGTCAGCCGATCGAGCCGCGCCTGCTTGAGGGTTGGGTCGTAGTAGTCGCTCAGGTTGTCGAGTCCGACCACCCGATGGCCATCCGTCAGCAGACGCTGCGCCACGTGGAAGCCGATGAACCCGGCGGCGCCGGTGAGGAGGATACTCATGCCCTGACGACCCTCTCGCGGCGCTCCCGGACGTGACGCCTCGCGCTGACGCCGAGCGGGGGTCTTCGCCTCAGCACCGTCCGCGACCCACTACCACGCCTACCCTCCTTGCGCTGAGCGCCTGCATTCGCTTCGGACGTCGACGAGTCGCTATCTCGCCTCCGCTCCCACGACAAGGAAGCCGGCAACGCAACCACATGGTACCTGAGCCCCGCCACGGCGGGGCGCTCGCCAGGTTCGTGACACGGGGCGGGGGGAGATTTCTTGGGTGGCAGAAAGATGACATAGGAGGCTCGTCCCGAGGGACAACCCTTCGAAGGGAGGAGCCTCCTGTGGACCTGCTGACACAGGTCGAGGGCAGGGTAACCAAGATTCTGGCGCTGTGGAGGCGTGGGCGGCGGAACTGGAGGCCGACCCGGCCGGGGTGGCGCCCGACGAGTCGGAGCGCCGCTGCCGGATCTGGGGTTGGCCGTGGCGCACGAGGTGCCCTGGAGGTCTTGGACTAGTACCACCTGAGCGAGCACCTCCACGCCTGCGCGCAGGCCGTCTGGGACGTCGGGAGTCCGCAGGCCCGGACGTGGGCGCGTCGGGTTGGAGCGCAGGTCCTGGCGGGCGATGCCAGCGTGGTGCGGACGGCCCTGCATCGGCTCCGGCCGCCGACCCCGGCAGGCCAGCAGTCCGTGGTCGATCTCCAGCCATACGTCCGGACCCATGCGCATCGGATGCGGTATGGCCCACTCCGGCAGCAAGGCTATGCCGTGGCCAGCGCGGCCGTCGAAAGCGCCCATCACGGGGTCGTCCAGCGCCGCCTCAAACGGCCGGGCCAGCGCTGGAGTGTGGAAGGCGCCCGGGAGATCCTCGCCGCCCCGCCGGCTCTGGTGCAACCGCCACTCACCCGCCGATGTCACGACGGTCGCCGCCACCGGGCACTTCATTGGGCCGCCGTACCGCCGCCAGGCCGTAGCGTGAGTGTCACGAACCTGGCGAGCGCCCCCGCGGCGAGCACGAACATCACCACGGCTGACGGCGTGCCGGGCACGGAGAAACCGCTCCGCGGCCACTCGACTCACGGCTTCGGACCGGCCAGTCGTCTGTTTCGCGCGACGAACGTCCGACACACGGGATCGGCATAGAACAGCGTCACGACGAAGTTTCGCTCGAGGATGCTCGCCATCTCACCACGATCTACGCGATCGAGATGAAGCTCACCCACCGCATGGTCGACGCGCTCCGCCAACCGACAGCCCCGCAGGATCTCGGCTTCGGCCCCCTCCACGTCAATCTTGAGGATGTCGACGTGGTCGATTCCATGCTCTCGAGCGAATTCGTCCAGCGTCGTCGTCTCGACCTCCTCGAACGCTCCTCCTGCGTTCATCAGGGAATTGTCGCCTCCCCTTTCGGCCAAGTACAATCTACGGCTTCCCCGATCTGAGAAGAGAGCCAGCCGATGGATCTCCACCGTCTCGAATCCGCGTGTGTTACGCGCAAGGATCCCATAGTTCCGTGTGCTGGGCTCGAGCGCGACGATCCGCGCTTCCGGATAGACGCACGCGTAATACACCGAGGCCAACCCGAACTGCGCACCGATATCGAGGATCACCTTCGGCCGACACGCCAGCTCTACCCGGTAGTCCTGTGCGACGAAGATCTCGTAGAAGGCCTGGCAAAAGGACAGGTCATGTGGCACGTCGAGTCGAATGCGGCGGCCCTCGAATGACATGCAGAGGCTTTGAGGCATCGGAAGCCTTTCAAACTTCGCCGACACGACCTCGACGAGCTTCCACCGAAGCAGCAGATAGACCAGCTTGGCCTTGTCGCCAACTCCAGTCCCGAGTTTCACGCCGTGCGAAACGAAGTGTACGAGCTTCCGCAATTTGCCAACCCGCCTGGTCGTGGAGTCCTCGGTGAACGGATTCACGTCGGGCGCCGCTCGACTGCTGCCACGGGTGAGCCGGTTCCGTCGAGCCGCGGCTTCGGCGTCCGCGTCAGTCGGTCGTAGACCTCTCCGAGCCGCCGACCTATCGTCGTCCAGGTGAACGGCGTCAGCGCCGCCCGTACGTCAGGGATCGCCGGGGGCAGACCGGTGATCGCGTCCACGAATCCCCGGCGCGCTGCCAGCGTCGTCGCCGCGCGAAGCTCCTCGAATCCCCGAAGGCCGAAGGCCGTCGTGACCACCGGGAGACCGACGGCCAGGTACTCCAGGAGCTTGAGGCTCGAGCCCGACCCGAACGCGACAGGGTTCACGGCAACATCCGCGGCGGCCCACACCGGGCCGAGATCCCGGACGAAGCCCAGTCGGTGGATCCGACCCGTCGGCCCCCCGGCGACCGCGTCTCCGCAGTCGCCTCCCAGCAGGAGATGGGCACGCCGTCCGAGTCGTGGAAGAACGTCACGGCTCAGGAAGCGAACGGCATCGATGTTGTGAGGCGCCCGCCCGCCGACGAAGAGCAGCGCCAGGTCGCCTTCCGCCAGCCCGAACTGCGCCCGGGCTGATGCCCGGATTCGATCTCGGTCGAAGTCGAGGAGGGATCCGTCGAAGCCGTTCGGTACCGTCACCACCTCTCCACGCGGGGCATACAGCTCGCGCAGTCGATCGGCGTCACGCACCGTGCAGGCCAGGACCACATCGCTCGCGGTAACGGCCTTCCGCTCGAGCGACTCCACCCGGTGTGTGAACCTGTTGAGGCCCAGGCGGCGTCCCGTCTGCGCCCGGGTGTAGTCCGCTTCGACGTTGTGGGCCGAGTAGACCACTCGGGGGCCGCTCGGCGTTCTGGACATCCACGCCGCGTGCGCGCAGAACTCGAACTGCATCACGTCGTAGTCGGCGAAGCGCCGGAGCTGGCGGGGCCACCCCGTCCAGGACGGCTCAAAAGACAGGGTGACCAGGGACGGGACCCAGCGCTCACGGGCGAGGAGGCGCAGCGCACCCGCCGCGAGGACGTGCGGATGCACGGTCACTCCGTCGCGCTGAAAACTCCGCCACGGCTCACCGGGAGTCCAGGGACAAAGCACGTCGACGGTGAGACCCGCCTCACGAAGTCCCGCGGCGAGCCGGAACGTCCGGACCCGTCCACCGTGGGATTGGGGCCAGACGGGGAAGGGCGTGACGACGAGTACCTTGGGTCCAGTGGGCGACGTCACCGCCGAGTCTCGCTCGGACGCTCTAGCCGTCGGCGGCGCGGCGCCCGGTACGCCGCCGAACGACGTGTCTCACGCTCCGGACCGAGCGACCCGCCTGGCATGTAGGAGTAGTCCCGCGTGCACCTCGAATCCGAGTTCCCCCAGGCGACGGGCGAGGAAACGCGGGTCCGCGCCCTCGAGCCGGTGCGGCTCGAGCGTGATCTGGTCGAGTCGAGCCGCCGTCTCGTCGTCGAGTGACCGCAGAATGTCGTGCTCGCAACCCTCGCAATCGATCTTCAAATAATGGCAGCGTTCGACTCCGGCCTCGGCCATCACTTGACCGAGCGTCAGCATCGGGACTTCCTCGGGCGCCCCGACGGACACGCGTCCATCCACCGAGTCGTACATGGAGCTGTAGAGAGCGACCTTGGTCACGTGGAGCCGGGCTGTGCCCGATCGCCCACCGACGGCAACACGCCGGGTGAGGATATTGCGCAATCCGGATCTGGTCACGTTGCGGACCAGCTGCCCGTAGGTGTCGGGCTCCGGCTCAAGGGCGATGACTCGACCCGAGGGGCCCACCATGGCCGCTGCCAGAAGGGTGAAGCACCCGACGTTCGCACCAACATCGATCACGGTGTCCCCGCGCCCCAAGCGCTGCCCCTGTTCCAAATAGTCCCCGCGGATGACCGTCTCGTAGAACCCTCGCCGGTCCCCCCGGCCTGGACGCAACTCACATACGAGGCCGTCCCAGGTCCGAACGGTGTAGGGTCGGCCACCGGGGCTGCCGTCGAGCAGCAGAGGAATAGGGTTTCGGACGTGACGAAGGATCTCGACCACCTGCCACATCCGGGTCATCGTCCCCCACCGAGTCAGCTCGTCAACTCGTGGGCCCCAACGTCGGGCGCCGTTCCCACCGGGACTTGACCACCCCAGTAGTCGTGTGTACTGTGTCCCGCCATCATCGTTCCGCGATCCACGCAGGGGGAACCGACTCGGAGGCGGTAGCCTTGGAGAGGCAAGCGACCCGCGCCCGCCACGCCACCCGGCTCCACGAGACCCGGCGCCGCCGCCTCTCCGTTCTGCTCCTGCCCCGTGGCCACCACGAACTCGCTCAGGTTGTCGTACGTCTTGCGGCCCCATCCGAGATCAAGGGGCCCCCTGCCCGAATGGAAGAGATCGTGGTTCAAGGAGTTCAATCGCTCGGAGTGTGTCGCTTCCTGGTCCACACGGAGCAACGGCCCTTGGTCGACGAAGACGATGTTGTTCCGGATCACGGCGCGTCGTGGCCAGTCGGTCGACTCGCGTCGCCAGCCCGATAGGAGCAGCGCGCTTGCGTTGCGGTTGCCCCCGTGCCCGTGGATCGTGTTGTTGTAGACCGCCACGTCGTCCATGCCACCGAACAAGGTGAGTTCGCCGTAGCGCTCGCGTGTCTGCTTGCCACAGTTCGACCGTGCCACATTGTAACGGATCACATGACGCTGGGGCGCCGTCCCCTGCCACTGGCGATGGCCAACGATCGCGAAGCCCGGGCCGTCATTGTCGTGCGCGTAGCAGTACTGCACGACGCAGTCCGAGGTTCCCCAGTCCAGGTCGAACCCACCGCCATCCTTGGTGCCCGTCGTCCGTATGCGATACGCTTCGCACCGCTGAACCGTGACGTGATCGGCCCACCAGGTCCAGATCCCGTAGCGCCCATCGGCCGCCAAACCACAGTCGTGCGCCACGCAGTCCTCGATCAGTCCCCCTGAAGTCGACGTCACGAGGATCCCGTCCCTGCCGCAGTTGAAGACCTTGCAGCCACGCACCATCACGTTCCTGTGTCGCGACCCCGAAGGTCCGTAGTTCCCGGCGGCGACGATGCCCCGGTGAGTCACGTCGTGCACGATGCATTGCTCGACAAGGACGTCGTCGAGGTAGCCGGCTATCACGCGGCTGCCGTCGCGGACCCGGCCGACTGCGATGCCGTCCGTCGCGCGAGTGACCTCGACGTCGACGATCCGGAAGAACGACCGCACGTGGTCCGAGGTGTCGATAAGAAGACCCGGCTGTCCAGGGCTTGCGAGGGCTAGGTCACGCACGACCCATCCCTCTTGGTCGACGAGCTCCAGAGCCGGGCGCCTTCCGTCGCCCTCCACCCGGGGCCGGGGGCCCTCGCCATAGGCGCCCAGAACGATCGGTGCTGAGCGTTGCCCAGAACCCTGGGGTCGCAACGTCTCGGTCCAGACCCGCCCGCGGCGCAGTAGGATCGCGTCCCCGGCCCGGAAGCGGTGGGCGTTCACGGCGGACAGGCTCTTCCAGGGCGTCGCCAGCGAGGCGCCGTCGGCCGTATCGCTGCCGCCGTCTGGGTCCACGTAGTAGGTGCGTCGCTCATGCGTGGCGGAAATGACCCGGGTCGACCTGGACGTCAGCAGAACCGCAGCCGCGCCTCCAGCCACCCCGAGGAGGCGGCGGCGGGCGATCACGCGGGAGCGGTTCCCACGGGGTGGCTGGGTACCACCCCCGCCTGGGCAGGCCTCGGATCGTCGGCTGCAGGGACGCCATCGGAGCCCTTACCCGCGATGACGACGGCGAGGATGAACCCGATTACGGCGCTGCTCAGCTCACCCCCGAAGCTCCGCTCCGTCACCCCGAGTGCGCCAACGAACGCGAGGAGAGTGAGCCCGACCGCTCCCCGACGACCCCAGTCTCCATCCAAACGCGTCAGGCGGAGCATGGACCGAACGGCAAGGATGATCGTCACCCCAGCAATCAAGGCGCCGACGAGTCCCAGGTTCAGCAGGATCTCGAGGGCGAGGTTGTGCGCATGGACTGGCCTCCACCAGAAGGCCGGCCCCAGGACGATCCGGGACCCGACGGCGAAGCCCTGGCCTATCAGGAGGGAGCCGAGGCTCTGCTGCAGTCCGTACTCCCACAGCTCGACGCGCTGGGCAATCGTGTCCCCGATGTCTTCGGTACTGCCCCGGCCCAGATACCCAAGCATCCCCTGCATGTCGAGATCGGAGACACCGAGGACCAGGATGGCCAATGCCCCCAGGCCGATAGACAGTGCCCGAATGACCGGGTGGATCCGGGTGATGAACCCGACGGCACCCACGACAACCAGGGCAAGCATCGTGGTGCGGCTCTGGGTTGCCGCGATGACCGCCACGCTCGCAGCAGCCAGCCCCCAGCGCGTTCGGGCCTTCCACCCCACCGGCCAGCCTAGGACGAGGATCAGAAGGAGACCCACGCACTCGGCCAGCTCATTGGGATGTATCAGCTGCCCTCCAAGTCGCGGATACCAGTCTCCGTATGGGTCCAGTCCATACTCGGGAACCGCGATGGCGACGATCACCGCGGTAGCCATGACCGCGATGACAGCCGTCAGCGTCACCTGCACGAGACATGCAAGGCCCCCGGGTCGATCGGCCAGCGCTGCGGCCACGAGCACGCACCCCATGAGGGAGAGGGCCTTGACCGCCCCCAAGACGGGGCTCACCGACCACAGGACCGAAGCGGCAGCCCACAGGGAGTAGGTGAGCAGGACAACATGCACGGTCGGCCAGCTCTGGGATCGCCAACGTGTTCCCCACAATCCAATGGCAAATGCGATCCCGAACGCCAAGTACCGAACCGAGGCGACACTGGCGACATTGCCCAGCACCCCGCTGAGCAGGCTAACGCCGGCAGCGGACTCCGCCCCGTGGATGATCCATCCCAGGTCCAAGAAACCAAAAGGCATGGCCCCAAAAAACACGAGCAGGAACCATGCGAACGCGAGCACTTTCGTGCCGGCGCGCACGCCGTCGACGCTGACCGAGCCGACCACCGACGTCTGTGTGGCGCCCTCACGTAGGATAGACGCCTGGGCCATAGTAGATCTCACGCTCTCCTGGTACGGGCCTCACCGGTCCGGGTGGCCAGCCACCCATTCCAGCGGCGCATGGCCAAGTCCCCGAAGAGCTCGAGCCCCAGACGGGGGCTTCCGGCCAAGCTCAACGAGCCATGCCTCGCGAAGACTGACCACTCGCCCCGCTCGTAGGCGAGACGCGCATGAAGGTAGTGGAGTAGCGAGCTCATGTTCCGGTGGAAGATCGGTGGAATGCTGCCCCCATGGCTCATCCACAAGCGCTGCAGCATCCGCTCAGTGAGTGCCAATTGCACAGTCGGTGAGATCCGGACATGACAGTTCTCGGCGTGGTGTCGCGTCACCGCCAGTGGCCTCGCGAGATAGTAGAGGCGACGTGCGCCGAGAAGCATCCGGAGCCACAGGTCCCAGTCCTCGGCGGTCCGAAGACTCTCGTCGAATGGTCCGGCCTCAGCCAGCGCGCCACGTCGGATCAACATGGTCGACATGTTGATGGAGTTGCCGCGCAAGAGTTCTCGCAATGTAGGATGGTGCCCCGATTGCCTCCAGTAACGGCCAACTCGCCCCGCCTCGCCCGACGGCGACTGAACGATGAACGCACCGTGGCATCCGGCCGCGTCGTCATGCATCCCGAGCTCCCGCAGCTGCCACGCGAGCTTGCCCGCCAGCCAGTGATCGTCAGCGTCGAGAAACGCGACGTACTCTCCACGAGCCTCGGCGATCCCCCGGTTTCGGGCCGCAGAGGGCCCCCGATTTTCCTGGCGCTCGTATCGGACGGCCGACCCCAACCGGCGAACCACGTCCGGAGTGTTGTCGGTCGACCCGTCGTCGATGACGATCACTTCAAGCGTCAGGTCGTCGGACGTCTGCGCCAGCACGCTACCAACCGACTGAGACAGGAAGCGAGCGTAGTTGTAGGTCGGGATCACCACGGACACGAGAGGGGAGGACATCAGCAGACCCGCCGGGGACGGGGCCCGGTCCACACCAGCAGCGCGCGATTCGTGGGGGCGCCGCCACACACGCGCATCCCTGTCACCCGATCGTCAGCCAATGTCCGGCGTTGTGCTGAACAGCGGGCTCTTTCGCCGGTCGAGGTACGAGAGCACCCAGGATCTCGGAGTAGATCGCCGCCAGCCGGTCGCCCCGGCTATCCCACGTGAAGTCACGGAGGACTCGTATTCGTCCGCCCTCGCCTAGTGTCTGCCCGAGATCCCGATCCCGACCTACCCTCACGAGCGCCTCAACCAAACCAGCGACAGTGGCCGAGGGATTCGATGGTCGGACCCGGATCCCGCACCCGTCGGCCACGATGTGCGCGGGCCCCGACACATCGAGGACGACCACGGGCAGCCCCGCCGCCATCGCCTCAAGCAGCGCCACCGGGCACGTGTCCCGAAGGGACGGGAGACAGAAGGCGTCGGATTCTCCATACATCCGCAGCAGGTCGTGGCGGCTCACGCGGCCGGCCAACTGGACGTAGCGGTCCGCACCGACTGCTCGGGCCAACGTGTGGAGGCGCGATGCCTCGCTCCCCTCTCCGAACACAAGGACCCGCAGGGAGCCACCCAGGGCCGCGGCGATGGCAGGCACGGCACGCACGAGCAGATCGACTCCCTTGTGACGCACCAGCCGGCTCACACACAGAATCGTAAAGGGCCCACCCCGGCATGGCTCAGTTCGCGCCGACGGCACCTCGGCGGCGTCGAAGCCATACATCATCAGCTCCAGCTTCGAGCGGTTCTCCGCCCCGAGGCGAGTCCCCGTGTCGGCGTTCGCCACCAGAAGCCGTCGTGCTCGTCGCAGGCTCCCCCGTAGCACCGGGTCCCCATCGGCCAGGGCGAGCGACACCCGCCGGATGCGGGAATACCGGGACACCGTCTCGAGACCCGCGGGAGATACTTCCCCGCCCCCCAGCGGTCCGAGTACGCTCGGGGCGGTGAGGAACGGCAGCAGCGACGGAAAGCGGTAGTTTGCGATCGTCAAGTGGTGGCCGACGTCGAACCCACGGGTGCGCGCCAGCCGTCGCCCGGCGCCGTATGCCAGGGCCGAGAACAGATAGTAGCTCACCGCCGGTAGCAGGAAGCGCCCCGCGGCTGCACGCTCCCAGGGCACGTACAGAGGGGTCGGCACGTATTCGAAGGATACGCTCTCGCGATGCGGCCAGCGTTCAAGGGCACCGCGCAGCTGGGCCGGCGCTAGAACCGTTACCTCCGCATGCCGCCCGATCTGCGAGATGAAGTGATGGCCCGAGTAATGCTCGGAGCCCTCGAACGGACTGCAACAATAGGCCGAGGCCAGGACCCTCATGTCTTGCTCGGGAACCTACACCTTCGGCGCGATGACGCCGGGGATCGAGGCTCCGTTCCTCGCCATGAGCTCCCGACGCAGGGCTACAGCCTTCAGGGATAGCGCCACCGCCGCCCCCATGGCCATCCCGCCGGCTGCTCCCACGACCCCGACGGTGGAGAGTAGGAGCCAGGCCACCGCGAGACCGGCCACCCCGCCCCACACCTGGGCCACGAACACGTGCCTCGGGCGTCCCATCGCTTCGAGACACAATCCCACGATACTGGAGAGGCACCCCAACAGGTGGGCGACAACCAACGCGCGCACCACGGGGCCCGCATCATCGTAACGCCCTCCATAGAGGAGGCCGAGCAGCGGTTCCGCGAACCACCAGGTCGCCAGCCCGTATCCACCGACCACGAGGGTCACGATCAGGACGGCTTGCATCACAACCCGCCGGATCTCACCCAGCGCCCCCGTCGCAGACAGGTGCGACACGGCCGGCATGCCCAGGTTTGCCAGGGGGAACATCAGGATGTTCGTGGGTGCGAGTAGAACTCGGCTGGTTTCCAGCAGGGCCGGTGCGGTCAAGCCCAGCACACCCGCCGAGAAGTACGCGTAACCGCGTGCTTCCAAGGACTCGATCAGCGTCACGGGAGCCGACCAACGGGTGAACACCCAGGCGCGCCGTACCTCGGCACGAATCGCTTGAGCCGAGCGCTCGGGCCTGACGCCCAGCGCGCGTGCCGCAGCCACGGCCGCGAGGAAAGCACTCGCTCCCATGACCAGGAATGCATTCACGCCTGTCAACCGCCCGGCCCACGTTAGCACGACGAGTCCCGTCACGTTCGCAATCGCAAATGAGAAATTGTAAAGGAGCGCCCGGGAAACGGCCAAGCTCTGGAGGAAGGCGCGGCGCATCAATTCGAGGACGTGCACGGGCACGATCGCGACGCCCAGGGCCAGGAACACCGTTCCTGCGCCCGCCAGGACCCCGGCAATTACGACCGCGACACCCGCTACGATGGACATCACCAGCTGCATGGTCAGATAGGTGCCCGTCCGGCCCCGAACAGCCTCGGCATCCGTCTTGTCGTCGAGTGCGATGAACGGCTTGATCACCGTCGCCATAAGCACCGAGTTGGCCAAAAGCAAGGCGGAGTAAGCGAGGGCGAAGGTGCCAAATCCCTCTCGAGTCTCGCTCCTTGCCACCAGCAGCCCGGTCAGAAGGCTACTGCCGGACACTGCCAGCTGATCCACAACGGCCACGGGAAGACGGTGCACAAGCATTCGGGTAGGGGAAACCGAAGACTCAGGCCAACAGTGCCTAGAACGCGCCCATTCCCCGGAGCACGGCCAGCGGCGTCCGGCCAACAACCCAGAGATCGAGCGCCAATGACCAACGCCTAATGTACTCGAGGTCCAGCGCGACGCGCTCGTGGGCCGAGAGACTGCTCCGGCCACTGATCTGCCACAGCCCCGTGATTCCCGGTTTCACGCTAAACCGCTTGCGCTGCGTGCTCTGGTCGAACCGATCCGCTTCGACCAGGGGTACCGGACGCGGGCCGACGATGCTCATCTCGCCCTTCAGCACGTTGATAAGCTGCGGGAGCTCGTCAAGGCTGGTCCGGCGCAGGACCGACCCCACGGAGGTCACTCGGGGGTCATCCTTCATCTTGAAGAAGGGGCCACCATGGTCGCTCTCCGCGAGTAGCTTCGGAAGGAGCTTCTCCGCATCCCGGACCATTGTACGGAACTTCAGCATGCGAAAACGCCGCTTGCGGTATCCGACGCGGTCCTGGGAAAAGAACACCGGTCCCGCCGAGCTGAGCCTTATTGCCATCGCGATTGCCAGAAACAGAGGTGCCAGGAGCACGAGGGCGACGGCCGAGATCACCACGTCCATCGTCCGCTTTACTACCACCTGCCAGTCCTCGTGGGGGATCGTCGGGAACTCCAGGAACGGGATCCCGTCGATCTCCGTCAGCTTTGTACGCGTGATCCTGACGTCGAAGAGGTCGGCCATGAGCGTCGCCTTGACGCCCTCCGCCTCGGAGACCCGCACAGCGTCTTCCAGCTTCTCGTCGATCCAGCCTCGCGGCACGGCGATGACCACCTCGTCTACCGCGTGCTCTCGCAACACGATTCCGAGATCGGCGACGGTGCCCAGCACCTTGTGACCGTCGACATTGCTTCCCACGCGCCGCGGATCCCGGTCGAGCAGCCCGATGACGGCGATGCCCCAGTCGGAGCCCACCCGGAGGATTTCGAGGGCTCTTCGAGCACGCTTCCCGGTTCCGACGACGAGAACGTGCCGCCGGTACACGCCCCGGCGCTGGGCTCGTTGCACGTACCAGATGATTCCGATGCGATTCCCGAGCAGGGAGAGAAAGCTGAGCGTCCCGAACATGAGCAGGAAGGCCCGGCTCACGAAGTGGAGCTTGAGGAAGAAGCTGAACGTGATCAGGGCCACCGTCCCGACCACGACCGTCTTGAGAGCCGCACCTGCGGCGGATCCGTGAGTGTCGCGATGAAGCGTCTCATACCCTCGGAAGAACGACATCAGGAAGAACCAGAGCAGTGCCGCGACGGGTGCGATCCACAGAAAGTAGGTCCACAGCGGCCGCAGATCGTCCGTGAACCACGGGCGGAGAACACTCGCCCGCAGGAAGTAGGCGGCCAGCAGCGCGACGGCAATGCCGAACAGGTCAAGCCTGATCAGCAGCCTGCGTAGGATCTTAGAAGGTTCGCTGACCATCGACACCGTGACTACTCCGCCACAGACGCTCGGAACGGACGGTGGGCGGGCAGACGGAGGGCCAACTCGGTACCGGTCGCGTCGGAGGACAAGGTGGCCTCCCCGCCATGACTCTCGGCGAAGGCGCGCACTACCGAGAGCCCCAGCCCGAGCCGAGTCGCCCCTTTCGTGGAGAAGAGCGGCTGGAAGGCAGCCTCGCGAACCTCGTCGGAGAGTGGCGGGCCGCTGTCCACGACCGAGATGACCACGTGTCCGTCGTCGCGCGCGGTGCGGACCACGATCTGCCCGCCAGTCGTGACCGCCTCGACCGCGTTCTCGACAGCCTGCATGACGGCGCCGACCAGACCAATCGACGCCTCCACGACCAGCGGGTCCTCGGACGGTTCGAACCGGAGCGACGCGGTGATGCCCCGGCGATGCAGCCACTCTTCCCACTTGACCCGCGCGATGTCCAGGGCGCGCCGGACGAGGTCATTGACCTCCAGCGGAACGCTTTGGGCGTCGTCGGAGCCGGCAGCGGCCACCCTCAGATCCTCGAGGAGGTCGTGCACCTCACGGACGACCGCGTCGACGATCCCTCGACCCGCTGCCGTCTCGTCCGAGTGCACCGGCTCGTCGCTCGCGTCGAACCGGGCCGAGAGACGGGAGGACACCAGCCGTGCGATGCCCCCGATCGCCTCGTGGATCGCGGTCCGCTGGTGGGTGGTGAGCAGCTCCCACGCCGCGCGGCCGAACCACTCCTGTTCGCTGCGCTGCGCCTGCCGGGCCTCCACGATGCCCATGCCGACCGACGCGAGCTCCGCTCGGCGCTGGAAAGCATCGAGTTCCCAGTCGCTCAGCCGCAGCTCGTCCTCCACATAGAGGCAGACAAGGCCCGCCAGGCGGTCACGCCGCATGACCGGCAGCACGACCCGCGTCAAGGAGACCGTCTCGATCCCGGGGAGGTGGAAGGGATCGAGGGGATCCTCTGCGACGTTCGCCACGCTGACCGGGAAGCCGCGGGTCCCGCCCGCGCGAGCGAGCGCCGCCAGGAGCTGGTGCCCATCGGCCTCGGCGAGGTTGTCGGGCAGCTGCCATCGCGCCACCACCTCAACGGCGCTGGACGTCTGAGCCCGGAGGATCATCCCGCGGACCGGCATGCCCAGCCAGTCGGTGACCTCCGAGGCGATGCAGGCGAGAACGTCCTCGTAGGTGCGGACGTCGTGTATCCGCGCGACGGCGGCGGCGAGGGAGGACATGGTGCTCACTTGCTGCCGGAGTCGCCCCGCCTCCCAGGCGTGGGCCGAGGTGGTCAGAAACTCGGCGAGGATCGCATGACACCGCTCGCGCTTGTCCGGGCCGAATGGCTCCCGATCCGGCGCCCGCATCTCCCCAAGCCCCAGTACTCCGACCGTCTCCCCGCCCGTCCGGATGGGCACGAGGTACACGGATTGGAGGTCAGGGATGAGGGAGAGGCTTGCCTCGCCGAGGGACACGTCCTGGGTGACCGAGGCGGGCTGGATGAAGACGGGAGCCTGACGGTCGAAGGCGGCGCGGTGCCAGCGGGCCGCGGCGAGCGGCACGCGAGTACCGACCGCGAGCGGTACCGGCAAGGGACGAGCCGCACTCACCGCCCTCACGCGGAGCGAGTAGCTGGGCTGCTCCCAGATCGCCACGCTCGCGATGGTCACCGGGAGGGCGCTCACCATCTCGTCGGTCAGCTGCTGGACCACCGTCTCGACGCCCAGGAGTCGCAGGCTCGCTCTCACGGTCACTCCCTCGCGTCCATCGTCACGGTCGCGTCGCGGCCTCGATGGCCGCCATCCCGAACGAGTTGAGCCCGTGGAGGGCCGCCTCGTGATTGGGCTGGCGCGCCAGGACCCACCGGTACTGCTTGACCGCCTGCTCCCGCTGTCCGATCCGCGTGAACAAGGCGGCCAGCTCCATTCGCAGCTCCGTCGGCTGGGGAGCGAGCCGCACGGCGGCCTCGTAGGCCGCCACCGCCTCCCGGAGGTAACCCTGGCGGACGTACCCTCGCGCGATCTGGGCGTTGATGCTCCAGTCGGCCCTCCCGAGCTCCTCGGTCCGGCGGTACTCCCGGTACGCCTCGGTCGCCTCTCCGCGGAGCTCGTGGAGGTAGGCCGCGGCGAAGTGGGCCCACGGGTCCTGTGGCGCCTCGGCGAGGATCTGACGCCGCAGGGCGAGAGCGCGGTCGAGCTGGCCCCGCCGCGTGAGAAATCCAGCCAGCCGGGCCCGGTACGAGTTGACCTGCTGGGGCGCCGTCTCAGCGGCCACGGCCACAGCCGAGCCGTGCGCCGAATCCGCGTCGGTCCACTGGTCCGCGGCTTCGTAGGCGTCCCCGAGCGCCGCGAAGATGTCCGGGCTCTTCGGCGCTAGCACCAGCGCCTGCCGGAGCTCGGCAAGGGCTCGACCCACGTCCTTCTGGCGCAGCAGCGCCTGGCCATGCGCCAGTCGGGCCTCGGCCTGCTCGGCGGGCCTGGCCGCCACGCCGAGCGCCGTTTCGAAGGCCGCGGCGGCGGCCTCGGGGCGGCCGCGCCGCTCGAGGTGCCGGCCGAGGTCGATCAGAAGCGGCACGCGAGGCGGGACGGAGGCGTAGAGCAGCTCGGCGTCGGCCACGGGCGGGGTGAGCAGCCGGTCGGCGATATCCGCCAGCATCCACCGGTCAAGTACGAGAGCCTGCCGGAACCCCTCGGCCACCAGCGCGGTGGCCCCTGGGAGCTCGCGGGCGTGGACCAGCGCGAACAGGCCAAGGCTCCGGTGACGGTTCGGGTTGCCGGGATCATGCCGGATCGCCTGGCGCAGGTGGTCGAGGGCGCGCGGCAACAGGCTTTCCCCGGACAGCGCAGCCCCGAGCCCGCGGAACGTGCCCTCCCCGGCTCGGGTCCCGGCGAGCGACCGGCGCACCTCGTCGAGGCGACCGAGGAACCAGGCGAATCGCTCATGGGTAGCGGCCGCGCGAGGCCGCCCCCGAAGGCTCTGCTCGTAGGCGGCGAGCGCCGTCGCCAGATCATCCCGACTGGCCTCGAGGCGCTCGGCCGGAGATGCGGGCTGGCGGAGGCGGAGGCCGTCGAGGGCGACGCCGTGTCGCCAGACGCGCTGGGCCAACTCGTCGGAAACCGTCGCCAGGGCCAGCTGAACATCAGGGTTCCACGGATCCAGACGCGCGGCCCAGACAAGATTCCGCCGGGACCGGACCAGGTCGCTCTGTGTCACCGTCCCATCGGCCAGGCCGTGTCGCGCGGGAGCCGTGGCCGCCGCGCGGAGCTGCCAATCGGCCACCGCGGGTGGGACTGGCATCGCCGCCGCCACGATGGTCACGACCAGCGTCGCCATCACCGCCGATCTTCGCCACGGCCCGGACAGCCGGACACGCCACTCGTCGAGGTCCACGCGGTATCCGGCGCGGTGGACGCGCAGTGTGACCACCGCCGGCAGCAGCGCCCCGACCAGAACGACGAGGAGCGCGTTCGCCGGCATGTGCAGGCCGAAATCCGTCGCGCTGTGGACGGTCACCGCCGTCAGGGCTCCCAGCGCGCCCATGGTGAGTCCGCGTACCGCGGGGTCGCGCCGGCCCGCCCAGCGTGGGAAGACGAACACGACCAGGGCAACCATGGCCCAACCGAGGACGAGGACGCCCACGACGCCGGCCTCCACTAGAAGCTGGAGGTAGTCGTTGTGCGCATAGTCCACGCGCTTCCAGTGACCGAGGCTCTCAGGCTGGTGGGGTCGGAAGACATCCTCGAAAGCGCCGAGGCCGACGCCTCGGGCCGGTGCGTCCCGCAACGCCGCGAGCGTGCCTTCCCAGACCGCCCAGCGGACATCCCGGAAGGGCTCCTTTGCGACGACGTGGAAGCGCTCCATGATGAGGTCGCGCCCGAACCAGCTGGCGTAGACGCCGAAGACGGCGACGGCCACGAGCAGCGCCAGCGGCACCCACCGATTCCGGCGGCCGTGGAGCGTCAAGCCGAGCACCACGACGACGCCGGCCAGGACGCTCAGGAGCCCACCCCGCGACGCGGTCAGAAGCAGCGCCACGGCCAGCACGACCACGCTGACCGCCAGGAGCACCCGGCCGGCCGGGCCGATCGTCCAGGCCGCCGGCACGGGGGCGGGCGTCCGGGCGCCAGCGCGGCCGCCTTGCCGGAGGAGAAGGCCCAGGGCCAGGAACAGGACGACGGAGAAGTACAGCGCCTGATGGTTGGGGTTCACGAAGGTGGCGGTTAGCCGGTCGAGGTAGTGCTCCTTGGGAAACCACAGGATGGTCGCGCGGCCGAGCGCCTGGTTGACCAGCCCGAGGATCGCCAGGATCACTCCCCCCATGACGGTCACGATCACTAGCCGCACGATCCGGTCGCGCGTCCGCAGGTGCACACCGAGCACGAGGAGGAACGCGAAGTAGGCCACGTAGAGCCGGGCGCTCCCCCACGTCGCGTACGGACTCGCCGAGCCCGAGAGAACGAGGAGCTGCACTCCGGCGACGAGGAGCATCGCCAGGCCCGGCCACAGGAGGGGCGTGAGCCGCACGCTCAGCTCGCCGATCCGAAGGGCACGGATCAGGACCAGGGCGCATAGAAGGCCGACCGTCGTCTCGATCGCCGATTGGGCCCAAGGCAGGACGGCGCCGAACGGCAACGGCGCGCCGAGGAGGACGAGGACGATGCCCCCCTCGATCAGGCCGTCGAGCCACGCGACGGCCCGACCCGGCGATCGCTCGGCCGCATTCACTTCGACCGACTCTCCTTCGTGTAGTAGTTGTCGTAGCTGTCGTAGTGCCGTTTGGAGTAACCGTTGGCGCTGGCGTCGAAGCGGTTGACGACCGCCCCGACGATGCGGCCCCGGACCGCCTCGATCTGTTCCTTGGCGCGGCGAAGGGCCGGCTGCGCCACCGTTCCGCTTCCCACGACCAAGAGCACACCGTCCACCAGGTGGGCGAGGGCGCAAGCATCGCTGACCGCCAGCACGGGCGGCGAGTCGAGGAGGACCATGTCATAGCGCTCGCCGACCGCCACGAGGAACTCGCGCATGCGCCGGGACGCGAGCAGCTCCGCCGGATTGGGCGGAACCGGCCCGCAGCTCACCAGTGAGAGATTTGGCACCGGTGTCTTGTGGATCACGGCCTCCAGGATCGCGTCACCCGCCAGGTAGGACGAGAGCCCGGGGTTGATCTGTTGGTTGAAGAACAGGTTGAGAGTCGGCCGCCGGAGATCGGCGTCCACGAGCAGCACGGAGCGGTCAGCCTGCGCCAGACACATCCCGAGGTTGGCGACCGTCGTGGACTTGCCCTCCCCCGCGCCCGTGCTCGTCACCAGGAGACACCGCAGCGGGTGGTCGGGGTTGGCGTAGTGGAGGTTCGCCCGGAGAACCCGGTAAGCCTCCGCGGCAAAGGACCTCGGGTCGTCGCGCATGATCAGGGTTAGTGCGTTCCGCTTCACGCGTGGACCTCCTGCCTCACCGAGTCCGTGAAGGAATCAAGGGAATCAGAGCAAACACGGGCGACCCGAGGCTCTTCTCGACCTGCTCGGGGGTCCGGACCGTGTCGTCCATGTACTCCGCGAAGAATGCAACGGCGAACGCGAACACCGATCCCAGCGCGACCGCCAGGACCAGGTTGAGGGCCTTGCGCGGCTTGACCGGCCGCACCGGCATCACCGCGGGCTCGAGGATGCGGACGTTGCTCGAGTCGAGCCCTTGGCTCAGTCCGGTCTCCTTCAGCCGCTTGAGCAGCATGTCGTAGAGCTGCTGGTTGGAGTCGGCCTCGCGCTTCAGGATCCCGTACTGGATCTCCTTCTTGGCCAGGCCCTGCATCTCGTCCCGGTACTGGGCAACCGCGCCGAGCATGGCCGCCTCGCGCGCCTTCAGCACGTTGTACTCGCTCTCCATGCTCATGGCGATCCGGCCGATCTCGTCCTTGACCCGCTGGTTGATCTCATCGATCTGCGATTGGACTTTCAGCACCTCGGGGTGCTTGTCCTTGTAGGTCTTGAGAAGCCGGGACCGCTGTACCTCGAGCTCGACGGCCTGTCCCTTGAGCCGCTGGACAAGAGCGTTGTTGAGCACGAGGGAGGATGATTCGAGTACCTCCGGCTGCTGAGCCGTCCTGCGCAGCTCCACGAGGCGCGTCTCCATCTCGAGCCGCTTCGCTTTCGCCTCGATGTAGGCGCTGTTGAACTCGCTCAGCTTCTTGGCGGCGAGGCTCTGCTTCTCCTCGGCGGACACGAGTCCAGCCTGTTCCCGGTACCGTTGCAGGGTTAGCTCCGACTCGTTGACCTTGGTCTTCAAGTCACTCACGTGCGCGGTGAGCCAGGTCAACGCGTCCCGCGCGGCCCCAAGCTTCAGCTCCAGGTTCTGACTGACGTAGGTGGTCGCGAGCGCGTTCGCGATCTCGGCCGCCAGCTTCGGGTCGGGGTCGTCCACCTGGATCTCGATCAGTCGCGTATTGCGGATCGGATCGACGTACACGGTCCCCAGGAACGACGCCACGGGATCCGCGGCCTGTGCTAGTTCGGGCTTCTTGGCGAGGAGTCCGAGTGAATCGATCACGCGCTGGATGACAGGGCGGCTGCGGATGATCTGGACCTGGGTCTGGAAGAAGTCCGCGTTGTCGGCATCGGCGGACGTCACCTCCTGGATGTTCACCACTCGGGGGCTCTCGCGCTCGATGAGCGCCTTCGTCGAAGCCCGGTAGATGGGGCGCTGGAGAAACGTCGCCACCGCGACGATCGTCACCACCGCCAGCAGGCACGCGATGATCAGCCATGCGCGCTTCCGAATCACGCGCAGGTGCTCGCGGAGATGCGTGGACTCCGCGACGATTCCGGCGTTCATGTGCAACCCTCCTAGAAAAAGCTCTCGGGAACGATGATCACGTCGTTGGCGGTCAGGGGGATGTCCTTGTCCTTCCGGCCTCGCTTGATGATCTCGTTGAGGTCGACGACGAGGGCCTCCTGCCGGCCGTCCTTGTGGGTCCGGATGATCCGCGTCCGGTTCGGCGCGGCCTTGTCGGTGAAGCCGCCGGCGAGCGCGATACCCTCGATGGCGGTCCCGCCCTGGTCCAGCTGGTACGCTCCGGGCTTGCGGACCTCGCCCAGGACGTAGAACGAGTTGCCCTGCGGAACCAGCAGCGTGTCCCCGTCGTCGAGCAGGATCTCCCGGGCCTGCGGGTTGCTGCCGGTGAGGCTGACGGGGATGGACTCCTGGCTGCCGTCGGTCTTCTTCCGGAGGATCCGGGCCCCGCTGGGTGCGGCCCGCTCCGTGAGGCCACCGGCTATGGTCACCGCATCCAGGGGCGTCGTGTCCTTCTCCATCGGGTAGGCCCCGGGCTTGCGCACCTCGCCGAGGACGAAGAACCCGGTCATCTTCGGCAGGTAGATCGTGTCGCCGTTCTGCAGCGGCAAGTTCTCGGACGCCTCGCCGTCGAGCAGGCGCTTGAGGCTGACGCGGATCGTCGTGCTCCCCGCCGCGCCGGGCGCGAGCGGACGGTCGGCCTCGGGGAAGCGCACGACGATGAGCTGTCGGCCGGCCCCCTTGGCCGGCCCGCCTGCATCCGAGAGCAGGTCGAGCAGGCGCGTCCGACCCTTGATGGGGTAGGTGCCTGGCTTTTCGGCTTCGCCCAGGACGAACACGCGCTGCGAGCGGTACTCCTGGACGGCGACCGACACCTGTGGGTTGACCAGATAGTCCTTCTCGAGCAGCTCGCGCAGGCGGGATTCGATCTGGGTAGGTGTGAGACCGGCCACTGGGACATCGCCGACCAGCGGGAACGGAATGCTCCCATCGGCCGACACGACGGACGCTCGTGAGAGGTCGTCGTGGCCCCACACCGCGATCTTGAGGACGTCGGTCGCCCCGACGCGGTACTCGGACTGCTGCGCGAAGGCGAGTCCGGCCGCCACCAGCAGCAGGAGCTCGAGGAGCCCGCGCAGCCACAGCGTGGGCCGCGACCGGGGAGCCGCGAATCGGATCTCGGAGGAGCGTACTAGCATGGTCGCACAAGGGAGAGCAAAGTCCGTGCCCGGGGGACACTACGGAGAAAGTCCCGGTCGGAAGGATGGGGAGCGGGAGCTGCTAGAAGAAGCTCTCCGGAACGATGAGGACGTCGTTGGCGGCGAGAGGAGGATCCTTCTCCTTGCGACCCCGCTTGGCCACCTCGTTGAGGTCCACGATCAGCGTCTCCTGGCGACCATCGAGGTGGCTCCGAATGATTTTCGTCCTATTCGGCGCGGCCTTGTCCGTGAATCCCCCGGCCATGGCAACGCCTTGGATAGCCGTGGTCCCCGGACTCGAGCTGGTAGGCGCCAGGCTTCCGGACCTCGCCCAGGACGTAGAAGGTGTTACCCGCTGGAACGAGGAGAATATCCCCATCCTTGAGGAATAGCTCCCGTGACTGCGCATCCGATCCCGAGAGATCCAGGAGCGTCATCTGCTCGACCCTGGAGGGCAGCCGGCGCGTGAGCTTGGCCTGAGTCTGCGCGGCCTTCTCGGTGAAGCCGCCCGCTACCGTGACTGACCGAGCGTGGGAGTCACCGGGCCCGCGACCAGGCCTATGACGAGGAGGACGAGGCTGGCGGTCAGGGACGACCGCGACCAATTACTCATGACGTGATCCTGGCGGCGCTGTGCGCCGGCGGACATGTTACCCCACTCAGTAGGAGAGTATGACGCTCGCCTTCACGCGGTTGTCTGTGTAGTCGAACTGGTCGAAGTTCGAGTCCAGGATGAGCAACGAGTAGCTCAGCTCGACGCCGAGCCAGCGGCGGATCTGGTACTTGAGGCTCACTCCGGCCTCGAAGAACGTGTCCGTTCGTTCGTCGGTCTTCGTGCCGACCGTCACGGTCTCCGGATACTCGTTGACACCGCCGAGGGCGCGAAGTCGCAGGATGAGCGCCGGGCGCAGATAGTGCCGGACCTCGGCGCCGGCGTACGAGGTGACGTAGTAGTTGTTCCCCTCGAAGGTGGACTCGACGTTCGCCCGTCCGCCGAACAGGCGGACCTGGGAGGGCTCGCGATACTTCCAGGTGATCTCTCCCTCGGCGATCAGACCGTCCCAGTCCTTCGTGCCGGGGTTGTCGTAGTCCCTCCACTCCCACCCCACCTTGATGATGGCCGACGTCTTTGCGGTCAGGTCGCCCTTCACGCCCACCTTGAAGCGCCAGGCGTCCGAGTCCCGAACCTGGGCCACGGACGAGAGGTCATAGCGGACCAGGTTGTAGTCGACCTCCCCGAGGATGGACGTCTTCGGAAAGAGCCTGTAGAAGAGCGTCCCCGCCACCGTGTGGTCCTGACGGTCGAACTGGTCGAACGACGGATCGTCCCGGTAGTCCACCAGGAACCACTGGTAGTTGACATCGATCGTGTAGCGCTCGCGCACAGTGTAGTCGGCCCCGACATCGAGCGTGTTCTCCCACCGGTCCACCCGCTGGGTCAGTTCCGGCACCGGGAACCCGGCGAAGTCGTCGGTGATCTTGAATCGATCGCTCAGCCGTAGACCGAGGCCGCCCGCGAACTCGACGCGCGCCTCGGCCAGCGCGTTGTGGTGGACCGTGTCGAACTGGCTATTGTCCATGTACCGGAGGATGTCGGCCCGGTAGCCAAGCCGGATGGCGTAGCGGCGGGACGGCAGTTCGACCAGAACGCCGGGACTGATGGTCCAGATGAAGTCGTCGATCTCCTTGTTCGGGGTGAGGAGAATGTTGTCGTCGTACTCGAGAGCCAGCTCGAGCGACGGGACGATGCGGAACGGACCTAGCTCAAGGTTGCCCTGAGCGGCGGCCGGTCCGGCAAGGACTGCGATGGTGAGCAATCCGAGTCCCGACCACACTCCCCGTTTCCGCAACGCACGCATGCCACCCCCCTGGCAACCAGGCGCCGCCACCGTCTGACAGACACAGATTCGCACAGCGCCCGCCCGAGCCGACTTGCTACGGACCGACCGGCGTCTGACCTACTGTGACGGGCTTAGCGGCGTGGGACCCCGCCCGGAAGAGTCGTTGCTGAGCGGAGAATCCAGCAGGGAGGGTTGACCGGAGCTGAGGATCGTGGTCTTGGCCACGGTCTGCACGAACCCGCTCTGCCCGGCCCCGGCCTGAGCGATCGGACCTGTCCCCGACAGCCGGACCGTGATGACGCCCGGGTCGTCCCCCAGGGCGCGCCCCACGATCTCCACTCGTTCTGGCTCCACGACGATGAGTCGCCCATTGGGGAGGAGGATCTCCACGCGCCCCTGAGAGTTCTCGACGAGGATCAGGTTCCTGGCCGACGTCACGACCCGCGCCTCGCCCACCAGGGTCTTCACCACGAGCGAGCTCTGGTCGGGCTGGTAGGACGTTTCGGCCGACGCCCCCTGGCCGAGGACCAGCTCAAGGCCACCAAACGAGGTCTTGCTTGGCCCGTTGACGATCCGCTTCTCATCCTCGGCGGCCCAGGCACCGTAGGTCAGGCCCAGGATCAGCCCACCGAGCACCGCCACCAGAGCCTTGCGTGTCATCTTCACCATCCCCCGTTTTCCCGGGCACACAGCCCGCTACGACGCGCTCTAGACTTCCAGATGAGGACCGGCCAACGATAGCAGCAAGGTCAATGCCAGGCAAGAAACGACTCCTGCGGCGGCCCGCTGGGACACGAAATCCCTTGACAGAGCCGGGCGCCACCCGGATAGTTTGGCGATAGCTACGGATAAATTCCGTGGCCTTTTTCCTCTATGGAGCGGCCCCTCGTACTCGTGGTCCATGCGGACGCCGCGGTGCGCGTCCTCCTCGACCACATGTTGCCCAGTTTCGGGTACGGGATTCGCTCCGCAACATCCGGCGAGGAGGCGATCGACCAGCTGGCCGGTGGCGAGGTCACGGTGGTCCTCCTGGACCTCGACCTCCCCGGCCTGTCAGGCGCCGACACCCTCCGGGCGATCCGCGCCATGTCGCCGGCCCCGGAGGTTGTCGTCACCTCGGCCCACGGGACCGTGACCGAGGCTGCCGATGTCGCTCGCCACGGGGCCTTCGACTTCGTCCCCCAGCCCTTCGACTTCAAGGACCTCAACCACATCCTGCGCGCGGCCCACGAACAGGCCCTCCGGCGTCGCCAGACGCTGCATCTCGAGGCGGCGCTCCGGGCCCACGACCCCTTCCCCGAGATCGTCGGCCGGAGCCAGGGGATCAAGCGCGTGCTCGCCCTGGTCAACAAGGCCGCGCGGACCCTCTCCCCGGTCCTGATCCAGGGCGAGAGTGGCACCGGCAAGGAGCTGGTCGCCCGGGCGCTCCACGTCAACAGCCCGCGCGCGAACTCGCTCCTGACCATCGTGGACTGCGGAGCGCTCCAGGACACGCTCCTCGAGAGCGAGCTCTTCGGCCACGAGCGTGGAGCCTTCACGGGGGCCCACGGACTGAAGCACGGACTGCTCGAAACAGCGAACCAGGGCACCCTGTTCCTCGACGAGATCGGCGAGATGAGTCCGGCGACCCAGGTCAAGGTCCTGCGCGCGCTCCAGTCCGGGGAGTTCCGCCGGATCGGCTCCAATCGGCAGATCAAGGCGGACATCCGGGTCATCGCCGCGACGAACAAGGACCTCCGGGAAGAGGGCCGGCAGGGCCGATTCCGCGAGGACCTCTACTACCGCATCGCGGTCATCGAGATTCACATGCCGCCCCTCCGCGAGCGGACCGAGGACATCCCCTTCCTCGTCGAGCACTTCCTCCGAGTCAACGCGTATGGCGGGCGCGAGCGCCTCCAGGTCACGTCCGAGGCCATGGCGTGCCTGGTGAGGTACCCGTGGCCCGGCAACATTCGGGAGCTCCGGAACGTCATCGAGCGCCTCTCGGTGCTCGCCGACAGCCAGGTGCTCACGGTGGACACCCTGCCCCCGGCCATCGCGAAGGCGGGCCTGGAACCTGCCGAACCGCCAGGGTCCCCGCGACTGGACACCTCCCGGGGCGACGGCATGGCGGACCTCACCCTCGACGAGATCGAGCGCCACCACATCATGCGGACACTCGAGCGCCACCGCTGGAACAAGAAGCGGGCGGCCGGCATCCTCGGGATCGACACGAAGACGCTCTACAACAAGCTGCGTCGCTACGGCGTCCCGATCGGCACGCGGGGGGACGGAGATGCTGGCGTCCCGCCCTCCTAACCCGGGCGCACGGAGGCGTACATGAGCCAAGGCGCTCGGAGCACGGTCCCGGAGGCGGCGGCCGAGCGCGAGCGCATTCTTGTCTGCGAGGACGACGCGCGCATGCGGGACACGATCGTCGAGACGCTGGCCGGCGAGGCCTTCGACGTCGACACGGCGGATCGGGCGGTGGACGCGATCCAGCGCGTCATGCGCACCAGCTACCGGGCGCTGATCCTAGATCTCAAGCTCCCCGGCCTTGGCGGACTCGACGCCATCGGGGTGGTCAAGCGCTTCGACGAGTCCCTGCCGATCATCGTGATGACGGGTCACGCCTCCTACGAGATCGAGCAGGCGGCCCGGGCGGCGGGGATCTTCTACTACCTCGTGAAGCCCTTCAACCTCGCTGAGCTCGTCGCGGCGGTGCGCGCCGCCGTGCGCTTCCGTGACGGCAGCCGGCGCAAGATGTGACGGCGCTACCGGCCTTCCGGATCGACCTCCCGCCTCAGCCCGGAAGGGCCCAAGGGCCGCGTCCCTGAGTGTGAGCCGGCGCCCGAGCCTTCGGCGAGGAGGCCCCGCACCACCTCCGTGAGGCGATCCCGCAGCTCCTGGTCGTCGGGGTCGTAGACGTCGGGGATCCCGAGAATCCGGACCTTCCGCGCCTGCCCGGGCCAGTGCTTCCTGATGTAGGCCGCGTGCTCGTCCTCCATCACGCAGATCACGTCGGCCCACGTGACGTCTCGGTCCGCAACCGGACGACCGCCCGGATCCGGATCGACGCCGGCCGAGCGCGCATCGTGGTCGCCGCGACCGCCGACGCTCCACGAGAGGACTCGGAAGATCTGCTCTCCGACGCGGCTCCGGCAGACGTTGCCGCGGCAGACGAACAGGACTTTCACGGCCTGCCGACCGATCAGGCGCCTGCGCCCGAGGCCGCGGGCCGGGCTTCGGGCGGGCTCGCGCGCCGCGCCCGCAGGAACCGGAAGAACTCGACGCCCTCGCGGAGCCGGCGCCGCATGACGGCCGGGTCTCGCAGCATCCCACCGACCATCGCGACGACCTTCCGGGGCCGGAAGTAGAACCGACGGTAGAATGCCTCTACCGAGTCGAAGATCTCCGTCTGCGTGAGACCGGGGTAGTCCAGCGCGGCCACCTGGACGCCGTCCCGGTTGACCAGGTCGCCCGTCGCCCGCGGGAGCCACCCTTGCTCCTGAGCTTGGCGATAGAGCTCCGTGCCGGGGTAGGGCGCCGCGAGCGAGACCTGAATGGTGTCGGGCTCGATCTCGCACGCGTACCGGATCGTCTCCTGGATCGTCGCGGACGTCTCTCCCGGGAGACCGAGGATGAACGTCCCGTGGATCGTGATGCCGAGGGCCTTCGCGTTCCGGGTGAATTCCCGGGCGATGTCGAGGCGCAGGCCTTTCTTGATGTTGTTCAGGATCTGCTGATTCCCGGACTCGTAACCCACCAGCAGGAGGCGAAGGCCGTTGTCGCGCAGGACCTCGAGCGTCCGCCGCGGGACGTTCGCCTTCGCGTTGCACGACCAGGTGATGCCGAGCCGTCCGAGGCGGCGGGCGATCTCCTCGGCGCGTGGCAGGTCGTCCGTGAACGTGTCGTCGTCGAAGAAGAACTCCCGCACCTGGGGGAAGTGGCGCTTGGCCCGGGCCATCTCGGCCTCGACGCTCTCCGGGCTCCGCACCCGGTAGCGGTGCCCGCCGACGGTCTGCGGCCACAGGCAGAAGGTGCACTTCGACCGGCACCCCCGCCCCGTGTAGAGCGACACGTAGGGGTGAAGCAGGTAGCCGATGAAGTAGTTCTCGACCGTGAGGTCCCGCCGGTAGACGTCAACCACGAAGGGCAGGGCGTCCATGTCCTCGATCGTCGGCCGGGGGGGCGTGAAGCGGATCCGGTCCCCGTTACGGTACGCGATCCCCTTCACGTCGGCGAGCGGCCGCCCCTCCGCGACCTCGGCGCAGGTATGATCGAACTCCCCCACCCCCACCCAGTCCACGGCCCGCGCCGCTCGGAGCGACGCCTCCGGGAGCACGGCCACGTGGGCGCCGACCATCCCAACCAGGAGCCGCGGGTTCTCGCTCTTCAAGCGCTCCGCGACCCGTACGTCGCTCCCGAAGGAGGGCGTGCTCGTGTGCATCACGACCTGGTCGTACTCGCGGGCGAGTGGCGCCACCTGCTCGATGCTCAGCCCGTCGGGCGGGGCGTCGACCAGCCGGCTGCCGGGCACGAGCGCGGCAGGCTGGGCCAGCCAGGTCGGGTACCAGAACGAGCGGATTTCGCGGCGCGCCTGGTAGCGGGAGCCCGCGCCGCCGTCGAACCCCTCGAACGAGGGGGGATGGAGGAACAGCGTCCGGAGCGCCACGACACCCTCAGACACGGCCCGGACTCCGCTGGTCGGACGAGACATGAGCCTGAAGTGGGGTCGGACCGGGGGTCGGGCGGGCGGTCAGCCAGCCGAGAGCCACGAGCCCGAGCCCCGCATATGCCAGCTCTCGGATGCGCCGCACGACACCGACCGTGAGGCCACGGGCCGGGTTGAGCCCGAGGGCCGCGAAGAGCACCACCTTGCCCCCCTCCTGCGTCCCGACCTTGGCGGGTACAAAAAAGAGGATACCATCGATCAGCACCGACCCTGTCTCGAGCGCTAGCGCCGTCTGCCAGTCCACCGTGCCGCCGACCCAGTGGAGGATGAGGTAGATCTCCGCGGCGCCCACGGACCACCCCGCGACGAAGCAACCGAGCGAGGCGGCGGCCCGCCACGGGCCGAGGCGCGCGAGCGCGGCATCGAGATCGCGGCCCGGTCCGGCCCATGATCCCGGCAAGAGCCAGCCGAGACCCACGCGGCGGAGCACGCCCCGGGTCATCGTCCAGAAGCCACGGTCGACCGCCCAGACGAACGCCGCCCAGTGCGCGACGGCGGCCGCTCCGGCCACGCAGGCGGCGACGATCGCCCCCGTCGACCCGAGCCACTCCTGCGCGACTGCCAGCCCCGGGAGTACGATGGCGAGCCCAAGCAGGATGAAGACGGCCTGCGCCAGTGACTGGCCGATCTTGGCGACGCTCACCGACCCCAAGCGGAGGCTCGCGGGGACCTGCGGTCCGAGCAGCCGCAACCGGAGGAGCTCCCCCCCGACGGTGGCCGACGGCGTGAGGTAGTTGACCCCGTCGCCGGCCAGGCGGGCGGCAAACAGCCGTGGAGCGCTGACCGGCCGCTCGCCGCTCGGGAAGCCCAGGGCCCAGCCGCCGGTGTTCAGGGCGACACTCAGGCTCTCGACCAGGAGGATGGCGGCGAGGCCCCAGCCCATCGTGCGCAGGTCCCCGACGAGGGTGTCGGCGCCGATTGCCCAGACTGTGACGGCCAGGACCGCCACGCCGAGCGCGAGGCACACCAGCTCGATGCCGCGGCGCCGGAGCGTCCTCACCGGGACACCGCCTCCCGGCGGCCTCTGGGCATCGCCAGGAACCGGTACGCGATCAGGGCCGCCGTGAACACCCACGCGCCCCCGGCGGCGGCGTAGAGGAACCACTCGAGATGGCCGATGGCCGCCAGCACGAGGAGCAGGTACGTGTAGTCGCGGCTCGCCAGCTTCTCGGCGAGCGACGCGCCCGGCCTCCCGCTAAGGCTCCCCGAGTCACCGGCCCAGTGGAGGTCGCCGCCCCCTCGGAGGGCGGGACGGACGAACACTAGGTGGACCACCGTCATCGCCGCCCCGACGCCGGTGAGCAGGGCCAGCGCCGCCCAGGCACCGCTGGCCGGCAACCCCTCACGCAGGAGACCAATGGCCAGCCCGACGAAGACCGCGACGTGCACGACGTAGTCGCCTATCACGTCCAGCCGCGCGCCCGCCGGACTCTGCGCGAGCTCCACCCGGGCCATGTCTCCATCGACGCAGTCGAGCACGATGGAGGCGACCAGGAGGAGGAGTCCGCCGAGCCGTTCCCAGTACGACACGGTCGCCAGCCCCGCCGCCCCGAGAAGCCCGACCGCCGCGCTGAGCAACGTCACGTGAGACGGGGCGAGCGGCGTCCGAAGGAGCAGTCGCGTCAGCGGCCGGGACATCGGACGGTCCAGCATGACCGCGAGATAGCTGTCGCCCCGCTGCCGATCCGCGAGATGGTCGAGCAGCGCCCGCTCCAGGCGGGCGAGCGACCCACCGGTCCCGAGCCGCATCGCGAGGCCGGCCACGATCCGCGTCCCCGGCCCGGGCAACTCCTTCCAGAGGTCGGCGCGATCGAGACACGCCGCGGCACCGGGGGAGCACACGACGCCCACGAGGTCTCCGGCCGTGGTCCACACGGGGCCCGGGCTGGTGTCACGGAGCGAGGCCATGGCCGCGGCATCCACGAGAACGTCGCCGGCGAGCAGGAGGGTCAGCGTGTCACCTGGGCCCGGGGCCTGCGCCATCTCCGTGGAAGCCGCCTCGACCCACCGGAACGGCGTCGCGCGCCGCGCAAGCGGCTCGGCGACCCATCGGGGCTTCCCCGAGACCAGGAACCCCACGTCGCCAAATCCGGCCTCGTGCAAGGCGAGGACGGCACGCACGGCGAGCGGTAGACCGCCGACCACGGCCCCGGCCCCCGGTCCCGTCCCGAGCACGATGGCGCGGTGGACTCTCTCCAAGCGAGATCTCCCCTTTCTCAATCCCTGACAGCCCGCCGGTCTGGCGTGCTGCCACTGTGCGCAGGGTACCAGAACTGGCCGGGCGGAGCCGGGTCAGCCCTGTGCCCGAAAGTGCCGTCTATGGGATCAGGCTTGACTTCCATACAGTTCCGCTCGGCCCGCCCAACCGTCCGAGTTGTCAGGAAGTCAAGGCCTGACCCCGGTGAGCCGACTCCTCGGCCAGCTGACCGTCGGTCAGGGTCAGGGTGCGGTCCGCGGCACGGGCGAGCTCCGCGCTGTGCGTCACCAGCAGCACCGCCGATCGGCCGCTGCGCGCCCGTGCCCGGAGCTCAGCCAGCAGGATAGCCGCGTTCTCCGCATCCAGGTTGCCCGTCGGCTCGTCGGCCAGGATCACGGCCGGGTCGTTGAGAACGGCCCGGCAGAATGCGACCCGCTGCTGCTCACCGCCGGAGAGCGCGGGCGGGTACTGGTCGGCACGCTCCCAGACGGAAAGCCGCTCGAGAAGGCCGTGCGCCGCCGCCTCGGCCTCCGATCGCGCGCGGCCCACGTAGCGCGCGGCGAGGAGCACGTTCTCCCGCGCGGTGAGCTCGGGGATCAGGTTGAAGGTCTGGAAGACGAAGCCAAGGTGCCGGCCGCGGAAGCGGGCCAGGGCCCGTCGGCTCGCCCCCGTCAGGCGCTCGTCGCCGAACCAGAGCTCCCCGCCGTCGGACCGGTCGAGGCACCCGAGGAGGTTCAGGAGGGTCGACTTCCCCGATCCGGAGCGTCCGACGACGGCCACGAGCTCCCCCGGCGCGAGCGCGAGATCCACCCGCCGGAGCACCTCGAGGACGCGCCCGGCCGGGGTGTGGAAGCCCTTCGCGAGATTGGCTGCCCGGAGGATCGCGCCGCCCGGCATGGCCTCAGGCTCCGCGGCGGACCGCCTCGGCCGGGGGCACCCGAAGGATGCGGACGGTCGCGTAGGCGCCGGCGATGGCCCCGAGGACGACGGCGAACCCGAGCGCGAAGGCCACGAGCTGACCGGAGAAGAGGAAGAGCTGCTGCCCCGCCTGCGCCGCGCGGGCGTCGACCGCCTTCCCCGCCAGCACCGCGAGGACGGTTCCGAGGACGCCGCCGCCGAGACTGACGGCGAGGCTTTCCCGGAGGACCTCGCCCAGGAGCTGGAGGTCGGTGGCGCCGAGGGCCTGCTTGATCCCGAAGTCCCGGATACGCTCGAAGGTCGCGGCCGCGACGGTGTTCGAGAGGGAGAGTCCGCCGATGAGGAGCCCGATTCCGGCGATCCCGGCCATCAGCCAGACGAAGAACGCCGTCGATGCCTCGAGGCGGCGCGCCACCTCGCCCGGCGCGGCGACGTTGACGCCAGGCACCTCCTGGCGGATGCGCGCCGCGAGGACATCGGGCTCCACACCATCCGCCCACCCCACGGCCGCGCCGGTGTTGAGGTCGTGCTGGGCGAGGACTCCACTCGCGCCGAACAGCGCGCGCAGTGTCGGGTCGAGGGCGAGCCAGAGCTCACGGGCATCCTCGATTGGCACGACGGCGAAACGGTCGGGCGCCGTGAGGAGACGCTCCAGGACGCCGACGACCTCGAAATCGCGCTCGCCGATCCGGAGGCGGGACCCGGGGCGGAGCGTCCGGCCCACCGCCAGCTCGGCGCCGACGACGACGCGCCCGCGGTCGGTCGGGACCAAGACACGCCCCTCGGCGACCGGGAAGCTCGGGTAGTTGCGGTTCGGCGTCGGGACGCCGAGGTCGACCCCCAGGATCAGCTCCTGGTTCACCGAGAAGAGCTCGGACGTCGCCGGGTTCAAGGGCAGCATCACCTGCGCCTGGACGGCGGCGACGCCGGGCACGTGGCGGATCGCCTCGATGGTCTGCCGCCGCAGGAGGCCTCCGGCCGTGAACCCAGCTCCCGTCCCGATGCCCGCCCCCGCCACCGAGATCTGCCCCAGGACGAAGCGGTGGCCGCCGTCGATGAACCGGCTGATGCGTAGCGCGAGCGCGCCGAGGGCCACGAGGCCCGCCATCCCGACGGCGATGCCGGCGACGGCAAAGCCGTAACCCCGGGGCAGCAGGCGCCCGCGGCGCGCCACTCCCCGGCCCGTCACCACGAGAGCTGCGATTCGACCGGTTGCCCGCGCCGGCGCCTGAGCCAGCGGGCTCGCCGGACGGCCAGCCGCACGCACTCGAGCCGGGCCCGGAGCCAGAGCGGCTGCCCGAGGAACGCCCCGCCCGCGAAGACCGTGGTGAGGGCGTCCTTCAAGGTGGCGGGCGGGCGGGGTGCGAAGAACACGTCGAGGAAGGACGGGTCGTAGTAGCGCTCGATGAACTCGAAGAACAGGGCGATCCCTGCGTCTACCCGGCGTCGGTAGGCGTCGAAGCGGCCGGCGCGGAACTCCCCGTCCCGGAAGGCGCGCACGATGACTCCCGACGCCAGCTCCGCCGACTGCATCGCCACGTAGACCCCGGTGGAGAACACCGGGTCGACAAACACGACGGCGTCGCCGATCGCGACGAAGCGGTCCCCGACGGCGGGCTCGGTCCGGTACGAGAAGTTGGCCACCCGGTGGACCGGGGTGACGCGCGTCGCGCCCGCAAGGCCCCTCGAGGCGGACGGGGACGCCGCCACCATCTCCTCGAACAGCGCCTCGACGCTGCCCTGGCGTGCCTTGAGGGCCCGCTGATGGAGCACGACCCCCACGCTCGTCAGGTCGTCCGAGAACGGGATCCACCAGAACCAGCCGTGCTCGAAGAGGTAAGCCTGGAGGTGTCCCTCCATGCGCCCGGCAGCCCGCGGGGCGCCACGGTAGTGGGCGAAGAGCGCTGCCTTGCCGAGATCGGGCAAGGGCATGCGCCGGCCCAGGCGGGAGGCAACCAGCGCATCGCGGCCACTCGCGTCGACCAGGAACGCGGCCTCGATCTCCTCCACGGCCCCGTCACCGGCCTTCACGGTGAGCCGAACACCGCCGTCACGAAGGACCACTTCGCGCACCTCGGCGCCCTCGTGAACGACCGCCCCCTCCTTGGTGGCGTGGTCGAGGAGAAGGCGGTCGAAGTCGGCCCGGGGAACGTTGTACGCGTGGTCTTCCCACGAGGGGCCCCGCCGGAAGTTCAGGGTCACCTGGCGGCCCTCGGTTTCATCGACGAACACGGCGCCGTTCTTCCGCTGGAACCCGGCGGATTCCATTCGCTCGCGGACGCCCAGCCGCTCGAAGAGGGGCAGGCTCGCCGGCAGCAGCGACTCGCCGACGTGGAACCGCGGGAACCGCTCGCGCTCGAAGCAGACGACGGCGAGCCCGGCTCTCGCGAGGAAGGCCGCGATGGTCGACCCCGCCGGGCCTCCGCCGACGACCGCGACGTCACATCGGATGGGCATGGCGCGTGCCCTTAGCTGCGCCCCACGGACCCACGGCTGCTCAGAGTTCCCGTGCGAGGCGGGCGTCCGACGCCACCGGAGCCGGCCGGCTAAGGCGGGCCGGGCTCCGACGGTCGAGCCAGACCCGCGTCAGGTACCAGGCGATCCGGGCGACATCCGTCACCGCGTGGAAACGGCTCCGACGACCCCGAGGGTAGACGGACCGGATCGGCACCGAGACGACCCGATAACCCGCCCGAGCCGCTCGGACCAGCGCCTCCGTCTCGAGAACGAACCGTCCCTCGCGCAGCGCGACTTCGCGCAGGAACGCTCCGGGATAGATCCGGAACCCGCACTGGCTGTCCGACAGGGGGGCCGGCAGGATCGGCCCGAGAGTCCGGTCCGCCGTGCGGATGGCCAGGCGCCGGAGCGGTGGGATCGGATCGCCTCCCCCTGCGCTGAACCGGTCGCCCAGGACGAGGGCGTCCGGGGCCTGGGAATGGGCGAGAAGGAGGCGGGGCAGGTCCTCCGGGTCGTGCTGGCCGTCCCCGTCCAGGGTGACGACGGCGGTCGCCCCATGCCGGAGCGCGGCGCAGAACCCCGTCCGGAGGGCGGCGCCCTTGCCCAGGCGACGGGCGTGCCGCAGAACCTCCGCGGCACCCGCACGAGCCGCCACCCCGCCGCTCCCATCGGTGGACGCGTCGTCCACCACGATCACGGGGCAGTGCGCTCGAAGCCGCTCGACGATGGTGCCCAGCGTGCGGACCTCATCGAAGACCGGGACGACGGCCCAGAGCCCGGCCGTCACGCGGCCGCCTGCCGATCCTGGCCGAAGGCCTGGAGCACGAGGGCGACGTGGGCCCCGCCGCGGGCGAGGCCGTGGACCAGCGCCGTCTCGGGCGCGCCGTCGGGCCGGCTCTCGGTCGGGCGCGTCACGAACCGGAGGTCCCGGCGGATCGGCTCGGCGAGGTCCGGGAGGGCGGACACTCCGGAGCCCGCCACGGCGAGCGCCGCCGCGGCCGCCCGGAGCGCGCCGAGGCCCGCGTGCTCTCCGACAAGCGGGGTCAGCGCGGTCAGGCAGGGCCGCTCGGCTCCCGCCCCCAAGGCCCGGGCGACGAGGTCGAGCTCGCAGGCGTCGTGCGCCGGATGGCCCGACCCCGTGAGGTACACGGCGGCCACGGCCTCGGCTGGGACGCCGGCCGCCGCGAGCGCGCGGCGGACAGTCCGAGGGTCGCGCCGCTGTGGCGTCGGAAACCCGTGGGCGGGCGCCGGGAGATTGCCCCACGCCGCTCCCGTCAGCTCGCCGTAGACCGGCGCGCCTCGCGTCAGGGCAGCATCCGCCGCCTCCAGCACCAGGAACGTCGCGCCCTCCCCCAGGACGGTGCCCGTCGCCCGGCGGTCGAACGGCCGGCAGCCCTCGGGCCCCGGCTTTGCGCGGGACATCGCCCCCAGCCGGCTCAGCTCACGGTAGAGGATCGGGGAGAGCTCGTCGCTCCCGCCCGCCAGGACAGTGCTCGCCCGTCCCGAGGTGATCAGCGCCGCACCGCGTGCCACGGCGAGCTCGCCGGCCACGTTCACCTCATTCAGCGTGAGCATCGGTCCGCGCACGCTCACCGCGATCGCCACCTGGGCGGCCATGACGTTCATCACCGTGTTCGGGAAGACGAGCGGCGAGAGCCCGAGGGTCCCCCGCTCGAGGAAGCCGAGGGCGAAGCTCTCCGAGGAGCGAAAGTCGCCCCAGTCTGATCCGAGCACGAGCCCCGCCGCCGCCAGCTGGCCCGGCTGGAGGCCCGCGTCCGCCAGGGCGAGGCGGGCGGCGACGACCGCGAGCTGGCTGGCCCGCGCCAGCCGGCGCGCTTCTCCGTCCTGGAGGTACGCCGTGAGGTCGCCGACCTCGCCGCCGAGGCGGCTCGAGTAGTCGTCGGTCGGAAAGGCCCGAACCGGTCCGATGGCGGGCAGACCTCGCGTGAGCGCCGCGCCGACGGCCGCGCCCCCGCCGGCGCCGAGGGCGCTCACGCTGCCGATACCGGTGACGACGACCCGGGGCCGCGCACGGCTCCCGCGCTCAGCGGGCATCCAGGCTCCGCGGAGCGGCGGCGCGCCGGAACAGGAGGCTCAGGTTCTGGCCTCCGAACCCGAAGGAGTTCGACAGGGCGCACTCGACCGTGGCGGGACGCGCGACGTTGGGCACGCAGTCGAAGGGGACCTCGGGGTCCGGCTCGGCAAGGTTGGCGGTGGGCGGGACCAGGTGGTGAACGAGCGTCAGCACGGTCGCGATCGCCTCGAGGGCGCCCGCCGCCGCCATGGTGTGGCCCAGGAGGGACTTGTTCGCGCTCACGAGCACGGCGTCCGGGTCGAACAGCTTGCGGAGGGCCGCGGCCTCGACACGGTCGTTCTGAGGCGTGCCCGTCCCGTGGGCGTTGACGTAGCCGACGGCGCTGGCCGGGACCCCGGCCCGTTCCAGCGCCTCCGCCATCGCCCGGACGCTGCCCTCGCCGTCGGGGTGCGGGGCGGTGAGATGCCAGGCGTCCGTGGTCAGGCCGTAGCTGGCCAGCTCCGCGTAGCCGCGGGCTCCACGTGCCCGAGCGTGGGCTTCGTCCTCGAGCACCACGAATCCCGCGCCCTCCCCGAGCGACATGCCGCGGCGATCCCGCGCGAACGGACGGCAGGGGTCGGGATCGAGCAGCTTGAGCGCATTGAAACCCATGAAGCAGATGCGGGTCATCGCGTCGACGCCGCCCGCGAGGGCGAGCGGCACCTCGCCGGAGGCGATCAACTCGGCCGCCAGCCCCAGCGCCGCGCCGCCTGAGCTGCAGGCCAGGACCACGGTCTCCTTGGGACCGGTCGTGCCGAAACGCCGCGCGACGACGTCGGCATGGGCGAACGGCAGGACGGTCCGCAGCGCTGTCCTGAGCGCCGGGTCGTCGACGCCATCGCGCTCGCGCCGCCAGAACCAGGTCTCGGCCTCCAGCATGCCGCCCCCGATGCCGCCGACGACGACCGCCGCCGGGCGCAGCTCCGCGCGCGAAAGGCCCGCATCCAGGACGGCCTCGTCCGCGGCCACCAGCGCGAACCGGTCGGACCGCGAGCGGCGCGGGGACACGCCGGGAAGCTCGGTGTCGGCCGGGACCTCGGCCCCGATGCGGGCGCGGAAGCCCTCCGTGTCGAAGAGGCCGATGGGCCCGATCGCGCACCGCCCCGCGGCCAGGCCGTCCCAGAAGGCGCCCCGACCCGACCCGTAGGGGCTGACGACGCCGAGGCCCGTGACGAGGACCCGCGTCATTCGGGACGGGGCCTCATGTGCTCTGGACGCGCGCGCCCACGAAGCGCGCGAGGGCGCCGAACGTGGCGAAGTGGGCCGCCACGTCCTCGCCCTCCTGGATCACGATGCCGAAGCGCTCCTCCAGCGCGATCGAGAGCTCGATGAAATCGAGCGAGTCGAGTCCGAGCGTGCCGTCGACGCCCTTCGGCAACGGCGTCTCCAGGGTCAGCGCGGTCAGGCGCGCGGGGTCGAACCGGAGCCGCTTGACGATGATGTCACGCAACTCCCCGATGATCGCTCGCTCGTCCATCCGTCCTCCCCTATCGTGCCTACCGGGACCAGAGGAGCGCCGTGTATTCGCTCCGCCACGTTGCGGTCAGGAGCCAGGGCTCCGACGCTCTCCCGCGGTGGGCCCGCGCCAGGCCAAGGAGCGGGCCCACCGCCAGAGCTTCGCCCAGACGGGGCATCGCCGGCGGGGCGCCCCGGGCCGCCAGAATCCCCGCCTCGACGGTCTCCCGGCCCGCCCCCGTCGCCCCGCTCCACACGAGGCCGGGGCGGTCGCCGTCGAGCACCCGCTCGAGCACCGCCGTCACCGTGCCCCGTGAGCCCGTCGGCCCGCCGAGCGCGGACGCCCAGCGGAGGGCCCTCCCCTCGCCCGCTTCCAGGAGCAGGCACGCCGCGCCCTCGACGAGGGGCCCAGCGTAGAGCCGGCGGGCCCGGCCGAACAGGTCCCGCACCTCGTGAAACGCCTCCACCGCCAGCACGAGGAGCCGGTCGGCGCGACCCTCGGCTAGCCAGCAGGCCGCCCACCAGAGCGCCTGGAGGGTCGCGGGGCCGCCGCCCATGAGGTTGACGTACGGTCCCCGGATCCCCAGCTCGATCGTCACCTCGCCGGGCACCGCGCTGGGCGAGGTGTACGGGAAGTGAAGCGTCGTCGAGGTCTCGTCCTCGAGGAACGCCCGGTTCGCGGCGGCGTACCCGGTGGCGCTCACGTACAGGATACCTGTTCGCGGACCCGCCAGCTCGGCCTCCGCGAGACCGGCGTCGGCGACGGCTGCCTTCGCGGCCGCGACGGCGAGCAGGCATTCTCGCGTCGCGCGCCGGAACCGGTCGCCGCCCAGGACCGGTGTCGGCGCCGTCACCAGCCCTCGGCCAAGCTCGCCACGCTGGGAAGGTGCGTCCGGCAGCGCATGGACGCCCTCACCCCAGCCCGTGATCGCGCCGATGCCCCGAATCCTGGGCGCCGGCGTGGCCGCGGGCTCCCGTCGTGCCGCCGCCGTTCTCACGCCGGCTCCTCTTCGCTCGCCAGCACGAGCGCAGCGTTGCACCCACCGAAGCCGAGCGAGGTCGACAGGCTCACTCGGGGTCGCCAGGCCCGCGCGGCGTTCGGCACGCAGTCCAGGTCACAGTCGGGGTCGGCCTCGCCGTAGTTGAGGGTCGGCGGCACCTGGCCGTGACGGCCGGCGAGAAGGCACATGATTGCCTCGAGGGTCGCCGCGGCACCCATCGTGTGGCCGAGGTGCGCCTTGATGGAGTTCACCGGGATGGCCTGGGCGCGCCGGCCGAGCACGCGCTTCAGCACCTCGGTCTCGACGCGGTCGTTCGCCGGCGTCCCCGTCCCATGGGCACTCACCAGGTCCAGCGCGCCCGGCCCGAGCCCGGCCTCCTCGAGGGCGGACCGCACGGCGAGCTCGAGCCCCCGCCCCTCCGGGTCCGGCGCCGTGATGTGGGCGCCGTCCGCCGTGCTCGCGTGGCCGAGAAGGTGCCCGAGCGGCCGGTGCCCGCGGCGCGCGGGCGCGTCAGCCCGTTCCAGCACGACCAGGCCCGCGCCCTCGCCGAGGAGAAGCCCGTTCCGACGCCGGTCGAAGGGGCGCACGGCATCGCGCGTCAGCGAGCGCAGGACGTTGAAGCCGCGCTGGACGAACCGGCAGAGCACGTCGGCCCCACCCGCCAGGATGACGTCGGCCTGGCCCGCGCGCAGGAGATCGGCGCCGAGGCCGAGGCTGGTGGCACCCGACGCGCACGCCGTCGTCACGGTCAGGACCGGCCCCCGGGCTCCCAGCCAGCGCGCCAGATTGCGCGTCGGACCGTCATACACGGAGCCCGCCAGCGCGCTGAGTGCCCCCGGCGCGGCGAGAGCGCGGCTCGCCTCGTCGATCCCGCCCAGGGCGGTGCCGACCACCACCCCGATCCGATCGGGCTCGGGCAAGGCGTCGCGCAGCCCGGCCGTCTCCAGCGCTTCCCGAGCGGCCTGGATGAGGAATCGCGACGTGCGGCAGCGGGCGACACGGCGGGACCCCCCGTCGCCCCTGCGGGGCGCGCTCGGGATGTCCCGCCGGAGCTTCTTGATCTCTCCGCCCCGCGTGACGCGAAGGTCTCCCACCGGAAAGCCTTCGATCTCGCTGATACCGGAGGCCCCCGTCACGAGCCCGGCCCAGAAGGCGTCGAGGTCCTGGCCGATGGCGGTCACGACGCCGGCGCCCGTGATCGCGACCGGGCGCACCCGGGGGCCCCGCGCGCCCGTCACGCCGCACACTCCCAGACGTCGTAGAAGTTGAACCACTGATCCCAGTGCATCCGGACGTAGCGCTCGAGTGTCACCACCGCGGCGTGGAGCGCCTCCGCCTCGGCTCCGCGCGATACCGCGAGTGCCGGCTCCACGTGGAGGCGGTAGCTGCCATCGGGCTCGAGCACGCAAAAGGCCGGGACGACCGGCGCTCCGGCCGCGGCCGCCATCACGAACGGCCCCAGCGGGAACGTCGCCGGCGCGCCGAAGAACGGGACCACGGCGTCTCCGCGCCCTCCCACCGCGCGGTCGAGCTGGAACGCGACCACGTCACCTCGCCGCAACGCGGCGACGAGCTCGACGCCAACGACCGGGCTCGTCAGACGCACGAACCGAACGCCGGGATGGCCACCCCGGTCGAGCAGGGCGCCGACGCGCGGGTCCGCCTCCGGCGCCATGACCACATGGACGGGCCGGCCCAGGGTGGCGAGCAGGCGTCCCGCCAGCTCCCAGTTCCCCAGGTGCGCGGTGACCGACACGCACCCGCGTCCCCGCGCCAGCGCGTCGCGCGTCGGCTCCTGACCGTCGATCCCGGCGACGTGTCGCCAGAGCCCCGACTCCGGCCCGCGGTTCAGCGACAGGAGGTCGGCGAAGCAGACGGCGAAGCGCGCGAAGACCCGAGCGACCGCGGCGTCCAGCCAGGCAACCCCGCGCTCCGGGTGGACGCGCTCGAGGTTCCGCCGGACGGCGGCACGCTCCGCGGGAAACCGAGCCATCAGCACCCCCGCCAGCCGCTCGGCGAGCCACGCCCTCACGGGCCGGGGCAGCCGCGGCGCCGCCGTGGCCGCGAGCCGGTAGTAGCGCGAGCGGTTGTACGGGTGGGCATGCCAGCGCGCGCGGGGCGCGTCCACCGGGGGCGCGAGCGTCACGTCCACGGAGCGCCCCGGTCGGCAGCGAGTCGGGCCAGCGCGTGCGGCGAGCGGGCGAGCACGCGTCAGAACAGCGGCGAGGTGTAGAGCCGGAAGGCCCGCACCCGCCCCGGGGAGCTGTAGGTGAGGGGGCCGACCCAGTAGGCGCGCGCCGCGCCGTCGTAGTACAGCGTGAACGGCGAGCCGGGGTCGTTCGGGTCGTAGGCGAGGAAATCCGTCCCCTGCGGGGCCGGCCGGTGTGCGTAGACGAGGACGGCGTGGTTGAGAAGGTCCTCGTGGGGGAAGTTGGTGATCATGAGCGGCGCCGGGCGGCCGGCCTCCACCTCGCCGACGAGTTCTCGCGCGAGGCGCGCCTGGTGCCCCGGCCCGAAGTCGACCCCGACGCGCCACGTGCGCCAGTGGAGCATGCTGAGCACGTTCGAGCCCAAGGCCCCCTTGATGACTCCCTCGTGAGCCACCGAGAAGCCGCGGAGGTCCGCGTACCCGGGGATGATCACCCGCTCGGCCTCCGTCACCGGCGGCGCCCAGAGCGGCCGGCCCAGGACGACGCGCACGAGCCGCGCGTACTCCTCTGGGGACACGGCGGGTCGGTCAGGCACGAACCGAGCGAAGCGGTAGAACTGCCCGGCGGCGCGCGCGAGCAGGAGGCAGTAGTTCGCGAAGGCGTCGTTCTTGCCCGGGCGCTCGGCCCGCACGAGGTTCGCGAAGGCAAAGGCGTCGTGTTCCAGCTCGAAGCGGCTCGACGTCGCGACCGGCGCGCCGCTGGACGGGACACTCGCGCAGCCCGTCGCGATGAGCCCGAGCGCCGTCGCCACACCCAGCGCGGTCACCGGGCGCCGCCGGCGGCGCCGGCGCGCGTCCTGTCCGGGGCGACCGCGCCCGTCCGCGCGGCATGGGTACGCCATAGGCAGTCCATTGTGGGCATCGGCCCCGGGGTTCGTCAACGGCTGCGGCTCGAGCCGGAAGCGCGCTCAACGATTCAGCGTTCGGCGAAGGAATCCGAGAAGCCCCTGCGGCAGGAAGATGATCATCAGAATGAATAGCATGCCCACGGGGATGAGATAGTACTCCGTGAAAAACCGGGAGACCCCCTCGCGCAGCAGCAGGAAGAACGCCGCCCCGGCAAACGGCCCCACCAAGGTCCCCATCCCGCCCATCACGTTGAAGATCACGACCTCGCCCGACACGACGAAAAAAACGAAGTCCGGCGCGGCGAACTTGTTCTGCAGCGCGTAGAGGACACCGGCCAGGCCGGCGACGAGCCCCGACAGCATCACCGCCACGATCTTGTACCGCTCGACGTGGTAGCCGATCGCGCGCGTGCGCGGCTCGTTCTCCCGGATCGACTGGAGGACCATGCCGAACGGCGACCTTGTGATGCGTCGGATTACGAGGTACGAGACCGTCACCACGGCGAGCACGAACCAGTGGAAGGTCATCGCCGTGAACGCGACTCGACCCACGCCCACGCCAGGGAAACTGAGCGGCGGCTGCCGGAAGGTCAGTCCGTTCTCCCCTCCGGTCACCTCGGTCCAGGTGAAAATGATGACGTAGAAGATCTGGGAGAAGACGAGGGTCGAGATCGCGAAGTAGATGTCGCGGAGGCGCGTGGCGAAGTAGGCGACGAACACGGCCACGGCGCCGGCCCCGACCAGGCCGTAGAGCAGAGCCAGCCAGAGGCTCGGCGGCCTGACCGTGAGGAGCGCCGCGGCAGCCCCGTACATGCCGAGGCCGAAGAAGGCGGAATGGCCGAACGACACCATGCCCGTATAGCCGATGAGAATGTCGGAGGACATTGCGAGGAGGCCCCAGATCAGGATCTCCGTGACGAAGCGCTGCCAGAACGGCGGCAGTACGAGCGGCGCCACCGCGAGGAGCGCCAGCACGACCCCGAAGCCGATCCAGTAGCCGGTCGCCGGCCGGGTGGCCCGGGCCTCCTCGACCCTCGTCATTTCGGCGTGGGCACGAAGAGACCAGTCGGGCGGACGAGCATCGTGAGAACCAGCACGACGAAGGAGACGATCACCGCTTGCGCGGGGCTCACAACGATCGCCGCGTAGGCCTCGACCAGGCTGATGAAGATCGCCGCCAGGATCGACCCCCCGAGGTTGCCCATGCCGCCGACCACGACCACGATGAACGCGCGGAGGGTGAAGTCGAACCCCATCGTCTGGGTGACGCCGCCCAGCGGTCCGAACAGCACGCCGCTCGCTGCGGCCATCGCCGCACCGATGGCGAACACCGCCGTGTGCACGAGCGGCACCGGAATGCCCATGGCAGAGGCCATCACGCGGTCCTGCGTGGTCGCCCGGATCCAGACACCGTACTTCCCGTGCTTGAGGAAGAGCCAGAGCCCGAGGATGATCGCTCCAGACAGCACGGCCGCCAGGATGCGGTACCAGGGGTATTGGAGGTAGAAGAGCGCGAACTGGCCCGTCACCGGCTCCCGGATCTGACGGGCCGTGGGACCCCACTGCCAGATCGCGTACTTCTGCAGGACGAGCGACGCCCCGAAGGTCGCCAGGATCGTCGTCAAGGGGTCCCGCCCGAGGAGCGGGCGGAGTGTCGTCAACTGAAGAATCGCCCCGAAGGCCCCGATCGTGAGCGCCGCCGCCAACAGCGCCAGCCAGAAGCTGCCGGTGGCCGCGATGGTCGCGGCCCCGACAAACCCGCCCAGCATCACGAGGTCACCGTGGGCGAAGTTGACGACGTCCATGATACCGAAGATCAGGGTCAGCCCCGACGCCACGAGGGCCAGGATCATGCCGTTGACGAGCCCGTTGACGGTCTGGATCAGGATCTGATCGAAGGGGATCGCCATGAAACGGTCACACTCCCAGATACTGGTGTAGTACCCCGGGGTCGCTGCGCAGCTCGGCGGCCGGCGCGTGATGCCGCACGACACCCTTCTCCATGATGTAGATCCGCTCCGCCACCTCGAGCGTCAACGGTACGTTCTGCTCCACGAGCAGGATCGCCACGCCTTCCCGGTGGAGCACGCGAATGATCTCCCGGATCTGCCCGACCATCCGCGGCATCAGGCCCTCGGTGGGCTCGTCGAGCAGGATGAACTTGGGCTCCAGCATCATCGCCCGGGCGATGGCCAGCATCTGCTGCTCACCGCCGGACAGCGTCCCCCCCGCTTGCCGGCGCCGCTCGGCCAGCACCGGGAAGCTCGCGTAGACCTTCTCCAGGAGCTCGACCCGCCGCGCCTCCGACATTCCGCTGCGGTCCAGGCCCGTCCGGAGGTTCTCGAACACGGTCAGCAGGCGGAAGATGCGGCGATCCTCTGGGACCCACGCAATCCCCAGCCGGGCGAGCTGATGGGGCGGCAACCCGGTCACGTCCTGCCCCTCGAGGTCCACGCGCCCTCCGGACGGACGCACGAGGCCCATCACGGCCTTGAGGGTCGTGCTCTTGCCCACGCCGTTCCGCCCGAGCAGTCCCACGACCTCGCCGCGCTCGACGCGCAGCGAGACGCCGTGGAGCACGTGCGACTTCCCGTAGTGCGCGTGGATCTGGTCCAGGGCCAGCATCAGGTCTTCAGGTAGACTTCCTGGACACGGGCGTTCGCCTGGATCTCGGCGGGCGTACCCTCGGCCAGAATCTCGCCGTAGTGGAGGACCGTGATGGTGCGGGCGAGCCCCATCACGACCTCCATGTCGTGCTCGACGATGAGGATGGTGTAGTCCGCGGCGATCCGGCGGACCAGCTCCACGGTCGCGCGCGTCTCGGCGGGGCTCATCCCCGCGGTCGGCTCGTCGAGACACAGGACCCGCGGCTCGGTGGCCAGCGCGATGCCGATCTCGAGGTTGCGCTGCTCGCCGTGGGAGAGATTCGCCGCCAGCTCCTCTGCCTTGCCCGCGAGACCGACCGCCTCTAGCACGCGGCGCGCCCGCTCCACGAGGTCAGCATAGGCGAGGTGGTGCCGCCAGAGGCTCCAGCCGTGGCGGCGCGACTGGACCGCGATGCGCACGTTCTCCAGCACCGTGGCACCCGGCAGGATGTTGGTGATCTGGTAGCTCCGCGCAAGACCCTTGTGTGAGATGGCGTGAGGAGGGAGCCCCGTGATGTCCTGATCCTGGAGGACGACGCGGCCCGCGGTGGGTCGCAGAACGCCGGTCAGGCAGTTGAACAGGGTGGACTTCCCCGCCCCGTTTGGCCCGATGACGGCGCGAACCTCCCCAGGCACCACGGCGAGCGAGACCTGGTTGAGGGCTGTGAGGCCGCCAAACCTTACGGTTAGGCCCTCGGTGCGGAGGATCGGCGGCGGGGCGGTCCCCGAGCCCGGCCGATGGACCGCTCCGCCGACGCGCGCGTCGGTCACGCCAGCCGCGCTACGCGAACTGGCAGCCGGATGGGAAGATCGTCTTCTCCTTGGCGATGACGTCCAGGATGCGGTACTTGCCCCCCCGGATCTCGTACAGGAACTCCCGCAGGAACGCCTGGTGGTCCTCCTTGCGGAGGTGCTTGTCACCCTGCGGGAAGTCGTCGCCCTCCTTCATGTCGAGGCCTTCCAGGGCCTCGATGAGCTTCATCGTGTCCTTGCGACCCTGGAAGCCCGACTTTTGGATCCCGAGCTTGAGGGTGTTGATCCCCTCGTAGTTGGACTGCACGTAGCGGTCAGGCAAGGGCCCGCTCGGGTCGATCTGCTTCAGGCGCGTCACCGCGTCGTCAAGGAACCGCTTGTGGTGGGGCGTGTTGAGCACGCCCTCGAGCACTGGCACGTAGCGGTCGACACCGACGAACCCCTCCCCCTTGCTGCCGATCGCCGGCAGGGACGTGGGGACCGCCATGGCCCCGTCGCCGGCCAAGCGGTACTTCTTACTGAGGCCCAGGTCGAAGCACTGGGTGATGAACGAGATGCCCTGCGGGCCGAAGAAGATCCCGAAGAGCCCGTCGAAGCTCCCGGTGACCTTCGCCAGGAACGGCGCCATGTCTGCCGTGCCGAGCGGGATGCCCGTCGTCTCGACGACCGTGCCGCCGGCCTTCGTGATCTGCTCGGTGTAGGCGGTGCGGGTGGATTGCCCCCACGCGTAGTCGGCGAAGACGATGTGCCACCGCTTGCCGATCTTGCCGACCATGTACGGCGCCGCGGCGACCGCCTGCGCCGGTGCGTAGTCGAATGGCCGGAAGGTGTAGCGGCTGCACTTGGTCGTCGTGATCGTGGTGTCGAGGCACACCGTGATCATGTTCACGACCTTGTGCTCCTCGTACACCGGCATGCAGGCCAGGCACACGTTGGAGAGGTAGCCGCCCACGTGCGCGTCGACCTGGTCGTCGACGACGAGCTTCTCGGCCTTGCGCCGGCCGACGTCGGGCTTCGACTCGTAGTCGGCGACAAGCAGCTCGATCGGGCGGCCGCCGATCCCGCCCGCCTTGTTGATCCGGTCCACCGCCATCTGGACGCCGACCAGCGCCGTCTTGCCGCCGGACGCCGCCGTCCCCGACAGGGGCTGGAGCGTGCCGATCTTGAACGGCTTGGCCTGGCCGAACGCCTCCCGCCACGGGGCCGGGATCAGCATCGTCGCGCCGAGCGCGCCCGCCGCGCCCGCGGATAAGCCGAGGAAGCGCCGCCGGGTCGTCTTGCCGCTCCACCACATGTCCCGCGTCCAGGCTTCGTCCTGCCAGCGTTCCGCCATCGTCAGCTCCTCCCCGCTCGGGTGTCGGAATGTCGGCCAGGGGTGTGTCCGGTCCGGGTGGCCCCTCTATACTCCACGGCGGGCACCCCGCGCAAGCCTCGCGGCCGGCGGCCGCCCGCCAGCTTCACCACGCCGCGATCTCCTCCGCGACGACCTTCGCCGGCACCACGCGCCCGTAGGCCCGGCGGATGATGTCGAGCGTCGCCTGCTGGATCTCCGGCCAGAGGGTCGCCACCCCGTCCTCGACGACCGTCACCCGGTACTCCCGGTTGAACGCGCCCACGACGGTCGCGAGGACGCAGATGTCGGTCATCGTTCCGGCCACGACCAGCGAGCGGACGCCGCGGGCCCGGAGCGCCCCGTCCAGGGGTGTGCCCGCGAAGGCGTCGTACCAGTGCTTCCGGACCGCAAGCTCACCGGGCGCTGGAGCGAGCTCCGGCACCACCTCGCTGCTCGGGTCGCCCTCGAGGCACGAGGACGAGGGCCGCCCGAAGCCCGCCGGCGTCCCCGCCATGGCCGGCCGATGCTCCGGGTGGAGGTCGCCGACCAGGAGGGGCGCCGCCGGCGAGTAGACGAACTGGCTGAAGGCCACGGGCAGGCCCTGCCGGCGGAACAGGGCGACGAGGCCGGCCACGGTCGCCACGATCGCCCGCGCTTCGGGCACCTCCATCGCGGCCCCGGGATCGAGGAACCCCCGCTGCATGTCGACCACGAGCAGGGCCGTCCGGCCCGGCTCGAGCCGAAGTACCCGCTCGAAGATCTCCGTGCGGTCACTCATCGTTCAGAATCCGAGGCGTCTGGCGATGATCTCCTTCATGATCTCCGACGTGCCGCCGCCGATCGTCCAGAGCCGAGCGTCCCGGTAGAAGCGCTCGACGGGGAACTCCCGCATGTACCCGTAGCCCCCGAAGATCTGCACCGCGTCGTAGGCGACCCGATTGGCGAGCTCCCCCGTCAGGTACTTCGCCATCGAGATCTCGGTCGTGCAATCCTCGCCGGCCGCGTAGCGGCGGCAGACGTCGTACGCGAACGCGCGCGCCTGGGTGATCCCGCTCGCCATCTCGGCCAGCTTGTGGCGGATGACGGGCATCTCGGCGAGCGCCTTCCCGAAGGCGGTGCGCTCGCGCGCGTAGGCGACGGTGTCCTCGAACGCCTGGCGGGACGCGCTCACGGCGTGGATCACGGCGACCAGGCGCTCGCGCTGGAAGGTCTGCATGACGGCACGGAAGCCGCGGCCCTCCTCGCCGAGCAGGTGGTCCGCCGGCACCGCGGCGGCGTCGAAGGCGAGCTCGGCAGTGTCGGAGGACAGGTTCCCCATCTTCTCGAGCTTGCGGCCCACCCGGAACCCTGGGGTCCCCTTCTCCACCACGAACATGGAGATCCCGCGCGCGGGCTTGCCCGCCGGCGCCTCGCTGGTGCGGGCCGCGACGAAGTACAGGTCGGCCTGGATCCCGTTGGTGATGAACATCTTCGAGCCGCTGAGGATGAAACGGTCGCCCACCCGCCGGGCGCGCGTCCGGAGTCCCGCGACATCGGAGCCGCCGCCCGGCTCGGTGACGGCGATGGCGCACACCGCGTCGCCCCGGCAGATCGCCGGCATCCACCGGCGCTTCTGCGCCTCGGTGCCCGTGAGCGCGAGGTGGGGCGACGCCATGTCCGTGTGGACGAACACGCCCATGGCTACGCCGTTCGATCGACAGCGCGCCAGCTCTTCCCAGAGGACCACCGTCGTGAGGAAGTCGGCGCCGGCGCCGCCGTATGCCTCCGGGTACTCGAGGCCCAGGAATCCCAGCTGGCCCAGGCGGTGCCACAGCGCGCGCGGGAACTCCCCCGCCGCCTCCCACGCCTCCGCGTGGGGGACGATCTCCTTCTCGACGAACTGCCGGACGGTGGCCCGGAAGAGATCGTGCTCCGGTGTGAACATGGGACTCAGTCCACGTGGGGGGGAGCGGCGGCACTCCGCTTCGATGGCCCTGCTCCCACGGCCTTCGGCCTGTGGCGGCCGGTGGCCCCACACCCCCCGTCTGGATCAGGCGCACGCCGGTGAGGCGATGGGTTCACGGCTGCTCAGTCCCACTTCCGCCGATCGTCGATCTTCTTCGCGTTCGGGGGAATCGTCCCGGGGGGTACCACCCGGATCTCGCCGCGGAGCTTCATCACGTCCCGGATGGCCTCGACCATGCTGCCGCTCATCGGCTCCGCGCCGGCCCCCGGCGCCAGCTCGATCTGGAACTCGAGCCGGTCCTGGTGACCCTCGCGGGTCACGACCACCTGCCAGCGCGTCACCGCCGGGAACCGGGCGGCGATCTCGTCCGCCTGGCGCGGGTGGACGAACATGCCCCGCACCTTCGTCACCTCGTCTACCCGGCCGCGCCAGCCGAGCATGCGCGGGGCGGTGCGCCCGCACGAACACGGCGCTTCGGTGACGACGGAGAGGTCGCCGGTCCCGAAGCGGATCATGGGATAGGTGCGATGGTTGACGGTGCAGACGATCTCGCCGGTCTCTCCCGCGGGAAGCGGCGCGCCCGTCTCGGGGTCGCAGATCTCGAGGACGACGTCCTCCATGACGTGCATCCCGTCGGCTTCCCGGCACTCGTAGGCGACGATCCCTAGGTCTGCCGTGCCGAAGCCCTGGCGCGTGAGAATCCCGTGGTCGGTCTCGATGGCCCGCCGCAGCGAGGGCGGCAGGGCCTCGGCTCCGACCTGAGCGACCTGGAGCGGAAGCCGCCCGAGACCCTTCTCCTCGGCGTGCTTGAGAATGGTCATGAGGAACGACGGGGTGCCGACGTAGCCCGTGACGCCGAGGTCGAGGATGGTCTTGACCTGCACCTCCAGATTCCCGGGACCGGTGGGGACGACTGTGCAACCGAGCAGGGCGAGCCCGCGGTCGAAGAGATGGGCGGCCGGGGTCAGATGGTAGAGGAACGTGTTGATGACGATGTCCCCCCGGCGGAAGCCGCCGGCGTACGCCGCGGTCTCCGTGCGCCAGGGACTCCAGTCCTTCCGGGCGAACGGTTCGTAGATCGGCCCCGGCGATACGAACACCCAGCCGAGGTCTCGCGCCGGCACCGCGGAGAAGCCGCCGAACGGCGGTTCCGCGCGCTGGAGGTCCGGCATGGCCGCCTTCTTCATGACCGGGAGGCGCCCGAGGTCAGCCAGCGTCCGCACCGCGGCCGGCCGGAGCCCCGCGACCTCCAGGCGTAGGCGGACGCCGGGCGCGCGTCGCCAGGCGTGGGCCACCAGCGCCCGCACCCACCGATCCTGGTAGGCGCGGCGCGCCCGCACCCCCATGGTCTCGCGCTTCCGGTCGTAGTAGCCGCGCAGGCGATCCGCCCGCGTCATGGCCTCCCCAGCCACCAGCGGACCAGGCGAGTCACGCCCCCGGCCCCGGGCCTCCGGTCATGAGAGCCAGCGCTTGCGGCGCCGGTAGTGCTTGACGTCCCGGTAACTCTTCCGCTGACCGACCCCGGAGAGCCCCAGGTAGAATTCCTTGACGTCCTCGTTCTCGCTGATGGTGCGGGCATCCCCATCGAGCACGATCCGCCCGCTCTCCATCACGTACGCGTACTGGGCGAAACTGAGCGCCATGGACGCGTTCTGCTCGGCGAGCAGCACGGCCACCTTCTCCTCGCGGTTGAGACGGCGGACGATGTCGTAGATCTCCTGGACCAGCATGGGAGCCAGGCCCATGGAGGGCTCGTCGAGCAGCATGAGCTTGGGACGCGCCATGAGCGCCCGGCCGATCGCGAGCATCTGCTGCTCGCCGCCCGACACGTACCCCGCCCGCACCGTGCGCCGGTCCTTGAGACGGGGGAAGTACCGGTAGACGAGCGCGAGGTCGTCCGCGATCGACCGTCCGTTGCGCCGCGTGTAGGCGCCGGTCAGGAGGTTCTCCTCGACGGTGAGGTGCTCGAAGACGTGGCGCCCCTCCATTACCTGTACGATGCCCCGCCGGACGATGTCCGCCGGGTCGCGCCGGTGGATCGGCTTGTTCAGGAACTCGACCGCGCCCTTGGTCACCTCGCCGCGCTCCGTGCGGAGGAGGCCCGAGATGGCCTTGAGCGTCGTGCTCTTGCCCGCGCCGTTGGCCCCGAGGAGGGCGACGATTCCCCCCTCGGGGACTCGGAGCGAAACCCCCTTGAGCACGAGGATCACATGGTCGTAGATGACCTCGATGTTGTTGACCGTCAGCAGCGACTTCCCGTTCTCGCTCATCTAAGCCCGGCCGCAGACGCTTCGACCCGCGGGTCCTTGCACCGGTTCACCCCAGACGCACCTTGGCTCCGGGCCCCTTCTCGCCGCCTGCCGCGAAACCAGGCATCGCGGCAGGATGTCGAGGGGTACCCCCAATTCGCCTCGGCGCGCTGGGGTCTTCACCGGCGCCGCCCCGGGACCGATATCCGACCGCTACTAGCCTTCCTTGGCGCAATCGCGCTTCGTGTACCCGAGCTTCTTCGCCTCCTCGATCGCCGCTTCCTCGATCTTCGGCCGGATGAGCTCGCGCATGGGTTCGATCCAGTCGGAGACGATGTTCCACTTCAGGCCGTCCCACTGCTGGACATGGGCCATGCCGCCGATGCCCTCATGATTCTCGCAGGTGACCTTGATCGGTGGCAGGAGCCCCTTCATGCCGAGCTGCTCGAGCCGCTGGTCGGTAAGGTTCAGGTGCTCGTAGCCCCAGCGGACCTGCTCGCCGGTCGGCGGCTTGTTACCGTACTTGGCCATCGCGGTGCGGATGGCCTCGACGTTGAACATCGCGTTAGCGATCATGCGGTTATACAGCACCTCGCCGATGCCGTCGCGCCGGCCGGCGCCCTTCCCCTTGTCGTAGAGGAACTTGTTGATGTCCTGGTGGACCTTGAAGCCGGCGCCCGGAGCCGTGAAGGTCATGGACTTGTAGCCCTTGGCCGCGTCGCCGGCGGGGATCACGTCGATCTCGGTCCCCGTCCACCAGTTGCCCACCACGCGGTCCATCTTCATCCCGTGGGCCGCTGCCTCCTTCACCGCCACCTGGTTCATCACACCCCAGCCCGAGATGTAGATCCAGTCCGGATTGATCCGGCGGACCTGGAGCCAGGTCGCCTTCTGCTCCTGCCCCGGATGGTCGACGGCCAGCAGCGTCAGCTCGAAGCCGAGCTGCTTCGACAGGATCTCGAGCGTCGGGTTCGCCTCCTTGCCGTACGGGCTGTTGTGGAAGATGTGGACGAGCTTCTTCCCCTTCAGCTTGTCCATCCCGCCTTCCTGCTGGCCCACGTACTTGACGAAGGCGGAGGCCTGGCTCCAGTAGGTCATCGGGAAGTTGAAGACCCACGGGAACCAGCGGCCATCGGCAGACGCGGTCATCCCGTAGCCCATCGAGTGGACCACGACCTTGTCGACCGGCGCCTTGGGAATGAGCTGGTACGTGATACCCGTACTGTACGGGTTGACCAGCACCGGGTTCTTCCCCTTCAGGCGCTCGTAGCACTCCACCCCCTGCTTGGTGTCGTATTGGTCCTCGCACTCCTCGAACGCGATCTTGACCCCGTTGATCCCGCCGTCACGCTCGTTCACCAGGCTGAAGTAGTCGATGGCGCCGTTGGCGATCGGGATCCCGTTCGGCGCGTAGGGGCCGGTCCGGTAGACCAGGAGCGGGATGAAGATGGTCTTGTCCTGGGCCGGGGCCGGCGTCCACGATCCGAACGCGAGGGCGATGGCCAGGACGGTGATCCAGAATGCACGCAGCTTCATGTTGTCCTCCTTGTCTCGGTTGTGGTCCAACGTCTCGACAGCGAGCGGAGCTTGACGCGGAAGTTCCCGACACCTCCCCTGCATTCCCGACCCGTTCTCAATACGGAAAGGGCCACAGGCGCAGCTTCTCCTTGGTGATCTGCCAGAGCCGGGCCAGGCCGTGTGGTTCGACGATCAGGAAGAAGATGATGAGCCCGCCGAACACCATCAGCTCGATTTCTTTCGACAGCGCCACCGACATGCTGATTCCCAGCCAGTGGGGAATGTTCGTGAGCAGGATCGGCGTCAGGATGATGAAGGCGGCCCCCAGGAGAGATCCGAGGATCGAGCCCACCCCCCCGATGATCACCATGAAGAGCACCAGGAACGACTGGTTGATGTCGAAGGCAAGGGTCTCCGCGCTCCCCAAGAACAGGAACACCAGCTCGGCCCCGGCCACCCCGCAGTAGAAGGAGCTGATCCCGAAGGCGAGCAGCTTCGTCCGGAGCGGCCGCACGCCGATGATCTCGGCCGCGATGTCCCGGTCGCGGATGGCCATCCAGGACCGACCGATCCGGCCCCGCACGAGGTTCTTGGCGACGAGGCCGAACACGGCCAGGACCCCGAGCGCCACCAGATAGCGTGCGGAGGCCGTGGCGTTGGGCCCGGTCACCAGCACGCCGAGCACGGCGCGGTTCGGGGCGGTGATCGTGCCCGACGACGCGTAGTTCACGAACCACGCGACCTTGTTGAAGAGCCAGATCAGGAAGAACTGCGCGGCCAGCGTGGCGACGGCGAGGTAGAAGCCCTTGATCCGGAGGCTGGGAAGACCGAAGACCAGGCCGACCGCCGCCGCGATGACGCCGGAGGCCAGGAAGACGAGAAGGATGCTGACCCGCGGGAACGCGGTCGTGAGCTTGAACGCCGAGTAGGCGCCGACGGCCATGAAGCCGCCGGTGCCGAGCGACAGTTGCCCCGCGTAGCCC
>Ga0114129_10000158_pt1 | contig 72596 bp, 56 predicted proteins | sample RhiMetdeltSRZDD1_FD_80071 | JGI IMG/M metagenome (GOLD analysis project Ga0114129, IMG submission 80071) | Populus rhizosphere microbial communities from Tennessee, USA - Rhizosphere MetaG P. deltoides SRZDD1 (version 2) (version 2) | ecosystem: Host-associated > Plants > Roots > Rhizosphere >...
CCCACTGCAATCAGCGTCATCTCCGAGTCGTGCACGGCGCGTGCGAGATCGCCGCTCGCTTTGAGCTTGCGACCGACGGTTCGCGCCAGGATCTCGGGCAGTCCTTCCTCGTGAATCGGCGCACGGCCGGCGTTGATGGCTTCGAGCTTGGTCGGGTCGACGTCGACGCAAGTGACGTCATGACCGTAGTCGGCGAGACACGCGCCGCTGACGAGCCCGACGTAGCCGGTTCCGACGATCGAGATGCGCATCAGGCGGCTTCCGCGGTGCGGTTGTGCGAATACCAGACGAGCGAGCGGTAGACGCCTTCCTGCACCAGCACCTTCGGATTGAAGCCGAGGTGCGCGCGCGCCTTGTCGATCTTCGGGCAACGGCGATTCGGATTGTCGATCAGATAGTCTGCCTCCTGCGCCTTGCCGAGCACGACTCGACCTTTGTAGCCGAACAGTTCGCGCGCAGTGTCGCTGACCATGCGCGCGAGGTCAGCCATCGAGATCTCCGGCCGGTCGATGCCGATGTTGTAACCCTCGCCATCGTGGCCGCGTACCAGCACCTTGTAATAGCCGGTGATGGCATCGGTTGCGTAGCAGAAAGTACGCGTGGGGCTGCCGTCCGAAAGCATCACGATGTCTTCGCCCGCAAACACGTTGCGCGCGAAGTCGGGCAGCACGCGCCCGTCGGTGATCTTCAGCCCCGGTCCGTAGTTGTTGAAGGGCCGCGCCATCTTCACCGGGATGCCTTCGTGCCGCGCGTAGATCACGCACAGCGTCTCGCCGAAACGCTTCGATTCGTCGTAGCACGCGCGCGGTCCCGTGCACGACACGTTGCCGCGATACGTCTCGTCGGTCGGAATCGCGTCGGCAGACGGATCGCCGTAGATCTCGCTCGAGGAATAGAACAGAAAGCCTTCGAGCGGACGCTTGGCGTCGCGTTCCTTCACCGCATAGTCGAGCAGGTTGCGCAGGCCGTTGATGTTCGCATCGATGCACAACAGCGGCTTCTGGCGGTAGTAGATCGGCGAAGCGATGCCGGCCGCGTGGATGATCCAGTCGAAGTGCTGCATGTCCGCGGGCAGCGGCTGAATCATGTCCTGGCGTCGCAGGTGCAGGTGCGGGCGCGACTTCAGCGCTTCGAGCCACGCCGGCACCCCGCGCATGTAGTTGTCGAACACCGTCACGTCGATCGCGCTCGACTCGGGCCGCGAGCGATTCCAATGCAGCGCGGCCTGCACGAGGTAGTAACCGAGGAAGCCGGCGCCGCCGGTGATGAGCAGGCGCTTGCCGGCAAGCTTGCCAAACTCCTCTGCGAGGTCGGTGCAGATCGCATCCAGGTCGCGGTCGAGCAGCTCGGTGAGTTCCAGGACGCGGCGTACTGAGGTCATTCTCTCGTTCTCGATTATGTTGCGCGACTACAGGCAGGCCTTGCGCGCATGGAAGGCTTCAGCGAAGCCACTCGCTGCTGCGCATTCGATGCCCCGCAGTCGGGCCAGACCGCGAAAGGTATCTTCCGTGAACCAGGCACGCGCGCGCTGTGACGGAAAGCACTCCATGAGTACATCCACCTTGCGGGCCAGGTCTTCGCGGGACAGCGGCACAAACAGGTTCGGATGGCCGAGGTCCCCTTCGTACTTCGGGATCTCGTATTCCAGGATCAGGTGCGAGCGGAACGTGTTCCAGGTCAGCTCGCTCAGCAGCGCGTGGTCCTGGTGGCGATCGTGCAGGAAATGCGTCAGCACCACATCTGGACTTACGGTCCCCTTCAGGGACTCGAACGCGTCCTTGATCGCCGCCGCCTCCGCCGGGAAGTAGCTGCCGCGGAATGCGAAGAACTTGAGCTCGAGGCCCGGCAGGCCGCTCAGGAGCTGAGCCGCGGCGTGACGCGACTCCTCCATCCGCCCCGCCTCGCCGGCGAAGATCGCCCAGATGACCCGGGCGTTCGGATATTCGCGTGCCCAGCGCACCAGCGTGCCGCCGCAGCCGATCTCGATGTCGTCGCAGTGCGCACCGATGCAGAGAATGGTGGGCGGCCGCTCGACAGCCAACTTGAGAGCGAGCAAGCGATCCCCCCTTGAGCCTTTGGGCCGCAGTCTGCCATAGGGGTGTCCGGGTGTCTCGCGGCGCGGCCCCGAGTGTGATGTCGATCATGGCCGGCCGGGGCGGGCGTGTAGGTAACGCAGACGCGCACCTCGCGTCGATCGAGAGTGCGCACGTCACATAAACCGCAGCACCCCTCGGAAAAGACCAGTCGCCGCATGACTCCTGGAGCTTGCCGGGCACCGAAGCGAGGCGGTTATACTCCGGGCCGAGACGCCCTTCGCTGACGGCGGCGCGGCTGTGCACCGTCGGGCACTGAGGGGCGAGCGCTCCCCTCGTTCCGACTGGCACAGGCCCTGGCAGCAAAGAATCGAGCCGCGTGCCGGTGGACTACTCAATCGCACAATGCAACGCGCGCCGGCAAGGCGCGCGAACAGCCGTGAGGTATTCGGCATCTCTGGGCCATGAAGCAAGTATTTGACCAAGTTGCCTCCCGCTTCGCGCGCAGCATCGATGGCACGATGCGCGCCGGACATTATGCCCGCGGCAGCCACTTTATCTGCCTCGCGCAGCGCGCGCTTCCGCGCAGCGGCTATGTGCTGGACTACGGTTGCGGTCCCGGTCGTCTGAGTCTGTTGCTCGCGCAATCCGGTTTCCGCGTCGTCGGCGTCGATATTTCGCACGGAATGATCGCCGAGGCGCGCCAGCTCGACACCCGCAGCTTGCCGCTCGAATTCGCCACGATCGAGCGCGCCGACGAAGTGCTGGCGCCGCGCGCCTACGACGGCATCGTGTGCTCGAGCGTCATCGAGTACGTCGCCGATGCGGACTCGCTGCTACAGGGCTTCAGGCGCTCGCTCCGCGACCCGGGTGCTCTCCTGATCAGCTTTGCCAACCGCGCGAGTATCTTTCGCTGGTATTGGAACAAGGTGGCGCCGCCCAATCCAATGGGCGCCGCGCAGCATCACGTGTGGACCTGGCGGGAATTCCGCGCGGTGCTCACACGCAACGGTTTCGAGCCCGCTACGAGACCGCTCTATTTCGAGTGGCCCTGGGACGCGCACTTGTGGAGCTCACCGTTCAAGTACGCGCGTTTCCTCGGTTCGATCGGCGTGGTGGTCGCAAGACCGATTTGACTGCGGACTGCGTGTACACTCCGCGCAGTGGTCCAGTCCCTGGCATCCTTCCTCTCGACATAATCGCTGCGCGGCGCTCGCCCAATGCAGGTAGAACAGCAGGCGGCGGTCGCACTCAAATGGCACGCGATCGCGAAGCTTTGCAGCCAGGCGTTCAGCTGGGCTGTGACCCTCATCGTGGTTCGCCTGCTCGCGCCGGAAGACTACGGCCTGATGGCGGTCAGCATGGTGATCATTTCGATCATCGCCGGGACCGCGGAGTTTGGCCTGGGCTCTTCGCTCATACAGGCGCAGAACCTCGATCGACACGAGCTGGCACGGGTTGCCGGCGCGCTCGGTCTCTTCAACCTGGTGTGCGGTGTCGCGCTCGCAGCGAGCGCGCCGTGGATCGCGACACTGTTCAACGAGCCCGGCCTCGATCTCGTCATCCAGGTGTCGACGCTGCATTTCGTGCTGTATGCGATCGAGGTCGTACCGCAAGCTCTCATGCAGCGCGAAATGAACTTCAAGCGCAATGCCGCTATCGAGGTCGCCGCAGTCGTCGCCGGCAGTGCGACGACACTGGTGCTCGCGTGGCTCGATGCCGGCGTGTGGGCACTCGTCACCGGTAACCTCATCGGTGGCACCGTGCGTACGTTGTTGTTCGTGGTGCTCGGCACGTTCGTGCTGCCCTCGTTCGTGCTCACCGGAATCGGCCGGCACATCCGCTTTGGAGGGCAGGTCACTGCCGCTCGCTTCCTCTGGCAGCTCACCTATCAGCTCGACACTCTCATCGCGGCACGCTTTCTCACCGGTCAGGCGGTCGGCCTGTATTCGGTGTCGATGCATCTTGCGACATTGCCGGTCAGCAAGACCATGGCCATCGTCAACCAAGTGGCGTTTCCGGCTGTGGCGAGGCTGCAGAATGAATTGCCGCGGATGCGGGCGCGCCTCCTCGAAGCGCTGCGCCTGCTCGCGTTCGTCGCGATTCCGGCGCTCTGGGGTCTGTCGGCGACTGCACACGAGTTCGTCGACGTCGTGCTCGGCGCACGATGGCACGAGGCGTCACTGCCGCTGGCGCTCGTCAGCATCATCGCGCCGGCCCGAATGCTCATGGCACTGTTTGCGACGGCCGCATCGGCCATCGGTCGAGCAGATCTCGATGTGCGCAATACTCTCGTCGGCGCGCTGATCCTGCCGGTCGCCTTCCTCATCGGAGTGCAGGGGAATCTGAACGGCCTCGCCACATCGTGGCTGGCAGGCATACCGATCATCCTCGCGCTCACGCTGCCGCGTACCTCCTCGGCCCTCGGGCTATCCCTGCGGAACGTGCTCGCAGCAGTGCGCGGCCCGCTGATCGGTGGCGTTGTGATGTACGGCGCGGTGTTTGCAATGCGCACAACAATCAGCGACCTCGAAGAGATCGTCCGCCTTCCGCTGCTCATAGTCGCAGGCGCCGTTACTTATCTCCTCGTAGTGGCGCTCGCGGATCGCGCCATTTGGGGAGACCTGCGACGTCTCGCGGCCGCGCTGCACGGCTGAGGCGTGCAGTTCGTCGCCCTGCGGCGACAGCGCCAAGGCTGATCACAAACAGCATAAGATGCCGTCACCTCATTCGCGGAACGAAGTCAAAATGACGACATCAGCATCAGCGCACTTCGGATGTGTGGCATTCGCGGCGCTGCTCGCGCTCGTCACCCCTGCGCTAGCGAGCGCTGCGGTCATCAACGCCAATCCTTCCAACTATCGTGCGGCACTTGGCAGCCTGACGCCGGGTGACACGCTGGTACTTGCGCCCGGAACTTATACGCAGGGCCTGCCAATCGGCGGATTGAGCGGCACGGCCGCACAACCGATCGTGATCGCGGGAGCCGCCGATCAGTCTTCGATCGTCGTCGCGCGCGACTGCTGCAATACGGTGCAACTGGACAATGGCGCCGCCTACGTCGAGATCAGAAATCTGACTCTCGACGGCCTGAACATCGATGGCCCGTTCGGCGTGGACGCGCGCGGCAACACTCACCACATCACGCTCGAGAGGCTGCGCATCATCAACCACGGCGCGCAGCAGCAGGTCGTCGGCATCTCGACCAAGGGCACGGCATGGAACTGGATCATCCGGCGCAACACCATCATCGCCGCCGGCACGGGAATCTATCTCGGCAATTCCGACGGTTCCGCGCCCTTCGTCGCGGGCATCATCGAGAACAATCTGATCGTCGACACGCTCGGCTACAACATGCAGGTGAAGCACCAGCTGCCGCGCCCGACCGGCATCGGGCTGCCCACCGGTGACAGTCACACGATCATCCGGCACAACGTCTTCAGCAAGCGCAACAACGCCTTGACCGGCGGCTCGGCGCGGCCGAACCTGCTGGTTGGCCATTTTCCGCTGAGCGGCACCGGCTCCGGCGACCGCTACGAGATCTACGGCAACTTCTTCTACGAGAATCCGACCGAAGCGCTGTTTCAGGGCGAAGGCAACATCGCGCTGCACGACAATCTGTTCGTGAATGCCAGCGGGTCTGCGATCAACATCCAGCCGCACCTGGCTACGCCGCGCGATGTCGTCGTGTATCACAACACCGTGGTCGCGAGCGGCAACGGCATTCGCGTCTCCGGTGGAGACGCCGCCTTCACCCAGCGCATCATCGGCAACGCCGCTTTCGCCGCCACGCCGATCGCCGGCCCCAACCAGGAGCACAATTTTACGGGCAGCTATGCAGCGTCTGCGAACGAGCTCAATGCACCGTTCGCTGCCATCGGTTCCCTCGACCTGTTCCCGAAGAGTGGCCGGCTGGCGGGCGGGGCGCTCGACCTCAGCCGCTTCGCGCAGTACACCGACGGGACACGCGACTTCAACGGCCGCACACGAGCCGGCGCGTTCCTCGGTGCCTACGAAGGGAGCGGTGTGAATGACGGCTGGCGCCTGGCGCTGCAGATCAAGCCGACGGGGTCGGCCGGAGCGGTTACGCCGTGTCCGCCACCCACTGTTCAGGTGCAAGACGGCACGACTGCGAATACGGCCTGCACGCCCGCGAACTGACATAGACGGTGGGAGCGTGATTCGCTTCACACCGACGCGTTGCCCTTGCGGGCAACTCTGCTGTCCGGGCGCGCCAGCCTGTTAACATCCGCGGACCAAGCCGGCATCGCTGGGCCCGAGTCGCGCCTACAACCATCATGACCAAGCTGCTGTTCGAGCTGCCGCTGGATTCGTCCGCGCGCTCCCCCGAGTCGACTTGCCTCACGCACAAAGCCGCGCGCTTGACCTATGGCGAGCTGGCCACGGGCCTCGAGCGCCTCGCCGGCGCGCTGCTCGCACTGGAACTGGAAAAGCTGGATCGCGTTGCCGTCTACCTGCCGAAGCAGTTCGAAACCGTCATTACAATGTTCGCAGCCGCACGCGCAGGCTGCACCTTTGTGCCAGTTAATCCGTTGCTCAAGCCACCGCAGGTCGGCCACATCTTGCGCGACTGCAACGTACGCGTGCTGGTCACTTCTGCCGACCGTGCATCGAACCTGGAAGAAGAGCTGCGTGGCTGCCACGATCTGCGGCATGTGATACTGGTCGACGGCGGCGCTGCTGCCCACGCGGCAGCCACGCTGTCCGTCCATAGCTGGTCCGCCCTGCTCGGCAGCGAGCACAGTGCACGACGGCATCGCGTCATCGACGCCGACATGGTGTCGATCTTCTATACGTCCGGAAGCACGGGCAAGCCGAAAGGCGTGGTGTTGTCGCACAGGAACATGGTGACAGGCGCGCACAGCGTCGCCCAATATTTGCAGAACACCGCCGAGGACAGACTGCTCGCCGTCCTGCCCTTCAGCTTCGACTACGGGTTCAGTCAGCTGTCGACGGCGTTCCATGTCGGCGCCAGTGCCACGCTGATCGATTACCTGTTCCCGCGCGACATCCTCGCACTGCTCGTCAAGGAGCGAATCACCGGCCTGGCAGGCGTGCCGCCGCTGTGGTCGCAGCTCGCAGACCTGCAGTGGCCTGCCCAGATCACGGAGCATCTGCGCTACATCACGAATTCTGGCGGCGCGATGCCCGGTGCGACACTGCGCCGACTGCGCGAGGCCGTGCCGCGGACTCAGGTGTTCCTCATGTATGGGCTCACGGAAGCGTTTCGCTCCACCTATCTGCCGCCTGCAGAAATCGACAAGCGCCCTGGCTCCATGGGCAAGGCGATCCCAAATGCGGAGATCCTCGTCGTCCGCTCCGACGGCAGCCCGTGCGCGCCGAACGAGCCGGGCGAGCTGGTGCATCGCGGCTCGCTGGTGTCGCTCGGTTACTGGAACGATACGGCCAAAACGGCAGAGCGTTTCAAACCCGCGCCCGGACGGGATCCGGGACTGGTGCTGACCGAGTTGGCCGTGTGGTCGGGCGATACCGTGCGCATGGATGAAGACGGCTTCCTGTACTTCGTCGGTCGCCGCGACGAGATGATCAAGACCTCGGGCTATCGCGTCAGCCCGACGGAGATCGAGGAAGTCCTGTTCGGCACTGGGCTGGTCGCCGATGCGGTGGCAGTCGGCGTGAAGCATCCGACACTGGGACAGGCAATCGTAGTCATTGCCACGGCAGCGCCGGGCAAATCAGCAGACAGTGAAACACTGCTCGCTGCATGCCGGCAGCAGCTCCCGGTGTTCATGGTCCCGCAGCACATTGAGTGGCGCGAAGCGCTGCCGCGCAACCCGAATGGCAAGTACGATCGGCCGAAGCTCGCGGCTGAGCTCGAACATCACTTCCCGGAGCAGACATAGAATGTCCTCGGGCCTTCCTCCAGAGGCGCTCCCGAAGCACGCACCTCACCCGTATTTCTCCGTCGCCGCGAACGAGCTCGCTGTCGCTGGCCGTCGCGTCAGCGAGATTGCTGCGGAGGTGGGCAGCACTCCGTTCTATGTCTATGCGCGCGAATACATGACCCGGCGAATCGAGCACCTGCGCCGCGAAATGCCTGCTGGTCTGCACCTGCACTACGCGATGAAGGCCAATCCGATGCCGGCGGTCGTACGCCACATCGCACCGCTCGTCGATGGGTTGGACGTCGCCTCCGCACGCGAAATGCGGGTCGCTCTCCAGGCGGGCACGCCGCCGGACCGCATCAGTTTCGCCGGCCCCGGCAAGATGCCGGCCGAACTGGCCGAGGCTGCGCAGGCGGGCATCGTGCTGAACGTCGAGTCGGAGCTGGAGGTCGCACGCCTCGCGCAGATCGCACGCGAATCCGGCAAGCGACCGCTGGTGGCCGTCCGCGTGAATCCGGATTTCGAGCTGAAGACTTCCGGCATGAAGATGGGCGGCGGGCCCAAGCAGTTCGGCGTCGATGCCGAGCGCGTTCCGGTGCTGCTTCAGGAGATCGGCCGCCTGCCGCTCCAGTTCGTCGGCTTTCACATCTTCAGCGGTTCGCAGAATCTGCGAGCCGACGCGATCATCGAAGCGCAGCAGAAGTCGATCGCGCTTGCGCTGCGCTTGGCCGAAGCGGCGCCAGCGCCGGTCCGCCTGCTCAACATCGGCGGCGGCCTCGGCATCCCCTACTTTCCGGGCGACCAGCCGCTGGCACTCGGCGAGATTTCCGCGAGCCTGCGCGCGCAGATGCAGAACGCGCGGCAGGCGATGCCGCAGGCGCAAGTCGTGATAGAGCTCGGGCGTTATCTCGTCGGAGAAGCGGGCGCATACATCTGTCGCGTCGTGGATCGCAAGATCTCTCGCGGGCACGTGTTCCTGATCACGGATGGCGGCCTGCATCATCACCTGGCGGCATCCGGAAATTTCGGCCAGGTGCTGCGCAAGAACTATCCCGTGCTCAACGCGAGCCGCGTCCTCGATTCCGCACGCGAGAACGTGTCGGTCGTCGGCCCTCTGTGCACGCCGCTGGATCTGCTCGCGGATAGAGTCGAACTCCCCGCAGCGCGCGTGGGCGATCTCATTGCCGTGCTGCAAAGCGGGGCGTATGGGCTCAGCGCCAGCCCGACCGCATTCCTGAGTCATCCGCCGCCGGGTGAAGTCCTGGTCTGACGCTGCGGTCGCGGGCGGTTGCCGGAATAAGGCGTGGGATTTGCGGCCGGCAACGCCGCGCCGACCGGCTTGCGGGAATCAGCAGTTTTTGCGGCAGCTCGCTCCTTCGCAGTGGCCGCGGCCAGATTCAGCATGATCATCAACACGCCGAAGAACCAGATCCGGACCTCGAATTTCGCATACGTGACGAACAGATCGGCGATATACATCGCCGTGATGATTCCGGCGGCCGCCGGGATCATGGCGCGCATCAGCCCGGGATCGTCTGCGTAAAGGCGGCTCAGCTTGCGCAAGCTGAACAGACACCACACCAGCAGCGAAAGGAACAAGGCGATGCCCGGAATGCCGTGCTCGACCAGCATGGTCATGTAGGTATTGTGAGATGCGCGGACACGCGGGCCACCTGCCACGACCTCCGTCAGCATGTCTCCGGTCATGTACTGCGGGCTGAGCACCACGGTACAGGTGGCTCCGCATCCCAGCGGATGCGACGCGAACATCTTCAACTGCGCTTGGATCAGCACCAGCCGCCCGGAGCCCGTGTCCTGTTCCGCCGATTCGGCGCCGAGCGCCTTGATCGACTGCATTCGGCTCCAGTACGAAGGCCCCGTCAGCAGCAGGAACATGACGAGCGCCAGCACCGAAAGCACGCGCACGATCTTCGCCAGCCTCTTCGGCGTGAAGAAATTGAACACCAGTCCGCCTGCCGCCAGCGCCAGAAAGCCGCTGCGGCTGATGGTGGTCACGAGTCCGTTGAGAATGATGGGAATGAGCACGAACAGCACGATGCGCTCCCGCTTGCTGCCGGTGAGAAACAGGGCGGAGGCGCAGAACGTGCCGATGACTATCGTGAGCGCGCCGGCATTCGCTTCGCCGATACCCGCGCCGCCGAAGCCCTCGAAGCGCCCGCCTTCGTACGTGGTGAAAGCGATCCAGCCGAAATAGAAGCACCCCAGCACGAAGGTCCACAGCAGCATGCGCAAGTGCGCCACCGAGTCCACGCATCGGTAGATGAGAAACAGCGAGAGCATGAACTTGACGTAGTAGCTCAGGAGCTCGCCGTGCTCGGCGCGATCGAGCGCCCACAACGACTGCACGCCGAGCCAGGCGATGAACAGCAGCAGCGCGATCGTCGGCCACTGGCTCATGAAGCCGAGCACTGGCTTCTTCACCTTGTTGCCGAAGAAAACCGCGAGCAGCGTCACGGCGGCGGCAATCAGTGCCCAGCGCACGTTCAGCAGGATGCCCTGACCCCACCAGCGCAGCGGCGGGCTGAGGAAGAATGTGGCGATATACGTGACCACACCGAAGATCGGGTGGCGCGCGAGCGCCAGCAGACATCCGGCGAGGAATGCAAATGTGAAGAGGAGGCCCGTGAGGCTCAACCGTTCGCTCCTGGCCCAGCCCGCTCGGGCCGGTGGAACATATTCTGGCACACCCCGGCGCGAGCGCCGCGCAGACCTATGGGCTACCCGGCGTGACCCAGCGCTCAGAATGACCGTACGGTCGATGGCACGCCTGGGACGGATCGTTTATTCTTCGGCCCCCGCTCAGGAACACGCATGTCATATAAGTACGACGGGGACTTCTGCGACTTCTTCCGCGTGAGCGCCGGCCGCTCATGATCAACGGCGCGTACGCCTATGTGCTGGTCGTAGTGAGTGCGGTGCTCGCGGCGACAGGTCAGCTGTTCTTCAAGCTCGGCGCCACCGGGGCCACGGCTGTAGCAGATTTCCTCAACCTGCGGGTGACCACCGGGCTGGTGCTCTATGGGGTCAGCACGATCCTGTGGATCGGCGCCTTGTCGAAACTGCCGCTCACGCGCGTCTATCCTTTCACGATCCTCACCTTCGTGACCGTGTACGTCGGGTCAGTGGTGATCCTCGGTGAACGCTTGAGCGCTCCGGTCCTGATCGGCGCGACACTGGTGCTCGTGGGGCTCTTCATCATCGTGATGTACTAGGCCTGCGGCGACGCCTCGTGTACCGGTTGCTTCGGATAATTGCAATCCTCGTGGCGCTCGGGTGCGCGGCCGCGCTGCTCGCCGAGATCCTGTTCGCCACCGATCTGTTCGGATTCGAGCTCGAGCCATTGTTCGGACTGCTGGGCTGGCGCGGCCTCGCGTTCATCTTCGTCCTCAATCTTGGTTTGCTGGTGCTCGGGCTGCGCTGCTTTTGCTGGCTGCGCCGGCATGATCTGCCACTGCGCCGCACGAGCAATGTGCTGCTGGCAGTTGCGGCGATCTGCATGTTGTGGCTGCTCGAGTGGGTGTTCATGGAGAGCCCGCTCACGGTGCGCCTGGTGACACCCACTGCCGTTGCGGATGCGATCGAGCTGCCCGATGCAGTCGCACGTGACTTCGCCGGCTTCTCGCTCGCACGAAACATCGACGATCCAGCACGGCTGGAACGCATGCGCGTGATGTACGAGCGCGCGCGCATCAACAGCCCGGACGTCTTCGGCTCACATCCCATCGGCGCCACCATCGATCGCTATGCTACGCGTTACGACGTTGACCCGGACCTGCTGTTCTTTTTTCTGTACGTCGGCAGCTTCTGGGGAGAGGCCGTGTCCGGGCCGGTGCCCTACTTCAAGTCGATGTCGGCAGAGACCCTCCGCGATCTCGTGCAGATCCATCTGCCCTCGTGGTTCATCGAGAGCGACACACGGCGCGCGCTAGTCAGCGGCAAGACTCTCGAGACGCTGTTCGGTCAAGGGCTGGGATTCAAACTGCGCTACGCGCTGCATAAGGCCACCCTGGACGTCTCCACGCAACCTTACGATCTGAATCTGTATTCCGACATTCTGCTGGTCCTGCGTGAGTACCCGGATGAGTTCCCGGAACTGAACGATTCATCGGCAACCGGGATCAAGGGCGCGTTGCGCGACGCCGTTCGTGCCATTGGCGCCAGCGCTCTCGCAAAGCCTTACGAGGAGCCCTATTCGCAGGCAGCGCTCGGCGCCGAGTACTACGAGGCGCATCGCGGCGAGCTCAAATCCTTCGGACGTGCCGCGTTCTACCTCGCAGCGCGCGATTTCGATTTCGCCACGCGCGTGGCCGCCCTGATCGTCAAGTACCAGTCCGATCACTACGCGCGGCGCATCGGCGAGGAGCGCTGGGACGCGATACCGGCATGGCAAAAATCGGCGATGCTGGCCATGACCCGCGACCTCTACGTGCCCAACGTCGGTCGGTACGGTCACAACCTTTACGCATTGTGCGAGCTCAACTGCACGCCCGTGGAATTTGTGGCTGACCGGGCCAGCAACGACCCGGCGGGTCCGGGCCCGGGCCTGTCGACCTTATGGCGGCCGAAGGACTACACGTTGTTGTGGGGCGGCGCGGCCACCAAGCTGCGCATCTTCAACGAAATGTGGGAGACGATTCACGGTACGCCGATTCCCGGGCTGCCGCCGGAACACACTATCGAGCAGGCGCGCGGCATAATCGCGCTGGCTGCTCCGAGGTAATCTCATGAATGGACAGTTGGCGCTGACGCCGAAGGCTGCGCTGTTACCGGCGATCCGCGGCCGACGGCTTTCCATCGTCGTGCCCTGCTACAACGAGGAAGAAGTGCTGCCGGAGACAGTATCGCGGCTGCGCGCGTTCCTCGATCGTGAGATTCAGCAAGGCCATATCACGGCGGACAGCGAAGTCGTGCTGGTCGACGACGGCAGCCGCGACCGGACCTGGGAGTTGATCCGCGAGCTGCACGCCGCGGACGCGCGGATTCGCGCCATCAAGCTCTCCGGCAACCGCGGCCACCAGACTGCGCTGATCGCGGGACTGTTCTCGGCGGTTGGCGACGCGGTGGTGAGCATCGATGCGGATCTGCAGGACGACATCTCCGCCATCGAGGCGATGATGCTCGCCTATCTCGAAGGTCATGAGGTGATCTACGGCGTGCGGAAGAGCCGCACCACCGACACGTTGTTCAAGCGCTCGAGCGCGGGCTGGTACTACAGCCTCCTCGGCATGCTCGGTGTGAAGGTCGTGCACAACCACGCGGACTTCCGCCTGCTCAGCCGCCGGGCGCTCGAAGCGTTGAAGGAGTACTCCGAGGTCAATCTTTTTCTGCGCGGCATCGTGCCGTTGATCGGCTTCCGTTCCACTTCCGTTTACTACGATCGCACCGAGCGCTTCGCCGGCGAGTCCAAATATCCGCTGCGCAAGATGCTGGCGCTGGCCGCTGACGGCATCACTTCGTTCACTGCGTTTCCGTTGCGCCTCATCGCGCTGCTCGGCCTGCTCGTTTCGCTGCTCAGCGTGCTGATGATCATCTGGGTCGTGATCGTGAAGTTCTCGGATCGGGCCGTACCCGGTTGGGCATCTTCGGTGGTCCCCGTGTACTTCCTCGGCGGCATCCAGCTGCTGAGCACCGGCGTGCTGGGCGAGTATGTCGCGAAGCTGTATTTCGAATCCAAGCGCCGCCCGCGCTATTTCATCGAGGAAATGTTGTGAGCGATGTCGAGGCCGTTCGTGCGCGCCTGAAACGCATCTTCAGCGAGGTGTTCGAGGATGCCGGCGTGGAGTACAGCGATTCACTCAGTCGCGAGACTCTGCAGGCCTGGGACAGCCTCGGTCACATTCGCCTGATCTCAGCCACCGAAGAGGAGTTCGGCGTCCAATTCACCATCGAGGAGATCGAACGGCTCACCAGCGCCGCGCAACTTCTCGAGAAACTCTCGCGGAGCGCTTGAAGACGTGACCTCGCCGACCGCGATGACCGACTTGCCCTGGCTGCCGCGCCCTGCCGCGGATCTGCGGGCGCGCCTGCGCGCACTGGAGCAGGAGGCGCCGGCCGATTGGGGCTTGCAGCTGCGCGGCATCGCCAATCAGTTTCTCTCGATCAACCATGCGATGGCGGTCGCACAGACACTGGAGCGTCTGCGCGAGCGCGGGCCTGCATCTGCGCTCACCGCGTTTCGTCTCGGACTGGTGAGCAATGCCACGGTGGATTTCATCAAGCCGTTCCTGGTCGCATCCGCGCTGCGCTATGGCATTGCACTCGAAATCGTCGCCGCCGATTTCGGCCAGTCCGTTCAGGAAGCCCTCGATCCCGGCTCGCGCATCAATCAGGCGCGCCCGCACGCAGTTTTGCTGGCGATCGACCATCGCGGCCTGCCGTTCCGGCGCGCGGACTCAGCAGGGTGGCCGCTGTTCGACGCGCAGCAGGTCGTGGACGAGTTGGCCACGATCCGCTCCGGGTTTCGGCAACACAGTGGTGCGGTCTGCCTGGTGCAGACTTTGCCGGCGCCGGCCGAGTTGCTGTTCGGCAGCCTGGATGCCGCAACGTCCGGCACCTTGCGCGCAAGCATCGCAGAGGTGAATGCGCACCTGGCGCGGGATGTGATCAGCAGCGGCGATGTGCTCATCGACGTCGATTGGCTCGCGCAGTCGATCGGCCTCGAAACGTGGTACGACGAACGCAACTGGCACATCGCGCGAATGCCATTCGCGCAGCGCGCTCTACCGTGCTACGCGGAGCAGGTGGCCCGGGTCATCGGCGCGATGCGCGGCAAATCGCGCAAGTGCCTGGTGCTCGATCTCGACAACACGATCTGGGGCGGAGTGGTCGGCGATGACGGCGTGGACGGCATCGCACTCGACCCGGGCGACGCGCGCGGCGAAGCGTTCCGCGCCGTGCAGCGCGCCGCGGCGGATTTGCGCCGGCGCGGAGTCGTGCTGGCAGTCTGTTCCAAGAATGACGAAGCCATTGCACGCGAGCCGTTCCGCTCGCATCCGGGAATGATTCTGCGCGAGAGTGACATCGCGGTGTTCGTCGCGAATTGGGACGACAAGGCAACCAACCTCGAGCGCATCGCACGCGCACTCGAGCTCGGCATCGATTCGCTGGTGCTGCTCGACGACAACCCGGTCGAGCGTGCGCAGGTGCGCGGCGCGTTGCCCCAGGTGGCGGTGCCGGAGCTCGGCGCAGATCCCTCTTCCTTCACCCGCATCCTGATGGTCGCCGGCTACTTCGAGTCCACGGGCTTCACGGCCGAGGATCTCGCGCGCGCCGACCAGTATCGCAGCAACGCCGAGCGCGAGCGCGCACTGGCCGGATCGCGCGATCTGAACGATTTCCTGCGCTCGCTGGAGATGGTGATCGAGTTCGCGCCGTTCGGCGCTGCCGGCCGCAAACGCACCACTCAGCTCATCAACAAGACCAACCAGTTCAACGTGCGCACGCGCCGCTACACCGAGCAGGAAGTCGCGGCTCTGGAGCAATCCCCGGAGCACTACACGCTGCAGATCAATGTGCGCGACCGGTTCGGCGACAACGGCATGATCAGCGCCGTGATCTGCAGCAAGCGCGGCGAGGAATGGGAAATCGATAGCTGGCTGATGAGCTGCCGCATGCTCAACCGCGGCGTCGAGCAGGCAGTCTGCAACCGCATCGCCGGCGATGCACTGCGGGCAGGGGCCAAGCGACTCATCGGCATCTACCTGCCAACCGAGCGCAACGGCATCGTGCGCGACCTGTTCCAGCGCCTCGGGTTCGAGCAAGTGGAATCTACTGCGACACAACAACGCTGGCTGCTTGACCTCGCAGCATTTCAGCCGCTGGAGGTCTTCTGTGCGGAGCAGGCCGCCATCGCCCCGGCCACCGCCAGCGCCATGTAGGCGCGACGTGCGATGACGTCTCAGGGCACCAGCCTGCGGGTCACGCTTGAGCAGAGCGCAGAGTTCGCGCGTCTCTCCGGTGACAGCAACCCACTGCACGTCGATCCCATCCTCGCGCGCCGTACGCAGTTCGGTACGACCGTCGTTCATGGCATCCATCTGCTGTTGGGCGCGCTGGACCGGCTTGCCGCGAGCGGCCAGGCGGACGATCTCGAGCCGGCCGCGCTGACGGCAACGTTCAACAATCCAGTGCGCACGGGTGCGCAGGTGATCCTGCAGGTCCGGCGTGACGAGCGGGGTCGCGTCCGCATCGCTGCCGAATCAGAGAGCCGCCCTGCGTTCGTGGCGACGCTCGAACTACAACCGTGCGACACGCGCAAGCCTGCGGGCCTGATCGACGCGCCATTTGCAGTCGCGACACCCGATGACGTGGCACTTTCGCCCTCGCTACCGTCGGGATCGGTGGAGCTGCGACTCGATGAAAAGCTGCTAGCCGCTCTGTTCCCTGCGCTGGCGCAACGGCCCGCGCGAGCCTGGATCGCGGATCTGCTGGCCACGACGAATGTCGTCGGCATGCGGTGTCCCGGTCTGCATTCGATCTACTCGTCATTCAAACTGCAACGCAGGCCCGTGGCGGAAGCCGCAGCGGCGCACAAGCTGCAATACGACGTCGAGCGCACCGACCTGCGTTTTCGCATGGTTCGCATGCGAGTGTCCGGCGCAGCGCTGGAGGGCACGATCGACGCGTTCTTCCGCCCTGCCCCGGTGCATCAGTTGTCGTTGCGCGAGCTCTGCACGCTGGTCGCAGCGAACGAGTTCGCCGGTCAGCGCGCGCTCGTCATCGGCGGCTCGCGCGGTCTGGGTGAGCTTGCCGCGAAAATCGTAGCGGCAGGCGGTGGCGCGGTGACGATTACCTACGCCCGCGGCGAGGCAGATGCACGCCGCATCTGCACGGAGGCCAGCGCAGCAGGCAAGAGCTGTATCGCCAGGCATCTCGACATGGAAGGCATTGCAGACGGCAACATTCCGCCGTGGCTGGCCGCGGACGCCTTCACGCACGTCTATTACTTCGCCTCTCCTCCCATTGCGAAGAACCCCACGGCGCTGTGGAACCATGCATTGTTCGAGCAATTCGCACGCATCTATGTTCATGGATTCGCGCTCGTTGCAGGACACATGCTCGGCGCCGCCGAGGCGGAAGGTAAGCCGCGCTTCTTCTACCCTTCGACGATCTACGCAGAGCAGGCAGAGCCCGGCTTCGGCGAGTACGCCGCGGCCAAGGCTGCAGGCGAGTCTGTGTGCGATCAGCTCTCGCGCCGGCATGCGACGCAGTTCCTCAAGCCACGCCTGCCTCGCATGCGAACCGATCAGACCAGCGCCGTGCAGGATTCCGGGATGCAAGAGTCATTTCCGGTCCTGCATCCGCTGCTGCGAGCGTTGCGCTGACATGGCTTCGCAGGCGGTAGTCACGCCGATCCAGGCGGCGCAGCTGGAAGAAGTGGGCCAGTTCCTTCACGACCACCTGAATCGACGCTTCACCGCGCGGGCATGGAGCGACGCGCTGCGTCACCCCTGGTGCGAAGCGCCGCCGAACTTCGGCTTTCAGCTGCGCGATGGCGGCAGGCTCGTGGGCGTGCTGTGCGCCATCTATTCCGATCAGGCGGTCGGCGGGCGCACCGAGAAGTTCTGCAATCCGCACAGCTGGTGCGTGCTGGACCAGTACCGCAATCAGGGCATCGGGCTCGTGCTGGCCGCGGTCAAGCAACGCGGCTATCACTTCACCATGCTCACTCCGAACCCGAAGGTCGCGGAGATATTCCGGCATCTGAAATTCAAGGATCTGGATGCCGCGACCCTGGTGTTTCCGAACGTGCCGTCGGCGCGCCGCCTGTTCCGCGGCGGTCTCATCGAGACGCACCGCGATCGCATCGGTATGCATCTCAGCGGTTCGGACCAACGCGACTTCGAGCTGCATCGCCAGATCTCCTGGCTGCACTTCGTCGTAGTGGGACAGGGAACCGATCGCTGCCTCGTAGCCTACAAACCCACCCGCTGGAAGCGCATGCCCTGCGCTCGGCTCGTTCACGTGAGCAATGCTGAAGCCTTCGAGCGGCTGCGCGGCCTCGTTCAGCACGGGCTGCTTTCACGAGGTCTGCTCCTCTCTCACGTCGAACAGCGTTTTGTCATGGGCAAACCACCACTCGCGCTGACAGGCAAGCGAGGACAGGCCAAGTTGTTTCTGAGCCCGACGTTACGGGACTCACAAATTCGCGATCTTTATAGCGAGCTCGCTGCGCTCGACGTCTAGCGCTTGGTGCTACCGTTGCGCTGCTTGGCTTCCGCGCGTGCCAGCTTGTCGCGCAGCCCTGGCAACGGCATTCCCATTGCGTACGCCTTGTCGGCGTACTTGCGAGCGTTGTCGAGATCACCCATGTCGACTTCCAGCAGACCGCGGCTGTAGTAGTAGTCTGCGCTGGTGGCACCGAGCTCTTCTGCAGCGACGTACTGCTCGCGCGCCTCATCCAGACGCTTCGCCCGGTGGAGATAGATCGCGTAGACGATGCGGACCCGCCAATCCTTCGGCACAAAATTCTGCGCCCGCTGAAAATAGCAATCGGCTGTCCAGGGGCGGCCGTCCGGCGTCAACGCTCGCAGCTTGTTCTTCAGCTGCCAGTTCGCCATCGAGTTCAGCGCGCGGTAGTGGTTGGGAAAAGCGCGCAAGACGAAGTCGATGTCCAGGGGCAGTGGCGCAGTCTGGCCCTTGATGAGCAACTCGACGTCCTTGACGAAATGGTTGCTCTCGACCGTGTTCAGGTTGACGGCGCTCCCGCCATCGTTCACGTCGTGGTACTCGCTGAAGGAGCTGAGCGGCTCGCAGCTCGAGAGATCGGGCGCCGCGGCGAGGTACGCGGGCCACGTGAGCACGGCGAGCGCAACGAGACGCTTGCAGAAGGGGATGGAGCGCATGGCCGGGCTATCGTACCGCAGTCCTGCGGCGACGGCCTTACAACCCCGTCATCGGGATCCGGTAGACATACGTCGGCCCGCTGATGTCCGTCACGACGACCAGGGCTGACTGACCGTTACCCATGTCCTCGACCACTTGCCATTTCGAGTACGTGCCGCTGTTGCCGTTCGGCGCCGTCATCTGCGCGCCGCCCGGATTGATGAGCGCCCATTGCCATTGCCCGGCCGGATCGTAGACCGTGGTGCCATTCTGCACCTTCGTCGGAATCTTCAGCCGATAGAAGCTGCCTCCCAGAGACTTGGGCTGGCCAATCGCAATCGAGCGACTCGCCGGAACGTAGGCGCCACCGGACCCGCCGGCGAAATAGCCGCTGCCAGTCACGTTGCTGACTTGTGTCCAATCGCCGGCCTGACCTGCCTTGGTGAGATCCAGCACGGTGATCGTGTTCCGCAGGTGATCGCCCGCGACCAGGATCCTGAGGTCATGGGCCACGGCGACCCACCCGCCCCAATGTCCGAATGACTGATTGGCCTGGTAGAACTTGATCGTTCCCCGTGTGCCGGTGGTGTCGATGGACCAATAACGCGTGAGATTCGCGCTGTTGCCGCCGAGCCCCCACACCTTGTGCCCCACGCGGTCGAAGGCGCTGACGCCGAAGATCATCGAAGACAGATCACCGACGTTCGGTATCTGACCGTACGTCTCCCACGGACCCATGCCCGACGTGTAAGCCAGCGGCGAGCTGGCCGCACCGAGCCCTTCGCGGTTGTACGCGACCACGCGATTGATCGTGCCGCCACCGCCGCTCGAAACGCTGTTCTGTAAAGCGAACCATACTCGTCCATCGCCGTAGCATTGGAACGTGGAGTGCATGGCACGCGGGCGCCCGTCCGCGTAACTGCCGTTGCCTTCGTTGGTCAGCGTGCCGATCACCGAATTTGGCGTCGGGTCGCTCAAGCGGCGCCAGGTGGGCGTCGCCGTGCGCAGCGCAAGCGCGTAGCCCTCGTTGCCGGGATAGTCCGCGTGGCCACCGTTGCCGACGAGCAGGTATTCGCCGCGCGCCTGATCTACGGAACCGCCAGTCCAGGCGGTCGTGATGCTGGCCGGCGAATCCGGGAATCCTTCGGAATGCGGTACGGGGCTGGGCAGTCGATCGACGATGCGCTGCCCGGAGCCCCCTGCGATGGTGCTCCATGTGCGCTCGGGCAGCGCTAGAAACCATTCAGGCGCTTCACCGGGCGGCGCTGGTGTGCTGCCCGCGCAAGCAGTAAGGGCGGTTCCACCGCCCTGTACGGTGAGTTCCGGCGGCGGGCACGGTTGTGCCTGGGCCCGGACGAGATACGGCAGCGCAGTGAGCCCCGCCGCGGTAACCAGAAAATCCCTGCGTTTCATGCGCGGCTCCAGACTCAGACCAGCGGACAGGGAATGAACTGCTTCGAGAAGATGAGCTGGTCGTAGCGCTGATACCATCCTTTCACTGCAGGTACGTTGTTCATATAGGCCGAAGGACACACTGAGTTGAACGCCGGCGGGTGCAATTCATACGGCTCCCCGTTGCCGTTTCGATCACCGAACAGCCATGCGAGCGCCTGATTGTTGAACACCTTCGTATAGGTGGTCTGGCCGGCACGCGCCACCCACACCTCGAGCTTCGTGTCCTTGTTGGCCCATTGCGAGACTGCTTTGCCTTGGTCCGCCTGATTGTCGTGACCGGGAACCACGTGCACCAGCACCGTTACCCACTCGGCCGCGCGCGGCCATTCCCAACAATCGTTCGCGCCGGAAGTCGTGACGCCGATGCGACACGTGTTCTCGTAAGGACCGCCTGCCTGCAGACTGGCTCCGCCGCCTGCGCCCTGCGGCGAGCTCAGGAAGCTGTTCGGCATGCTGCCGCTCGCCGTGTACATGCGATACGGATACGTGTCGTGGAAGTAGACCGGATCCGGGCCGCCGCTGTAGATGACGATCTCGCTCTCATGAGTAGAGCCCGTGGCATCGATGAACATCAGCTTGCCATTGGGATTGCGCGTGTCGCTGCTTTGCGGGCCCGCGTATCCGGTCCAGCGATCCGGGGACATCTTCACGCGGAACTGGAAGTAGAACTCGTTGCCATCCCATACGTTCGACTGGCCCTGCCACGTCGCATACTGCGTGTGGTAATCCTGGTGACCGTAGTAACCGCCCCGCCAGTTCCAGTTCTGCTGGGGACTGCTGGGGTCCCAAGCGCGCCGCGGCAGCGCGCCGTTCGCGCCGCGATCGGCCGTGCTCAGCCCATTGTCGCCGGCGCGGATTGCGCTCATCGGTCGCCACCAGCCGCCATTGGCGATGCCGCCCGTGGGCACGGTGATCTCCAGACAGCCGCCGCTGCCAATACCATCCGACTCGAGGAATTTCACCGTGCTGCCATGTGTATCCGTCGGATCGTTGCCGTAGCCGCCGGCCACGCGAAACGCGTCGACTTCAGCACGCGTCAGAAAGTTGTGCGCCCACACGACTCCGGGACCGCTGGCGCGCGCTGCAAAGTCGGCATCGGCGTCCGCCGCGCTGCACGCGGTGTTGGCGGAAGTGCCGCCGGACACGCTGATGTTCGGAGGAGGACAGGGTCTGGCCTGCCCGAAGCACAAAATCGGAAGAGCTGCGCCGGCCAGTCCGGCCGACGAGGTGACAAGGAAATCTCTGCGCTTCATTTATGGGACTCCGATGGCTCCGCGCCGCTGAAGCTGAACTGTGGCGTCGACGCCCCATGCGCGGGCGTGGATCAGCATGCGCCAATGGGCGGCAAGAATAATGACGTCGGTCACATTTTGCGATGTCTCAAAGGGCAGACGCCCGCTGCAAAACGCCTCAGACATTCTGAGTGTCGCCGCGCTGAGTCAGCTTGACGCGGATGCGGGCCCGCGTGTTGCGCGATCAAGAAGCCGCGCCAGCTCACCGGCCTGCGCCTCGCGTGAATATCGCGCAACGGTCTCTGCACTGGGACGGCGGCAGGCACCGGCGCGCACAGCATCGAGGAAACGCATCAGTGCAGATTCGATCGCCGGTGCCGAATCGAGCGGCGCGATGATTCCTGCGTTGACTGCATCGAGCGTGCGCGCAGTATCGCCCGCTGGATCGGTCAGCGCGAGAATCGGCCGGCCGGCGCGCAGATATTCGTAGAGCTTGGCCGGAATCTGCGCGTTGCAGTTGGCCGCCTGCAGCAGCAGCAGCCCGTCCGCATCGAGCATTTCCTGCAGCGCGCCGACGTAGTCCACTCCGGGCTCCAGCCGGACGATGTCGCTGATCCCCAGCCGTGCGAGGTCCTCCGCGTAATCGGATTCGGAACCGCTGGCGCGCAGCACGATCTGCACGTCCTGCCCGCTGATCGCCCCCTTGTCACGCAGCGCAGCGACCGCTGCAAAAAAATGCGTTGGATCGCGCTCGCTGCGATAGATGATCCCGCTGTGTAACAGCTTCAGAGCGCCGGGTCTGCGGGCCGGCGGCGCCGCGCGGACCGTCTCAGCAGCACGAAACGTCTCTTCGTCATAGCCGTTCTCGATGATCGACATCTTCGCGCGCGGCACCTGCGGAAACCGCTCGGCGTACATGTCGATGGCGCTCGGCGAAGTGAAGACGATGTGATCCGCAGCGCCGAAGATCTCGCGCTCCAGCGCGCGCCAGGCGACGTTCGCCTGCGGTTCCGGCGGCCAATCGCTCTGCCACATCGGATCGCGGAATTCCGCGATCCACGGCAGGCGCGCGCGGCGCGCCACCTCCAGGCCGATGCGATGCGCGCTCGCGATGGGAAACGTTGACCAGATCGCACGCACGCCGGATGCGCGAATGATGCGCAGCGCCTTCGGCACGGCCCAGAAACGCCAGCTGGCCCACCGGTCGGGCAGCGCGAGCCAGATCGGATAACGCCCGAAGAGACTCACCTGGCGTGCCGCGTTCAATCCAAACGCGCGCTGCACTTCCAGATCTGGCGGCACCTCGTTGCCACGAACCGCGCCGACATCATCGTAGGCTCGGGGATCGATGCTCAGCACGATGGGACGCCACCCGAAGCTGGGGAGATGACTCGCAAACCGCAGCGTGCGCTGCATGCCGCTGCTGCCGCGCAGTGGCGGAAAGTGATACGCGATCAGCAGTACGACGTTCACCAGCTGGTGACCCAGTCGCAAACCCAATCCTGCGCCTGGCGCTTCCAGGCTTCCCGCGAGAAAGTATGGTCGGCACCCGCGAGATCGCGACGCGTGATGTGCGGTTGTTCGAGCAGGCCGGACCAGGCCTGTGAAGACTTCACCACTTCGTCGAACTCGCGCGCGATGTAGTCGTTGCCGCTCATCAGAATGAGTACCGAGCCGCGGAAGCGGCGCAGTCCGACAGCGGTCTTCACGGGAAGGGGCAGATTGGTGATGTCGGAGTCGTCGCCTGCAGTCTGGCTGCGCAGCTTGCGTCCCGCGAGATACGCGCCGAAGGTGGCTGCGAACGAGCGCAGGGATTGCACTGGATTGAATTGCGCCGCGGCCACTTTCCGCCAGAAGTCGCGCGACGCGAGGCGGCTCAGGTAATAGTGCTTCATGATGACTTCCGCGCGTCCGCCTTCGGTGCGCACCCACGGATTGACGAGCACGAGACCGCGCGCGCGCGGATCGCGAAACGCGTAGAAGAGAATGCCGCTGGCCGACTCGCACTCGCCGAGCAGTACGACCGAATCCGTGTCAGGCTCGTGTGCGAGCAGCGCTTCGATCGCGGCGCGGATGTCCGCTGCCGATTGCTGAAACCCAAGATGCTGGCCGGCACTGTCGCCCATGCCGCGCAGGTCGAAACGCAACACGGGGTGGCCACGCTCGGCAAGCCGACGTGCAAGCGCTACGAACTGCCGATGCGCGCCGGCGCGATACTGCGGACCACCGGCAACCACGACGACCACACCGCGGCGGACGCCCGGCTTGCCACGATGAATCATGCCCAACAGATCATCGCCCTCGCACCGAAAAGTCACGGGGTATTCCGCTGCGCCGGTGACTTCGCGAACCGGCTCGGCGGCCGCTGCGGCCGGTGTCTGCGATGCTGTCGCCGCAGCGGACATGAGCCGCGTCGTGGCGTCGATCAGATCCGGCGCGACTTCGCGCTCGTGCACTTGCCAGAAGCTCGGACCCACCACGCGCTCGAAGCGAACGTCCATTTCCACAGCTTGCCAAGCCTCGACGACCTTCATGCTGGCGCGCGCTACGTTCGAGTCGGCAGCCGGAACGACCTCGCACCAGAACACGCTGCGTCCGCGCATTCGCGTGGGATCCGGCAGACTGAGCATATCGATCTCGCGCGCCAGCTCGGGATTGAGCCGATAGCCGGAGACTTCGACGATCTCGCCGGCAGCAGCCATCTTCCGCAGCGCTTCCGTGGTCTTGATTCCGTCGCTTTGCTCCAGCTCGGCAGCAACGCGGATGCGCAGGAATTGCGTGAAGAACGACTTGCCTTCCACGACTGGCTGCCAGAACAGCAGGCGCTCGATCTGCTGATCGGCAGCGGCGAGCTCTGCCGCCATCAGCGCTCCGAGACGAATGCCCCACAGCGTGCGGCAACCGTTGCCGCAGGCACGCAACCATTGCAGTCCCAGGACGAGATCCTCGCGCCATCCGCTCCAGGTCGCTTCGGAGAATTCCCCGGCGCTGTCGCCAGTGCCGTACGGGTCCAGCACCAGTGTGCCGATGCCGACGTGCGCGAGCGCACGCGCCTGCATCGAGACCATCGAGCGGCAACGATTCATTTCCTCGCCGAATGCCGGAGCGAGCAACACATCGCCCAGCGCGTGCGGCCGCCCCTGCGGCAGGTAGTACAGCGCCAGCAACGGACCCCGCCTGCCCTCCAGACAGAAGGCACGCACGCGTGGGTCGCGAGCGCTCATTGCGCCAGCTTGGTGGAGACGAAGCGCGCGAGCGAGCCGACTGTGGCAAAGACTTCAGCCGAAAGCTCGTCGTCTTCGACGGCGATACCGAATTCGTTCTCGAGCGATGCGACGACCGAAACCACGGCCATGGAATCGAATTCGGGCAGCCCTCCCAGCAGCGCGCTGTCGGCGGTGAGCTGGTCGGCGCGGCCGCCCAGACTGAGCGTATCGCGCAGGATCTTCTTGACGTGTATCAGTGTGTCCATGGTTGTTATCGAAATCGTCGCGCAGACGGCCGCCGACGCCCGTATGCTCGTGCCGGCGGAAGGGTGGAGGATATCGAAACACTGCGGCAAACTCTCGACGCAGTCTCAAGTTTGCCAGAGGCGGCCCCGACTGGACTGCGCGGCGACCATAACATTCAACAAGTCACATCCAAATAAGGCTAACGATCAGGGACATGGCGTTATTCGGCTTTCTGGCTGGGTCCTCACGAGCCCGCTTCCAGGAATTTGCGGCGTATGGTGAGGCTCAGGCGCAGTCTGGCGGGCTGTCCGGGGCCGGGGCGCGCCTCGACGCCGCAAACGCCTGCGCCTGCTGGGCACCAGCGCTCGCAAATGAGAACGGCGTCACGGTCCTGGTGAGCGGCAGTCCCTCGCTCGACGGCGTCGCCGCAGCCACCGATGCCACTGCGGCAACCGCTATCCTGCAGGGCTATCGCCGGCTGGGCGACCGCATTGTCGACAGCCTCTCCGGCCGCTTCGCCCTGGCGATCCTCGAGCCCGAGCGCTCCCGCGCACTACTGGCGGTCGACCCGATGGGCATCGAGCGTGTCACCTTCTGGCACTCTGGCAACAGTCTCGTGTTCGGCTCCTCCGCCGAGAGCGTAGCGCGATTTCCGCTGCTGAATGCGCGGCTCAATCATCAGGCGCTGTTCGATTACCTGCTGCTCCACATGGTGCCGGCACCGGATACGGTGTTCGCGGGCGTTTCCAAGCTGCGCGCCGGAACCTGCGCCATCTTCGAAAACGACAACGTGCGAGTGCAGCGGTACTGGCATCCGCAGTTCACGACCTCCCGTGGCGATAGTTTCGAGACACTGAAGCAAGCGCTGCACGCAAGCCTTCGATCCGCGGTCCGTGCCGCGCACCCGGATGCGTCAACGGGCGCGTTCCTGAGCGGCGGGCTCGACAGCTCTTCGGTGGCCGGTGTGCTCAGTGAAGTCGCCCCGGTCGCGGCGCAGACGTTCTCCATCGGATTCACGTATCCGCAATATGACGAGCGATCGTACGCGCGTATTGCAAACGCGCACTTCGGCTGTCGCGGTCACGAATACGTCGTTCAGGGCACCGATATCGTGGAGACGTTCGCGCAGATCGCGCGCGTCTACGATGAGCCGTTCGGCAATTCCTCCGCCCTGCCCGTCTACTATTGCGCGCGGCTCGCGCGGGATCACGGAGTGAGCCATCTGCTTGCCGGCGATGGCGGCGACGAGTTATTCGCCGGCAATTCGCGCTACGCCGAGCACCAGGTCTTCGAACGCTACCACCTGCTCCCTGCCTTCCTGCGCCAGCGCCTTCTCGAGCCATTGATCACCTGCTGGCCGGACGCGCTGCTGCTCGGGCCGCTGCGCAAGGCGCGCGGCTACCTCGCCAAGGCCAACACGCCACTGCCGACGCGTCTGGAAGCGTACAACGTCGTCACTGAGCTCGGACCCGCGCAGTTCCTGCATCCGGACTTCCTGCCCACCGTCGATCCGCGGCTGCCGTTCCGGCGCATGCACGAAGTCTGGGACGCCGCGGGTACTGCGAATACGGTCCAGCGCATGCTGTTCTACGACTGGCAGTACACGCTTGCAGACAACGATCTGCGCAAGGTCGAATCCATGACCGCGCTGGCCGGCGTGCGTGTCTCATATCCGATGCTGCATCCCGATGTAGTATCGATGTCGCTGCGCGTGCCGCCGCAGATCATGATGCCGGGCCGGCAGCTTCGTCACTTTTACAAGCGCGCGACTCAGGGCTGGCTGCCGCAGCAGATCATCGACAAGAAGAAGCATGGCTTCGGCCTGCCGTTCGGCCTCTGGCTGCAGGATTGTCCGCCGCTCAGCGAGCTGATCTTCGGCAATCTTGCCGCGCTGCGCGCGCGCCGCGTGGTTCACCCGCAGGTCATCGAACGCCTGCTGCACTTGCATCGCAGCGAGGATGCGAGCCACTACGGCGTATTCCTGTGGGTGCTGGCGATGCTCGAGCAATGGTTTCAGGAGCATCGCACGGCGCCCGCGGTGTAAGCATGGATACTCTCTCTGCATTCGAATCAGCACTGGTGCGCCTCGGCGGCACATTGCTGTCGCGCCGGGGCCGCGCTGCATCGCTGCTGGTGCTGATCTATCACCGCGTGACGACCGTTGCGGATCCGATGATGCCCAGTGAACCGGACGCACACAGGTTCGCGGCGCAGATGGATCTGCTGGCCGACAACTTCAGTGTGCTACCGCTGCGCGAGGGTGTGCGACGTCTGCGTGAAGGCACGTTGCCGGCGCGGGCGGTCTGCATCACGTTCGATGACGGTTACGCCAACAACTTCACGGTGGCGATGCCGATCCTCCACGCGCGCGGCTTGACCGCAACCGTGTTCGTTGCGCCGGCATTCCTCAATGGCGGTCGCATGTTCAACGACACTGTATACGAAGCGATCCGGCAGGCGCCTCCACAGCTCGACTTGCGCGCGCACGGACTGGACCAGTATTCGTTGAGTGACGCGCCATCCCGTATCAATGCCGCCCAATCGATCATCCTGAAGCTCAAGCACCTGCCAGCAGCGGAGCGCCGCGGCCAGGCACAGGCACTGGCCGAGCACGTCGGCGCGCGCCTGCCGGCCGATCTCATGATGACTGACGACCAGGTCGCGCGGATGGCGGCGAGCGGAATCGACATCGGCGCTCACACGATGACGCATCCGATCCTCGCCACCCTCGACGAGGCCACGGCGCGCGCGGAGATCAACCAAAGCAAAGAGCGGCTGCAGGAAATCACCGGTGCGCCGGTTCACAGCTTCGCCTATCCGAACGGCAAGCCGGGCCAGGATTACCGCCACGAGCATGTCCTGCTTGCGCGCGCAGCCGGCTTCGAGCTTGCCGTATCGACCAGCTGGGGCGCCGCCACGGCCGCTGCCGACCCCTGGCAGATTCCGCGCGTCGCACCGTGGGACCAGCGCGCGTTCCGCTACGCCGCGCGCCTGGTGAATGCCTATCGCGAGCGACATTTTCGGGTCGCCTAGTGCTGTTCACGACTGCTGCTTTCGTGTTCCTGTACCTGCCGTTCGTGATGGCCGGGTTCTTCCTCATCGGTCGCTTCTCGCGCGGCGCGGCGGCGGCTTGGCTATTCGCGGCATCCGTGTTCTTCTACGGATACTGGATGCCGCAGTACACGCTGCTGCTGCTCGGCTCGATTCTCGTCAACTTCATCACCGGAAAGCGTATCGGCGGCGTGCCGCGCGAAGCCCCGGACTGGCGGACGCGCGCGAAGCGGTGGCTGATCGCCGGCGTCACCTTCAATCTCGTCCTGCTCGGCTATTTCAAGTACGCCAACTTCTTCGTCGATTCGCTGGCCGCAGCGCTGGGACGCGAGCTGCAGATCGAGCGCATCCTGCTGCCCATCGGCATTTCGTTCTTTACGTTCACGCAGATCGCGTTCCTGGCCGACGCGTATCAGAAATCCTTGCGCGAGTACAAACCGACGCACTACGGTCTGTTCGTCACTTACTTTCCTCACCTGGTCGCCGGACCGGTGCTGCATCACGCACAGATGATGCCGCAGTTCCAGACCGACGCGACGTATCGCTGGCAGTTCGCGAACGTCGCGGCTGGCACTGCAATCTTCTGCCTGGGGCTGCTCAAGAAAGTCGTCGTCGCCGACGGTATCAGTCCCTATGCGGACGCCGTGTTCAACGGCGCGGCGGCCGGCGCCATGCCGTCGGCAGCGGAGGCGTGGCTTGGCTCGCTCGCCTACACCTTTCAGCTCTACTTCGACTTCTCGGGCTATTCGGATATGGCCATCGGTCTGTCGTGGCTGTTCAACGTCCGCCTGCCGTTCAACTTCAACTCGCCTTACAAGTCGCTCAACATTTCGGACTTCTGGCGGCGCTGGCACATGACCTTGTCGGCCTTCCTGCGCGACTACCTTTATATCCCGCTGGGCGGCAACCGTCATGGCCCGCTGCGCCGCTACGCGAACCTGGCGATCACGATGGTGCTCGGCGGCCTGTGGCACGGTGCGAACTGGACCTTCGTTTTCTGGGGCGCGCTACACGGCGTGTATCTCGGGATCAATCACGCCTTCCGCGCAGTCACCGCGGGGATTTCCGCAAAGCTGGACGCGAGTCGCGTGTTCGCAGTCGTGAGCTGGCTGCTCACGTTCCTTGCCGTGATCGCGGCATGGGTGTTCTTCCGTGCTCCCACGTTCCAAGCTGCCACGCGCATCCTGACGCGAATGGCCGACTTCGGTGGCTGGCACCTAGACGTCGGAGACAATCGCCTGCTGTGGAACGCGGGGCTCGACATGACACGCGGCTTCTGGGTGTGCGCGGTGCTGGCGGCAGTCACGGTCCTTGGGCCCAACAGCAATCTCATCGGCGAGAGACTGCGCGCCCTTTGCGAACGCGATACGCTGCGGCGATCGCTCGCGTTCGGCTTCGCCGCGACACTGGTTGTGTTTCTGATCGTTCTCAACGAATCGCGGGATGCCGTCAGTGCCTTCATCTACTTCAACTTCTAAGGGCGTGCGGCCGTTGTCCCCGCTCGCCGGTCTCGCCGGTCTCGCCGGCGGCGTAGCCGCGGCGCTGCTGGCGCTCGAAATCGCCTTCCGGATTCTGCCGGTCGGCACGTCGACGAACACGGGCTACTACATCGATCCGCTGCTGCTGACATATCCGGCGGGGCAGCGTTTCACCAGCGCGACCGGTTGGGACCTGCAGAACGCACGGCGCAATCACGCCAACAATTACGGTTACGTGGCCGACCACGATTTCGTCGAGAACCCGCGCGCAATTGCTCTCATAGGCGACAGCTACGTCGAGGGCTCGATGCTGGAACGGCAGGACCGGTTTGCGGCACAGATCGAAGCGCAGCTCCGCGATCGGCCGGTGTACTCCTTCGGCTCGCCGGGCACTGCACTGCTGGACTACGCCGAGCGCATACGCTTCGCGTCCGAGCGCTTCGCCATCAGCGACTTCGTTCTGCTGCTGGAGCGCGGAGATGTGGCGCAATCGCTGTGCGGATCCGGAAACGTAGCCGCGCGCTGCTTGGATCCGATGACGCTCGAGCCGCGCATCGAGAAACAGCCTGAGCCCGGACGGGTCAAGCAGCTGGTACGCCAGTCCGCGCTCGCGCAGTACGTGTTCTCGCAACTGAAACTGGATCCTGTCCGCTGGCTGCGGTCGCTGCTGCAGCGTGAGCACACGCCTACGCCAACAGCGGCTCTACCCGGGCAGAAACGCGCCGAGCACTTCGCTGCGCGCGTGATCGACGAGTTCTTCACGCGCACGGCACCGCATCGCCGCGGCAAGCTGATCCTGGTCCTCGTCGGCGAAGACACCGATGGCACGCAACGGCAACTGCGCGAAGCCGCAGAACGCCATGGTGCGCTCGTCATCCAGGGCGAACCGCTCTTGCACGCCGCTTCGGCACAAACCGGCTTGTCGACGCAGGTCTCGCCGCGGGACGCGCACCTGAACCGTCTCGCATTTGCCACCCTCGCCGAGCGCGTTGCAGCGCTACTGGCCCGCGCCGACTGATCCGCTCGACGCCCGGCTCACCACGTAGCGGTATTTGCCGGATTTCTCCGGTGCGATCTGTTCGACCTGCGAGATCGTGAGCGGCGTATCCGCACCCAGCCGGCGCGCGAGCTTCGCTGCGATGCGCTGCTGCAGCTCGCCGGTGAAATCCGCGCTGGGAACGATCTGCAGCTCGATGGAGAGATCTTCCGCCTGGATGAACTTGAACGCGCGCACTGCCGGGTCGTCGCGCACCTCGTAGATCAGGGCGAGCGCATGCATCACGTTCCCCGAACGAGTGCGGATGAAGTCCGTCGATCGCCCATGGACCGTTGCCAGCACCGGCAAGCCGCGGCCGCATGCGCATGGCTCGCGCGACTGCACGGCCATGTCGCCGGTGCGGTAGCGGATGAACGGAAACTCGGCGGTCCCCAGGTGCGTCACGACGACCTCGCCGGTTTCCCCAGGCGGCACTGGCGCGCCGTTGGCATCGACGAGCTCCACGAGAATGTGCTCGGCCGACACGTGCAGCGAGCCCGAGCGGCACTGGTGAGCGATGAAGCCGGCATCGCGCGATCCATAACCATTGGCGACCGGCGCGCCGAAGCCCTGCTCGATGACCTGTCGTTGCTGCGGATAGAGGGTCTCGCCCGTGACGAAAGCGACGCGTACCCCGAGATCATCGAGCCGAACCCCGCGCTGCAGAGCATGCCCTGCAAGCAGCGCGACTGCAGAGGCGTATCCGAACACCATCCGCGGGCGGACACGCCGCAGCGAGTCGAGGAACTCGTCCATGCGCTGCTCGGACATCGCAAACGCCGGCAGCAGGTGGGTGCGGAGCAGGCGATCGCGCATTGCCTTCAGACGATCCTGCGCACCGAGCTCGATGGGAGAGCCCCAGATCACGACCTCGGGATCCCCGATGTCGACGTCCCACCAGCGCGTCGCTCGCCACTTTGCAGCCACGTCGTGCGATACGCGGCCCATGCCCATGTAGAACACCAGCGGCTCGCCGCTCGATCCGCCCGTGTTGTAGCGCACGAGTCTGCGCGCATTGATCGCCTTGAGCTGCTCGACATTTGAGCGGATCGCGGCCTTGGTGAGGAATGGCAGGCGCTCGAGGTCTCGCGGCGAGGCGAGTTGCTCGGGCGCGAAACCGGCTTCAGCGAAGAGTCTGCTGTAGTAGGGAACAGTGTCGCGAACGGTGACGCAAAACTCTCGCAAGCGACGCGTCTGAAGCTCCAGCAACGCCGCGCCATCCAGCCATTGAGTACGCTCGAGCTGTGCACGCAGCGCCGTACTCGTATGCCCCTTGAGGCGCTCGTGCAGCGGAAAGAGCACCGCGCTGCACAGCCGCGTGTAAGCGCTCATCGTCCCGTTGCCGCGAGCGTTGGACTCGCGCCGGTCTGAGCGAGCCGCCGATAGAGCCCGAGCCACCGATCCCTGACGACCGGCCAGCTACAGCTCGTCGCGAGCTCGCTCGCTGCGGCACACAGCCGCTGCCGCAGTTCCGCATCGTCGAGCACGCGGCGCATCGCCTCAGCCATTTCCCCAGCCGAGTCCGCGGGCACGAGCCACGCCGTGCGTCCGTGCTCGACTAGATACGGAACGCCGCCGACATTCGTCGTCACGATCGGCACGGCGCAAGCTGCTGCTTCGAGCAGCGAGTTCGGCGTGTTGTCCGCGCGGCTCGGATTCAGCAGCAAGTCGGCATCCCGATACAGGTTGGCGATCTCCGCAGTTTCCAGCCGGCCGGTGAAGCGCACGACGTTCGCAAGGCCCAGCGATGCGCTCAGTCGCTCCAACGCCTCACGCTCGGGGCCCGAGCCTGCGATCGAGACACGCAGATCTGGCAGGCGCTCACGCAGCAGTGCGACTGCGTGCAACGCGGTGTCGATGCCGTACAGCGCTTCGAGGTTGCGAGTGATCACTACATGAGTGCGCCGGTCCGGGCGCGGGGCGGCAGCACGCGGCGTGAACATCGCGAGGTCGACGACGTTCGGAATGACTTCCGCTTCGAGTCCGTGTTGCGCAAACACTTCGTGGAGGAAGCGGGATGGAACCACCAGAGCGGCCGCTCTGCGCAGCATCGGAATGACGCTCGACGCAGACTGGCTCAGGAACTCGCGCGCGAGCCCACCGCGGTAATTCACGACCACCGGCACTCCCTGCGCAACACCCGCGGCCACGGCAGGTGCTGCCAGGAGACGCCAGGCCCAACCGGAATTTGCCATCACATGCATGACGTCGATCTGCCGGGTCAGGCGCGACAGCGCACGTCGATAGGGAATCTGATGCACGAGTCCGCGGATGCCGCGAAGTGATGCGATCCACGCAGGGCGATGCGGCTCGTTGGTGCGCACGAGCGCAACGTCGAGCCCTTCCGCGCGCAGCAGCGACGCCAGCTGCCGCGTCTGATTCGCCATTCCGCCGAATGGCGGCGGCAGCGGGCCGACCAGCCCGAGCCGCAGGCGCTCGGCATCCCCGCTCATCCCGTGGCGCGCAGCAGGCTGTTGCTGCCGGCGTTCAGGACGTTGCGCAGGAATGCCTCGAACATGAGGACGGTCCAGAGCGGCGCGCTGTAGTCGCGGCGCCCCGACTGATGCGCCTCCACCATCTCTTTCAGCATCCGCTGATCGAAGAAGCCAGTGTCGGCCAGAGTCGTACCGAGCACGGACTCCCGCACGCGCTGGCGCAGCGGGCCGCGGAACCAGCGCGCCAGCGGTACGGCGAAACCCATCTTCGGCCGATAGAGGATCTCGTGCGGCAGGTGCGGCTCCATCGCCTTCTTCAGCAGGTATTTCCCTTCGCCGCCGCGCACCTTGAACGAGGATGGGAGGCTTGCGAGCCATCCGACCAGCTCATGATCCATCAGCGGCTCACGCACCTCGAGCGAGTGGGCCATCGATGCGCGGTCCACTTTGGTGTTGATGTCGCCGACCAGGTACGTCTTCAGGTCCAGGTATTGGATGAGCGCCAGCGGGTCGTCGGTTCCGGCGCGCACTGCGTGGTACCGGAATACTTCGTCGACGCGATAGCCATTGAGCGCGCTACGCATGCTCGCGGAGAACAGACTCGCGCGCATCGGCGCGCGAAAGATCGAAACGCTGTGCAGATAGGCCTCGACCGCGTCGCGCGCCAGCGACTCGAACGTCGTTTTCGCGCGCAACGGACGTGGCGCCCAATCGGCCTTCGGATAGATGCGGCCGAGCAAGCCGAACATCGGCTTGCGCAGCGCCAGTGGCAGGGCGGCTCGCAGGCGCTCTTCGGCGAGATGCATGCGGTAGCGCCGGTAGCCGCCGAAGTTCTCGTCGCCGCCATCGCCCGACAGCGCGACGGTCACGTGCTTGCGCGCGAGCTGGCAGACCCGATAGGTCGGAATCGCCGAGCTGTCGGCATACGGCTCGTCGTAGAGCGTGGCGAGCTCGTCGATCAGGTCGAAGTCCTCGCGGGCCACGCGCTCGACGCGATGTCGGGTCTGATAACGGTCGGCGACCTGCTGCGCGAAGCGCGCTTCGTCGAACTCGGGATCGTCGAACGAGATCGCGCACGTGTTGACCGGCGTATCGCTCACCTGTGCCATCGCGGCAACAACCGCGCTCGAGTCGACGCCGCCGGAAAGGAACGCGCCCAGCGGCACCTCGGAGATCATCCGCAGGCGCACCGACTCCTTGAGTCTGCGTTCGAGCTCCTCGAGCGCAGCGGGCAGCTCGATGCGATTGTCGAGGGTGAAGCGTGCATCCCAGTATTCCGTAGTGGCCGGCACAGGCTGCCCGCGACGCAATGTCAGATAGTGCGCCGGCGGCAGCTTGCTGACGCTCGTGAAGATGGTGCGGGGCTCGGCCACGTAGCCGAGCGCGAAGTACTGCTCGACTGCGCACGGATCCATGTTGCGCGTGACGCCCGGGTGCAGGAGCACCGACTTGAGCTCGGAGCCGAACACGACCATGCCGTCCGGCAGCACGGCGTAGAAGAGCGGCTTCACGCCGAGGCGATCGCGCGCGAGGAACAACGTCTCCTTGTCGGCATCCCAGATAGCGAACGCGAACATGCCGCGCAAACGCTCGACGCACTTCTCGCCCCACGCCTCCCAGGCGTGCACGATCACTTCCGTGTCGCTGCGCGTGCGGAACTGGTAGCCGAGCGCCTGCAGCTCGGCCATTAGCGGCTGATAGTTGTAGATCTCGCCGTTGAACACGATGACCGTCGAACCGTCGGCGTTGTACAGCGGCTGCTGCCCGGTCGCCACATCGATGATCGCGAGACGTCGATGCCCGAGCGCGATTCCCGGCGCGTGATGCTCACCGTGACCGTCGGGACCGCGGTGACGCTGCGAATCGTTCATCCGTTGCAGCAGGGCGCGGTCGAGCGAACGCCTGCCGCGACTATCGAACATTCCGGTAATCCCGCACATCAGGCGGCCTCCCCGTATTTGACCGACTGCTGCTTGTACAGCGCTTCGTAATCCTGGAGCATCCGACGCAGCGAATACTCCTTCCAGATTCGTTCGCGCGCGGCCTGCCCATGCGCAGCGAGCAGGGCGGGGGCGCGAGCATAGCCCAGCAGCGCTGCGGCCAGCTCGGCGGAATCGCCGGGCCGGACCAGGCGGCCGGTCGTGTCTTCCTGCACCAGCTCGAGGTTCCCGCCGGTGCGTGTGGCAATCACCGGCAGGCCGCTGGCCATGGATTCGAGCACTGTGTTCGAGATTCCTTCGCGCAGCGAGCCGAGAACATAGAGGTTCGCTTCGCGCAGCAGTGCGGCGACGTCGTCGCTGCTTCCCGGCAACCAGGCCTGATCGGCCAGGCCGGCTGCGGCCAGCTCCTGCAGCGCACCCTCGCGCAGCGGACCGTCGCCAATCATCGCCAGGCGCAGCTTCGCGCCGGCCGGATCGCGGCGCGCGTCGATGAAGGCGCGCACGAGATTCAACGGATCCTTGATCGGACTGAAGCGCAGCACGCTCATCACGACCAGGGTGTCGGCGGGAAAGATGGACGGCGGCAGCAGCACGCGCGGTGCGCCACGTGCGCAGTGAAATTTGTCGGTGTCCACGCCGTTGCAGATGCGGACGATCTTTTCGCCGCGAATGCCGACGGTCGACGCCAGCCAGCGCTCCAGCTCGCGCGAGACCGTCACGAAGCGGCTGATCGCCGGGCTCGCCAGGCGCCGCATCGCGCGATACTTGCGATTCGTACCGGTAGGATCGTAGACGTCCCAGCCATGCTCGCCGTGAATTCGATACGGCACACCCGCCAGCCGCGCGATGACCGCACCTTCGAGCGTTGCCAGATTGCGCGTATGAACGATGTCCGGCGCGAGCTTCTTCAGCACACGATAGAGCCGCACGTAGGCAGCGGGATCCTTGCCTGGCTGCTTGTTGAGCGCATGGACTTCGACGTCGGAGCGGGCGATGCGCTTGCGAAACTCCGAGCTGTCGGTCAATGCGATGATGGCATGCCGGAAAGCAGCCTCGGGCAGCCCGTTGATGATGTTGACGACGCCGTTCTCCAGACCGCCGTAGTCGAAGCGGAACACCACGTGCGCAATCAGCGGCCGTGGATCGGTGGCGGCGCTGCTAGACGATCGAGACGCCATGCTTGCTCCGTGAGGCGTCACCAGGCCGCAGCGACGCATAGACCTCGCGATAGCGCGAGGCGGAGTTGCGCCACGTGCACTGCTCGGCGACATATTGGCGGCCCGCGTGCGCCAGCGCAGGCCAGCGCTCACGCTCGCCGAGCAGGCGCAGCGTCACGCGCGCGAGATCGTCGACGTCCCCCGCCTTGAACAGATAGGGACGTAGATGCTGCGGAATGAGCTCGCGATGACCGCCCACATCCGAGACCACGAACAAGCGGCCGAGCGACATGGATTCCAGAGGCTTGAGTGGCGTGACGAGCTCGGTGAGGCGCATCGACTTGCGCGGATAGACCAGAACGTCGACTACCGAATAGTAGCGGCGCACTTGCTCGTGAGGCACGCGCCCCGCGAAGCGAACACGGTCGGACACGCCGAGCTCCGCGGCAAGCCGCTGCAATTCCGCCTCCGCCGGACCGCCGCCGACGAGCAGCACGCGAACCCCCGGTTCCGCGCGCACGATTGCGGGAAGCGCGCGCAGCAGCAGATCCAGCCCTTCGTAGCCGTAGAACGAGCCGATGAAGCCGAGCACAGGCCCTGCGCCGAGGCCCAGTTCATCGCGCAGACCCGGCTCTGCCTGCTCGATGACGGTGAAGTCCCGGATATCCACCGCGTTGGGAATGATTGTGATCCGGTCGGGGGCGATGCCGCGGGCATGAATATCCTGTGCCAGTCCGCCGCAGATCGTGGTGATCGCGTCCGCGCGTTTCAGCACGTGCGTTTCCAGGGCACGCGACAGCCGGTAGCGAATGCTACCTTCCGTCGTCGTGCCGTGATCCACGGCGGCGTCTTCCCAGGAGGCGCGCATTTCATAGACGAACGGCAGGCGATGACGACGGGCCACGCGGATCGCTGCAAGGCCGTTCAAGCAAGGCGAGTGAGCGTGCAGGATGTCCGGCTCGAGGTGCTGCACAAGTTCTTCCAGCCGACGCGTGGTCGCCGAGACGACCGACCACTGATCGATCAGCGGCAAGCGTGCGAGCGGTCCGACCGGCAGCGGCGTGCGGAAGAAGCGCAGACCCGCTGCATCCTCCTCCTCCGGCCCAGAGGCGTAATGCTTGGGAGTCGTGAGATGGAAAGTCTCCCAGCCGAGCGCGCGCTGCTCTCGCAAGAGCGCAACGGTCCGGAACGCGTAACCGCTCTGCAGCGGCAGCGAGTGGTCGAGGATATGAAGAACTCGCAGCGTCATCGGCGTTTCGGAATTGCGCGGCGAAACATTACCAGCAGACGCCACTGTAGCGCGCGCACTTGACCTGCGCCCGCGATAATCCCACCAGGTCGACGACTGCAAGATCCTCGTTGTCGTGATTTGCGAGCGCCTGCAGGATGGCCGGCGAAGCAAGGCTCACGATCAATACCTGCGCGCCGGCGATTGCCTTCGTGCAGTCCTCCACCATGAGACTGCCGATGTGCGGGATGCTCTCTTCGATGAAGCGCTTGTTGGCGCCGATGAGGCGTGACAGGTTCACTTCCGGATCGAAGATGCGCAGGTCGTAACCTTTGCCGATGAGCCGCTCGGCCACTGCAACTAGCGGGCTTTCGCGCAGGTCGTCGGTGCCTGCCTTGAAGCTGAGACCGATCATGGCAACGCGCCGCACGCCCGGCACCATGACCTTGTCGAGCACGTGATCGATGTGCGCACGATTGCTGCCCATCACCGAGCCGAGCATCGGCGTCGTCACGTCCTTGATCTTGCCGACGTAGGTGAGCGCGCGCAGATCCTTCGGCAGGCACGAGCCGCCGAACGCAAAGCCGGGCTTCATGTACGCCGGCGAGATGTTGAGCCGCTTGTCGCGACACACGAGGTCCATTACCGCGCGTGCATCGACGTCGACGGCCTGCGACAGGCGGCCGATCTCGTTCGCGAACGTCACCTTCACGGCGTGGAACGCGTTGCACGCGTACTTCAGCATTTCCGCGACGCCGACCGACGTCGTGATGAATTCGCAAGGCAGATGCCCGAACAGGTTCTGCAGCACACCGGCCGAGCGCGTTGACTGCGTGCCGATTACCGTGAACGGCGGATTGTCGTAGTCCTTGATCGACGTGCCCTCGCGCAGGAACTCCGGCTGAAAGCCGACGCCGAAATCCTGGTCGGCGCGCTTGCCGCTGGCCTGCTCGAGAATCGGCCGCATGACGTCATCGATCGTGCCGGGTTGCACGGTCGAGCGCAGGATCACGGTGTGAAAGTCGGCCTTGGCGCCGATCGCCTGGCCGATCGACTGCATGACGCGCCGGATCGCACCCAGGTCCTGGCTGCCGTTCGGGCTCGACGGCGTGCCGACGCAAATGAACGACAGCTCGGTGTCGCGAATCGCCGCGGCTACATCGTCGGTCACCGTCAGGCGACCGGCCGTGACCACGTCGCGAGTCAGCTCCTGGATGCCCTCCTCGACGATCGGCGAGCGGCCGGAGCGAATCAGCTCCAGCTTGTGCGGATCGACGTCGACGCCGACGACATGATGACCGTCGCGCGCCAGGCACGCTGCCGAGACGGCACCCACATAACCGAGACCCAATACGCTGATCCGCATTTATTCCCCACTCTCCGGCGACGCAACTACGCAGCCTCGGTGCGTCGACTCACAACACCATCAATCAGTCCGTCCAGGCGCCGCATCGAGCTTTCCCAGCTGTGATGCGTCAGTACGCGCACCCGACCGGCATGCGCGAGACGCTGTCGCTCATCGCGCGAGCCGAGAACTTTGGCGATGGCTGCCACGTACTCGTCGGTACTACCTGCGGTCAGCAGATGCTCACCGACCACAGCGTCCACTCCGCCCGACGCCTGACGACTGCAGACGACGGGCACGCCCATCGCCATCGATTCCAGAATCTTGTTCTGCGTGCCCCGCGCGATCTCGAGCGGAGCGACAGTCAACGCTGCACGCGTCACATAAGGACGCACGTCCGGCACCGAGCCTGTAACGGTAACACCGTCGATGCGCCCGAGCTCGCGGATGGCGCGCGACGGATCGGCACCGACGATCTCGAACCGCATGCCAGGCAGACGCGCCCGCAGCTTCGGCAACACGTCCCGGCAGAAATTCTGGACGGCCTGCTGGTTCGGGTAATAGTCCATCCGGCCGACGAAAGCGATCAGCCCCGGATCGTAGTCGCCGCCGGCCGGCGCGAAAAAGGCCGTATCGACGCCGTTCGGAAACCAGTCGGTCGGCACCGTTACGCCGAGCTGGCGCAGCGTATCCAGCTCGGCCCGGGTCGTGCAGGTACACAGGTCAAAGTTCTGACTCAGGAGGCGCTCGGTGCGCTCCAGCTTGACCGCTTCGAGCCAGTAGCCGGCCGCCAGCGGGAACGGGCGGCTGGTGGAGTACTCCCGCCACTTCTGCGAATCGACGTCACCGTAGTCGAAAATCTTCGCCGGGCCGGTGACCGATTGAACATAGGGCGCGACCGACGAGCAGTGGACGAACACGAGGTCGTAGCGGTGCGTGCGCAGCTCCTTCTCGATCTGCCGCGCCAGCGAGCCGGAATAGAAGTAGCCGAAGCTCGACGGCTTCGAGGTCGGCAGCCAGGCGATCATGCGGCCCCACGCCACGCTGTCCGGGATCACTTCGACCAGCACACGTGCACAGTGATCGGACAGGCCACGCGCCTGCGAGACTTCGTCAGCGTTGCGCGCGAGCGAAGCGACCGTGACTTCGTGGCCCTGCGACGTCAGGTGTCGAATGATGTTGAATGGGCGGATCTTGCCGCCACGCTTCGGCGGAAACGGCACCCGGTGGCAGACGAACAGGACTTTCACGCGGCCAGACTCGAGCGCAGCTCATCCGTCAGGCCTGCCTTGGTGGCGCCGTCGAGATAGAGCCGGCACCACAGTTCCAGGTTGATCAGCGCCAGCAGGTGGTCGGTGCGATCGGCCTGTTGCTGCTCGTGCTCGCGGACCGTGCGTAACACCGTATCGGGATCGAGCAAGCCGCGTCGCTGCAGAACTTCGCGCGACAGCACATCGCGCACCAGCGCCGCGAGCTCCGCCTTGAACCACGCACCGATCGGCGCACCGAAGCCGCGCTTCTCGCGATTCAGAATCGTCTCCGGCAGCACGCCGGCCAGCGACTGCTTCATGAGGTGCTTGAGGCCGCCATCGTGGACCTTCACGTCGCCCGGGATGCGCGCCGCCAGTGCGACCAGGCGCTGATCGAGCAACGGCACGCGACATTCGAGCGAGACCGCCATGCTCATCTTGTCCGTGAGCATCAGCAGATCTTCGGGCATCTGGGTCGCGAGATCGACGTCCATCAGTCGTCGCAGCGGATCCTCGGCAGCAGTGCCGGCGAAGGCACGCGCGATGCAGTCGTCGAACGCTTCATCGCCGCCTTTCAGCAGCGAGCGTCGTTCGGTGCGGTTGAACACTTCCATGAAGGCCCGGTAACGCTCTTCGACGCCGAGCGAATCGGCGAGCAGGAACGCTTTCGCGAGACGCAGCTTGTTGAGCACGCGGCTGTGCCGGTCGCTCGGCAGGCGCCGCGCGATTGGCTCGATGATGCCGCGCCGGACAAAGGCCGGGACGCGGTGATACAGGCGCCGGTAGTGCTCGTCGAGGTAGCGCGTGTAGCCGCCGAACAATTCGTCGCCGCCGACGCCCGAGAGGATCACGGTGACGTCCTGGCGGGCGAACTGAGAAACGAGGTACGTCGTGATGAACGCCGCGTCCGCGACGGGCTCGTCCATGTGCCACAGCAACTCCGGCAGGAGCGATGCGACGTCGGGCTGGACCAGGATCTCGTGATGATCGGTGCCGAACTGCTGCGCCACCTGGCGCGCGTACGGCAGCTCGTTGTAGAGCTCGGCGCCGCTCGATCCTTTGAAGCCGATCGAATACGTCTTCACCGGCTGCTTGCTGTGTCGACTCATGAATGCGACCACCGCACTCGAGTCGAGGCCGCCGCTCAGGAACGCGCCGATCGGCACGTCGGCCACCATCTGGTCGCGCACGGACCGCTCCATCTCGGCGCGCAGTTGCTCTGACCATTGCTTCGCATCCACGGTGCGATCGACTTCGGGCGCCAGCGTCCAGAACTTGTGGATCGTGCAACGGCCGTCCGTCACGATGAGCGCACTGCCCGGCGGCAGCTTGCGAATGCCGCTGAAGATCGAGCTCGGCTCGCAGACGTAACCGAACGCGAGGTATTGCGCCAGCGCCGAGCGGTCCAGTGCCGCGGAGGTGCCGGGAATGCGCAGCAATGCCTTCGCTTCGGAAGCAAAACTCAGCTCACGCTGAGTCTGGCGATAGTAGATGGGTTTGATGCCGAGACCGTCGCGAGCGACGATCAGCCGGCGCCGCGTGCGATCCCAGACCGCGAGACCGAACATCCCTTCGAGCTCGCCGAGGAATTTTTCGCCCTGCTCTTCATAAAGGTGCGCGATGACTTCGGTGTCGCTGTGCGTGGCGAACCGATGGCCCGAGCGTTCGAGCCGCGCCCGCAGCTCGCGGTAGTTGTAGATCTCGCCGTTGCAGACGACCACCACCGAGCCGTCTTCGTTGGTGATCGGCTGATGTCCGCCCGCGACGTCGATGATCGACAGGCGGCGCATGCCGAGCAGCATTTGTCCGTCGCTGAAGCTGCCCTCGTCATCGGGCCCGCGGTGGACGATGGCGTTGCCCATGCGGCTGAGCACGCTGGGATCGTGCTGCTGCGGGCCGGAGAGAGCCAGGATGCCGTAGATGCCGCACATGACGTCCGGACCTCAACCCAGGTAGCGCGCCACAGGCGGACCCAGCATCTGGGTCACGCGCAGCGGCAGCCGCTGCCACAAGCGAATCACACGCTCGTACTTCGGATTGGTCGGGCTCAGGTTGGGCATGCTCGCCGCGCGCACCAGGAAGTACTCGTAGTGGAGTTGCTCGGGCTCGAAGCCCCAATGCACCTTGAAGTCGAACGCTCCCGTGCCGCGCTTGCTGCGACCGTAGTCGAAGATCTTCAGACCGCGCTCGCGCGCGCGCTCCATGACCGCCCAGTACATGAAGTCGTTGCCCGCCACGGGACGGGCCCCGAGCGTGCCGCCGCCGTAGTACGGCAGCACCTCGTCGCGGAAATAGAAGCTGAGCACACTCGCGACCGCTGCGCCTTCGCTCAGCACCGTGAGGATTTCGCAGTCCTGCCCGAACGTCGACTGCAGCAACTCTAGATAGCGCTTGGAGAAGACCGGCGTACCGAGATTGCGCAGGCTTTCGGAGTAAATGTCGTAGTGGCGCGTCGGATCCTGGTCGATCGCAGTCGTCAGATTTTTCTGCTGACCTTTGCGGACCATCGCCCGCTGCTTGCGCGGAATCGCCAGCATGTTCGCTTCGGACTCGGCTGCGATCTTCTTGCGGAACGTGACGTAGAGATCCTTCGCGGGCCAGTCCGGAAACTGACGGCGACGATTGCGCAGCTCGAGGTAGTCGACTCCGAGGCTGCGCGCCAGCTCGCATGCACGCGCGATCAGCGCCTGATGCGTTGCTGCGTCGTCGCTGACGATACCGCCGTAAACGCAGAACGGCGTGGAGATCAGCGCATTGCCGAAGACGAGGCTGCGCACGTGCGCGAGCGGCAATACGCCACGAATCTCGCCATCCTGCTCGGCGAGCAGGTAGTGGGTGCGATGACCGAATGCGCCGGTGAGCACCCGCTGCCATTCGGCGAGATGAAAGAAGGTGCCTTCGGGATGGCGGCGGACGAAGTCGTTCCAGCGCGCCGCATCGGCTGGCTGATACGCGCGCACTGTGCACGCGGCCACCTCCGATCCCGGCATCAGCGGTTGCGCGTTCACGCTCGGGCCTGCGCGCCTGGGGCGAAGCCGAAGATCTCGTCCATGCGACCCCAGCGGAAATCTTTCAGCAACCGCACCAGCCGGCCCTCTGTGGCATCGAGGTTCGTGTAGTGGCGGAAGCGCGATTTCAGCGATGAGCCGTGAATCCGCGGCTGACCGGGATCGATCTCCCACGGGTGCGCATAAAAGATGGCCGACAAGCGATCGGCACGATTGACGCGTCGCAAGGCCCAGCGGAACAGCGCATAGGGCAGGAGACGGAAGTATCCGCCGCCGCCGCAGGGCAACCGCTGGCCGGCGATCGCGACAGTCGTCAGCGGCACTTCCAGCAACTTGCCGGAAGCAACGCGGTAAGGCGCGCGCGGCGAGTCCGGGATGCCGTACAAGTCGTGGCGCACCGGGAAGATGCTCGAGTCGTATTCGAAGCCGAGCTCTTCCAGGACATCGAGCGCCCACATCGACTCGCGCACGATCGAGTACGTGGCGGCTCGATAGCCCCGCACCGGCGCGCCGCTCAAATCCTCCAGCAGCGCCTTCGCATACGTCGTTTCCTTGCGGAAGGTCTCGCGGGACTGCTTGTACACGAGCTCGTGCGTCAGGCCATGGCAGGCGACTTCGTGACCGGACTCGTGCAGACGCTTGACCAGCGCCGGATGGCGCTCGGCCACCCAGCCGAGAACGAAAAACGTGGCGCGCACCTGGTGCCGCGCGAACAGGTCCAGCAGCCGCAGCGTATTGTTCTCGACGCGCGACTCGAGCGACGACCATTTCGCACGGTCGACGTCGGATGCGAAGGCCGTGACGTGGAAATAGTCCTCCACGTCGATGGTCATTGCATTCAACATGCTGTGGGCGGCGTCGGTGGAGAGCACATCTCAGCGTCCGAGTGTATAACGCACGCCGACGAAGGCGCGCGTTTCGTCATAGTTGCGCGCGATGCCGTCGCCCGACCCTTCGTAATAGAAGCCGGTCGCACGCAGCGACCACGCGCTCGTGAGCTGCCAATCCATGCTGAGCCCGACGAACCACTCGTCGAAACCGACTCCGGTCCCGGCGACGGACTGTTCGACGAACTCTTCCTTGCTGTAGTCGCCTTCCACGCCCAGCGTAAAGCGCGGGGTCAGCGCTCTTTCGACGGAGAAGGTCGCGCCGACGATATCGCGGTCGAACAGGTCCTGCTCCTCGTAGCGTTCCTGGCTGCCGTGAAGGTTCACTGTGACGGCCGTCCGGTCGAGATCGGCCGTCAGTCCCAGGTACACGTAGTTGTTGCGGAAGACGTCCGCGATCGCCAGGACATCCGCGGTGCCCGGCTGGATGCCGAGCGCCTCCTGATCGAGGCGGAACGCCTGTCCGGAGTCCTGGAACTCCGAACCCGCGTTGAGCTCGAGGGTCGTCCGCGCCGTGAGCTCACGAGTCACGGTGAGACGTCCCAGCCAGCCATCCGACGGCTCGCGATCGCCGCGCGTCGTCTCCGTGTAGCCGACATCGACGACGAGAGCGGTCTTCACGCCCGTCGCATCGAAACGCAGGAAGGCTTCGCGGATCTCGTTGTCCTCGAACGCGGGGTCGTTGTTGTCGTACTCGATCTGCGACCAGGAGCCGTTGAGCGACACGTTCGACATTTCGGAGAGCGCGTGGATGAACGCCGCCGAGGCGTCGATGCCAGTGCTGTCCTGGTCGGCGTCCTCGTAATAGGTATCCGACCAGCGACCGGATACGAAGATGCTGTTGCGCGCCCCGAGCGGCAGCGTGATGTCGGGCCCGGTCGACAGGTAATTGAAGTCCTGCCGATTGTCGGGATTGTCGGCCACGAGGCGGTTATTCGAGATCTGCCCGTAGTTGTCTTCGAGCATCCAGACGAAGCGATCGGGGATGAGCGCGAAACCGAGAGTGGCGTCCACGCCGCCGATGACTTCCGGATCGAACGTGTTGTCCAGGTATTTCTGGTATTCGAGGTTGGCACCGACGTCGGCAGTCAGTCGCGGCCGCTTGGTGTCGATCGCCACGCCAAGCCCGAGGGTGCCGATCGTCTCCGATTCCGGGTCGACGCTGGTGCGCGCGACGTTGTCGGTGTGATCGACACCGAGATCCAGAGTCAGCGTGGTGGCCGCGTGTGCCGGCGACGGCGCCTGCGACATCGCAACCGCTGCACTGATCAAGGCCACTTTCATGGCCTGCTCAAGTCTTCGAGATTTCATGTGCTCCCCAGCAGCCTTGCGTGCCAGCGCGCGGCTTTCGACAGTAGTTATCGCGCGCTGGTCCCACCGTAGCCGTAACCATAGCCGTAGTAGTAGCCGGCGGGTCCTTTCAGCTCGGCGCCGTTGAGCACCAGGCTGATGTGGCGATCCTCGCCAAGAATCCCGACTGCGTCTTTCACTGCCTGCTGCGGCGTCACGCCGGCTCTTACCACCAGGACGATCTGCCCGAGCAACGCACCGAGTGCGCGTGACTCGTTCGTCAGCAGGATCGGCGGCGAATCGAACAGCACGATCCCGCGCCGATAGATCGTCGCGAGGCGCTCGACGACGTCACGCATGCGCTCGCTGGCCAACAGCTCAGTCGCACTTTCGGACACCGTGCCCCAGGGCGCGAAATCCAGCCGGGGCACGTCGGTCGGTACGATGACAGATTCGACCGCACGATTGTGATCGGTCAGAAGGTCGAGGATGCCCGGATGGTCCTGCAGCTCGAAGGTTCGTGTCAGGTGCGGCTTCGGTGCGTCGGCGTCGACGAGCAATACGTCCAGCTCCGTTTCCCGCGCGAGACTCAGCGCGAGATTGAGACTGCTGAACGTCTTGCCATCGCCCGGCAGCGCGCTCGCCATCATGATCGTGCGGCGGGCAGATTCCGATCCCCCCTGCGCGTAATCGATGAGCGGACGCTTGATCGCGCGGAACTGATCCGACAACTCTCGTTCCTGTGCCACTTGCGGCAGCATCAATGCAGCGCGCAGCTTGTCGTGATCCAAGTGCAGCAGCTTGGTGCCCTCCGCGCGCAGATCGGCAGGCGAAATTTGCGGCGGCGCCGGCTGCGGGCGCTCGACTGGCGCACGCCCGGTGGTCCGTAGCGGCGCGCTCGGCGGCGCCTTCGGCACAGGCGGCGGTGCCGGGCGCGAGGACTGCAGCTTCTGCAGGGCTTTCTCGACAAGACTCATCAACGCTCCCCTCTATCCTGCCGCCATGGGCGGAGCCGTCGACCCGGCTGACACGACCGCAAAGCCATATGCGGCCAGCAACAAAATCGCTGCCCCCGACAACGCCACAGTCAGCAGGCGCTCGCGCATCTTGGTCTTGTTGGTCCAGGTGCGACCGACGGGACCGATCACCGGCAAGTTGAGAGCATCGGCGAGCGTGCGCGTGTTGTAGAAAACCGGGCGGATCATGTTGAGCAGGTACGCGCCACCGACGCCAGCACCCAGCGCCATGAACAGCACGGCCGAAATCATCACAAAGCGATTCGGCGCCACCGGCTCGAAGGCTGCCACCGGCGGATCGATCACCTGGAAGGTGACGACGCCGGTCTTCGCTGCGTCCTCGGTCAGCTTCGCGGTCTGCAAGCGCTTGGTCAGTTCCTGGTACTGCGCGCGCGTGACGTCATAGTCGCGGTTCAACCGTGCCAGCTCGGCTTCGACTTCCGGTACGTTGTTCACCAGCCGCCGCAACTCGGCGACGCGAGCCTGGCGCGTGCCGAGATCCTGGCGCAGCTCGGCGAGCTGAATCTCGGTGCGGTTGAGCTCGGTGCGAATCCCCTGGTACACGGGATTCGACTTCAGCGACTGCGACAGCGAGCCGGTCGCCTGCTGTCCATGGCGCACCCGGTCCAGCTCCGCGTCGCGCTGCTGCTTGAGATCCTCGATCGTCGCCCGGACGGCGATGACTTCCGGATGCTTCTCGGTGTACTTCAGCAGCAATTCTTCCTCGCGGGCCTCGAGCAGCCTGATGCGCGATGCAAGGTCCGCTTTGCCGGAGTTCGCGGGCGCCGTCGTGCTCTGATCGTCGAACCCGAACAGGAACGGCTCTTCGCCGGAGAGCTGTCTCTGGATCTCGACGCGGCGCGCTTCCGCAAGCCGGACCTGCTCGCGCACGCTCTCGAGCTGCACCATCTCGGTCTGCATCCGGGCGAAGTAGTCACCGCGGTTGTCCGGCATCTTGCCGATGTTCTGCTTCTTGAAGTCCGCGAGACGCGCCTCGGCTTCCTGCAGTCGCTTCTCGTAATCGTTGAGCTGCTCGCGCAGGAACTGCTGGGCTTCTTCCTGACCCTGCCGCTTGCCGCTCAAGGTGTCTTCGACGAACGAGTTCAACAGCGTCTGCACGACTTCGAGACTTTTGGCGCGATCGTTGTCGTGAAAGGTGATGCGATACACACCGTCGCTGTTGGAGTTCGGCGTGCGGGCATCGGTCGTGATCGCGATGCGGGTGCGCAAATCCTGGATCAGCAGGTCCGCTTCGGCGGGCGTCTTCGCGCGCACGAACAGATCGGTCTCGCGTGCCACGCCTTCCAGGCGTGGACGACTCAACAGCGCCTGGCGCACGACGGCGAGCTCGGAGTCCACGTTCGCGCGCACGGCGAGGCCCTCCAGCAGCGGACCCAGCATCGACTGCGTGTCCACGTAGACGCGGGCGGTGGCCTCGTAGATGTTCGGCATCATGAAGACGAACAGCCAGCCGACGCCGCAGACGGCCCAGCTCACCGCGATGGCCAGCCAGCGAAAGCGCCACGAGCCGCGGATCTCGTCGAGAACTTTGACAATCAGTGCATGCATGCGAGTGGCCCGGTCAGAAAACAGCCTCGGGAACGATCACCATGTCCCCGGGACGCAGGGGCACGTTGGTCTCGACCCGCCCCTTGTTGATCAGGTCGTTGAGCTTCAATTTGATGCGCTGTTCCTTACCGTCATCGCCGGTGCGCACCAGTGTCGCACGATTCCCCGCTGCGAATTCTGACAGACCGCCCACCTGCAGAATCGCGTCCATCACCGTCATTCCGGCGCGGAACGCCAGCGACCCGGGTGTCTTGACCTGGCCGATGATCTTGACCTGGTTGAACGCGTTCATTGGGTTCGTGACGATCACGTTGACCTGGGGAGTACGTATGTACTCCTTGAGGGCGGTCTCGATGTCGCGGGCGAGCTGGTGCGGCGTCCTGGCGACCGCGACCAGGTCCTCGACCAGCGGCGTGGAGATCTTGCCATCGGGCCGCACCGGAATGGTCACGGACAGGTCGGGGTGCTGCCAGACATAAATCTGCAAACTGTCGCCCGGACCGATCTTGTAATCCTTGCTGTCGGCCTCGATCGGGGACGCCGCCGGGGCCGCCTGCGTCGTCACGGGAGGCGGTGTCTGCGGCGCGGGGGCTGCCGGCTTCTGGTCGGCTGGAGCGGCTGCAGCGAGCGGCGCAGGCGCGGGCGCCAGGAACATCCCGATCAGAGCAATTGCAGCCAGTGTGCAGGCGCCACGGCGCCGGCCGGGCAGTCGATCGTTCATCACATAATCACCGTGGTCAGCAATTCCATAGTTCGGAAGGGTTAGATCTGGGTGCCGAGGCTCGCCAGGAGCCTCTCGGCCTCTGCTCGCGACGGAAAATCCTGGGTCGAAGCCAGCAGCTTCGTGAGCACCTTCGCGGCAAGCTCCTTTTGCCCGGACTTCGCATGTGCCACTGCCAGATGGTACGCGATCTCACCGTTCTGCCCGCCGCCGGCTTCTGCTCTTTTTAGCATCTCGAGCCCCTGCTGGATGTTGCCCGTTTGGACAAGGATCCAACCGAAAGTGTCGGCAATTTCCGGTGCTCCCGGCGCGAGCTCATGCGCGCGGCGCGCCAGGTCTACTGCTTTGGGGTCGCCCTGCTGATGCAGCAGCCAGGCAAGATTGTTAAGTGAAATGGGGTCGTCGCGACCGTCGGCGAGCAAGCGCTCGTACTGCGCGATCGCTTCATTGCGGCTCCCGCTCGACTCATAAAAGCCGGCGAGGACCTGGCGCACGGCGTTGTCCCCCGGCGCCCGTGCGAGCCACCGCGTGAGAACTTCTTCCGGTCGCGGCAGCTTCGCAGTGCGACGAACCTGGAACAGCTTGATGGCGACCGACGAGCGCGGCTGCGCCCGCTGTGCGGCCTCGTACGCCTCTATTGCCGAGTCGAAGCGGCGCGCCAGTGCATAGACGTCGCCCTGACGCTCGTGACGAATCGCAGGAGCCGCGTCGGCCGTGAGCGTTTGCATCCTCGCGAGAGCCTGGTCGACCTGACCGCTGCGGGCGTCGATCTCGATGAGCATCTGTTCCGCGACTTGCCACTTCGGGCGCTGGCTGGTCGCGGCCTGCAGCAGCGCGCGGGCATCGCCCAGGCGACCGAGGTCGACGAGGAGCCGCGCTTCGTGGAGCGTCGCTTCGGGCAAGCCAGCCGTTCGCGCCTCGCTGAAGCGCTTCAGCGCTTCATCGGTCAGGCCGGCCCGGGCCAATACCTGCCCTGCTCCATCCAGTGCCGACTTGCGATCGGGCGCGACCGAGATCGCCTGATTCAGGAGGTCACGACCGCGCGGCAGATCTCCCTCGATAAAGGCTATTTGCGCCAGGCGCAGCCGCGCGCCGACGGCGGCGGGATCGGCGCTCACCGCTTCTTCGAGCCAGCGTCGCGCCTCGGCGCGATCGCCTCTGAGCCACGCGATTTCGGACAGTCCCTGTCGCGCCACCTTGTGCTTCGGATCTATCTTCAGGATCTCGGTGAGCCGCCGCGTCGCGTTCGTAGTGTCGCGAGCGCGTACGTCGAGCATCGCGAGCAGCATGCGTGCCTCCGTGGAATTCGGCTCGCGTGCCATGATGCGTTCGAGCAATTCACGTGCCCGAGCATCGGCACCCTTCACCGTGAGCCAGGTGGCGGCAGCGCTGAGCACGCCGACATCATCGCTGTTGGCTGCGATCAGACGGTCCACTTCGCGGCGCGCTTCTTCGGGCGGCTTGCCCGAAACGCTCGCGAGCAACTGCAACGCGCGTGCGCGGCGCGCCAACGGCGATTGCGCCGGTACGGACTGCAACAGTGGCAGCGCCTTGTCCGGCGTTCCGGCGGAGATATAAGCGCCCGCAAGATCCAGCCGCCGGGCGATATCGTCCGGTGTCGCCGCAACGCTGCGCTCGAGATGCGCGATGCCATCGGCGCTACCCGACTGCAGCAGCGCCGCCCCGAGCAGCCAATCCACTTGCGGGTCGCCAGTCGCGGCATTCAGGACGCCGGCAGCGCGGTCGGGCTGTTGACGGCTCAAGTACACCTGCGCGAGCAATTTGCTCGCAGCGACGTTCTCAGGGTGCGACGCGAGAACTTTCGTGAGCAAGCCTTCGGCCTGCTCGGTCGAACCTCGTGCGAGGTGCGCGGCCGCGAGCAGGAGCTGCGACGGCACGTGATCGGGAGCCACGCGCAGTGCGCGCTGACTCTCGGCGACAGCGTTCGCGCCATCGCCCTTCATCAACGCGATGCGTGCCCGGAAATAGTGAGTGGCGAGAGATTCGGGCGCCGCATTGGCCATGGGCGCGAGGCTCTTCGCTGCGTTGTCGAGATCGCCGAGCGCGAGATTCGCCTCGGTCATCGCGATGTGCAGCGACATCTGCTCGGGAACGCGCAGAAATTTGTAGTTCGCTTGCCGCAGCTCCTGCAGCGCGTCGCGAGCCTCGGCGGGCTGACCGCGCGCCATCAGCAGCGACGAGCGCAGCAGCATGGCCAGCGCCTGCTCGCGCCCTGCACTCTTGATCGCTTGCGTCAATTCGAGCGCAGCTCCGCTGTCGCGCACGGAGGTCAAAGCTGCACGTTCCAACAGGGCCTGCGGATCGTCCGGCGTCAGGCGCAACGCCTCGGCGAGTTGCTCCTCGGCTTGCTGCGGATTCCCCTGACCTGCGCTGACGATGGCTCCGACCACCAGGCGGCGTGTCGGCGTCAGCGACTCGTCCTTCGCCAACGCTGCTGCCATGTCGTCGTACCGGCCTTGCGCGCGCAGCACTTCGTATTGCAGGTCGAGCAACGCACGGTCGTCCGGCTTCGTCGCGAGGGCGCGTTGTAATTCCTTGTCGGCAGCAGGCGCATCGCCGCGTCGAAGCAGCAGGTCCGCCAACAGCCCGCGTGCGCGCGCGTTGCCCGGCTCTTTCTCCAGCACTGTATTCAGATCGGTCATCGCCGAGCGATAGTTGGTCTCGTCCAACTGCGTCGCTGCTCGCGCGATGCGTTCGTCGGTGCTGGTCCAGAAGTCGCAGCCTGCGAGGGCAACGAGGACCATGGCCAGGCCCGCTGTGTTGATGAGACGTCCTGACATCATCGCTCCTCTACAGACGTGTCGGGATCAGCGCGGTGAGCGCGGGTCCCTGGTCGCGCCAGAACCCGAGAACTCGCTCGGCGGCCGCGTCGCAGTCGGGAATGCATTCCGACGCGAGCGCCACGGTGCCGGCCGGCACCGGCCGCCAGATCGCCAGCGCGCCGTAGTACAACTGGACCAGCGCGGGCGTCGACGTGATCTTCCCGCCCACACGATAAATCTGTCCGATGACCCACCGGCTGCCGGTCGCGTGCTGGGCAACGATCAGTGCCAGCGGGCTGTCGATCGATGCAGGCGCGCCGCGCATGGACCATTCGCTGTCCGGCGCCACGGTGTTGTGGACCCAGATCAGTTCCCGATCCTGGCGCTGCGCTCCATAGACGTTCACGTACACGTCGACCGAGCCGTCCATGCCCTCGTAGCGGCTGCGATGCTGGGCCGCGACCGCCCGATATTGTGGATGCCACTGCCCGTTCGGCGGAAGCGGACCCTGCCATGCACCGGTCGTGACCGGCAGTTCCTTCAGCGCAGGAATGCTCAGCGCGGCATCACCGTCGGCGGCAGTCAGCGTCAACGGCAGACCGAGCAAGGCAACGGCCCACAGCCACGCGGTGTATACGACCCTCGTCGTTGGATGTTGCTCGATGCGTGCAGTCGACGGGACGTCACGCCCGAAATGACGAATACACAGCGTGACCGCGCCCAGCAGCGGGATGAACAGCAGCCAGCCAAAGGTGAGATGGTCGGTCGCGACCAGGTAGTGCTCCATGTTCGACACGTGGCCGGCGTAGATGATGATGGCAACCCGGATCCAGTTGATGAGCAACGCGAACAGGATGGCGATCGCAACGACAGCCGCGCGGCGCGTGGCTCGCAGCCCACGCGCCGCGCCGCCAATCACTGCGAAGGCGATTGCCGCGATCAGATAGCGCTTGCCGCTGCACGCATCGGCGATGACGAACTGCCCCTCGGGAATCGTGACGTGATTGCCGTCCACGACGGTGGGGACTTGCAACAAAGCGAGAGCCTGCTCGACAACGACTGTCGTCAGTCCCTGCAGCAGCGGCACCAGCTGATCCCAGATCGGAATCGCAAAGTAGAGACTGGCGAACGGCAGCAGCAGCACGCGCGCGATCTGCCATCCCAACGCTGCCACGGTGGCAGCCAGCAGCAGCACGGGCAGCAATACCTGCTGCAGCGATTCGCTGTTACCTCGATAGGCAACGATCCAGCAGCCCAGGAACAGCAGCAATCCCGGGAGTGCGGCAGGTACGGCGCGTGTCGGCGTCGTATCTATCTGCGGACGGAGACGCACCAACCAGTAGAGCAAGGCCGCACAGACGACAAAGCCGTGCTGATAGTCGGCAGACTCCACCCACAGTTGACCGAGCGCACGCCACGACGGCCAGGTGGCGGCGACAGCGACAACGACCAGCAGGTATACGATGCCGGAGGGCGTCGGGGTTAACTTGCTGCTCGTCAGAGCACTCGTGTCAGGCGTATGCGCTGCCACGCCTTCGCTCACTTGCTCAGCGCCTGCCCGGCAGCGCGCAGTCCATGCCGCTCCATGAGGTCATAAAGAGTCGGTCGCGTCATGCCGAGCAATTCGGCCGCACGCGAGATGTTGCCGTCGACGATGGCGAGGACCTGTGCGATCACCTGGCGTTCGGCGCGTGCGCGCACCTCGCGCAGGTTGAACAGCGATTCGCCGTGCGTCCGCTCGTCGAGCCCGAGGTCCACCGCAGTGATCAGCGGCCCGTCGCTCATGATGAGCGCGGATTTCACCTTGTTCTCCAGCTCGCGGACGTTGCCCGGCCATGAATACGCATCGAGCGCCGCCAGTGCGCTCTCCGTGAAGCCGCGCCGGCCGCGACCCGGCGGCCCGCCGAACTTGCGGATCATGGCGTGCGCAAGCACGGTCGCAGCGCCGCGCCGATCGCGCAGCGGCGGAATTTCGATCGTCACTTCGCCGATGCGGAAATACAGATCCTGACGGAACCGCTGTTCCCGGATCAGCGTCTGCAGGTCGCGGTTGGTGGCACAGACGATCCGCACGTCGACAGAAATTTCCTGGCGCCCGCCGACGCGCTCGATCTTGCGATCCTGCAGGAAGCGCAGCAGCTTCGCCTGCAACGCGAGCGGCATGTCGCCGATCTCGTCGAGGAACAGCGTGCCGCCGTCCGCCGTCTCGATCTTGCCGACGGTCTGCTTGGCCGCGCCCGTGAAGGCACCCTTCTCGTAGCCGAACAGCTCGCTCTCGAGGAGCTGCTCGGGAATCGCGGCGCAATTGATGGCGACGAAGCGACCGGCCTTGCGATTGCTCGTCATGTGCACGGCGCGTGCGACCAGTTCCTTGCCGGTCCCGCTCTCGCCGAGGACCAGCACCGAGACGTCGGTCGGCGCGACCTTCTCGATCATGCGGCACACCTTGCGCATCGCATCGTCGGTGGCGATGAGGCCCTGAAACGGGGTGTCGAGCTGCGCTTCGCGCAGCGTGCGGATCTCTTCTTCGAGCGCAGAGATGTGGAAAGCGCGCTGCACGATCAGGCGCAGCACGTCGGTATCGACCGGCTTCTGATAGAAGTCGTACGCGCCGAGCGAAACCGCGCGCAACGCGCTGTCGCGGTCGTGGTTGCCCGTCACGACGATGACCTTGGTCGCCGGCGCGATGCTGACGATCTCCTTGAGCGTCGCCATGCCTTCGCTGACCCCTTCGGGATCGGGCGGCAAGCCGAGGTCCTGCAGGACCACCGGCGGCTCGAAACGGCGCAACTGCGCCAGCGCTTCGCTGCGGGTCGCGCTGAACAGCACCTCGTGCTCGTCGAAACACCACTTGAGCTGCTTCTGCAGGCCCAGGTCGTCCTCGACGATCAGCAGCCTCGGCTTTTCTTCACTCATCGGTGATCCCCATTCGGTTCTTCTGTCAGACCGGGCTGGTGGCACCGGCCACCAGGGGCTCGGCGAGCGCCGGTCCGCAAACGGGCATGCTAATCGTGAAGCGTGTGCCCTGTCCGGGACTACTCTGCACTTCCACGCTTCCCTCCAGGCGCTGGATGTACTCGCGCACCTGGTAGGCACCGATGCCCATCCCCTTCGCCCCCTTGGTGCTGTCGAACGGCCGGAACAGCCGGTCGCGCACGAATTCGGCGTCCATCCCCTGGCCGGTGTCGCTCACTACGAGCTGGACCTGGCCGCCGCGATTTGTCAGCGCGACGCTGACAGACCCATCGGCCCGGGTCGCGTCCTGCGCGTTGCGGATGACGTGCTCGATAACCGTCGTCAACCGCTCGGGATTGGCCTGCACCAGCGCCGTGTCGGAGCCCTGCAGGACCGGCCGCGGCTGCCGCGTAGAGCAGCGGCTGACCGCCTCGCGCGCCAGATCGGCGAGGTTCACCCGCGCCAGTCGCTCCGGTGCGGTCGAGCCGCGCAGCTGATCGATCAGGCGCGTCATGCGCTCCACTGCGTTGCCGATCGTGCCGATCGCGTCGTCGATGAATTCGGGGTTGCGCTTGTGACGCTCGTAGTTGTCGACGATGAGCCGGAGCTGCGCCGCGGAGTTCTTCAGGTCGTGCATCATGAAAGCTGTCAGCCGGTTGTAGGCCTCGAACTGGCGGCTCTCGGTGAGCTTGCGGTCGGCTTCCTGCTGCGCGATTTGCGTCGCGACGTGCCGGCCGACGGTCTTGAGCAGGTCGCGATCCTCGTACGTGAGCTCGAACGGCGGCGGCGGGTCGTACAGCAGCACGAAGCCCATCAGGCGATCGAGCTGCAGGAGCGGTGACACGATGCGGAAGCTGCGATCGCTGCGCAGCCACTGCGGCAGCATGAAGTTGCCGTACATGTCCGGCGCGCGCTCCAGTTCCTGCAGGTCCACGATCCATTGCGTGCGCGCCAGAAACGCGGGCAGGTCGGCATTCGCCGGCAGCGCCTCGATTTCGGCGATCTCCTCCAGCTTGCCCGGCCACGCCGCGACCGGCACGAAGCGCCCCGACGCTTCGTCGGCGAGCCACAGGATGCCGGCCGGGCTCGAAAAGATCTGCGCGATCGCGCCGATTGCAGTGCGCCGCACGTCGGCATCGTGGCCGGACGACAGCGTGCTGATGAACCGCAGCCATTCCACTCGGTAGTCGTACTTGTTGCGGTAGAAATGCTTGCTGAGGAACACGCGCGCGCGCCGGCGCAGAACGGAAGAGCCCACCAGCAGCACGAGCAGCAGCAGTGCACCGCCGAAGAACACGATCTGACCGAGGCGACCCCAGTTGCCGCCGAACTGACGCACGTAGTAGCCGCCAGCAGCCATCAGCAGCAGATACGCGCCCACACCCATGAACGTCGTCGTGTAGAACACCGCCTGGCGCGAGACGAAGACGTCCAACGACCACTGCGGCTCGCGTTGTACCGCGACTGCGATCAACGGGGCGGCAAACGCAATGATGGCGCCGCGCGCGTTCCATGCATCCGCGACGATTGCCCGCAACAGCTCGGCCTGCGAGTACAGGAACAGGTCGTAGGTGAACAGCGCGCCGACACCGCACACGAGGTACTTCAGCGAATCGCGCGCGACCTCGCTGGAATTGCGATAGATCTGCTCCAGCAGAACGAGTCCCAGCAGCGAGGTCGCGAGCCCCATGCGCGACAGCAGCAGCTCCGGCGGCACGACTTGGACGCCGTTGCGCTCCAGCGCGCCGAGCACGGGCGGCGCCAGCAGCGCGAGCACCGGCGTCGCTCGCGCGAGAAGCATCAGCCCGCGTGGTGCTTTGCTGCCCGCGATAGAGCACAACGCGAACAGCCAGGCGCCATTGCGCAGGGTCTCGGAGAGGTACAGCGGCAGAATCGGCGCGCGGCCGACGAACGCCTCGACCGCGAGCAGCAACGCCCAGCCACCGGTGATGGCACTGGCGGTGATGACGTAAATGCCCTGGCGGCCGCCGCGCCAGCTCACCATCATGAGGACGGCCAGCAGCATGAATGCCGCAGCGGCGATGCCGTAGCCGATCGCGCCCACGATGTTCATCGTTTCCCCTTGCGCGTCCGTCCAGTCCCCTTCACCGAGCTCCCTTGCCCCAGACGATGACCTCGACCGTCTGCACCAGGATTGCGATGTAGAAGATCAGGCTGTGGTTCTTGACGTAGTACAGATCGTACTGAAGCTTCTCCATCGCGTCCTGCTCCGATGAGCCGTACGGGTAGCACAGCTGCGCCCAGCCCGTGATGCCCGGCTTGATCGAATGCCGTTCGCGATAGTACGGAATCGTTTCGTTGAGCTGCTCGACGAACTCCGGCCGCTCCGGGCGCGGGCCGACGAAGCTCATCTCGCCGCGCAGTACGTTGAGGATCTGCGGCAGCTCGTCGATGCGCGTCATCCGGATGAACGAGCCGATGCGCGTGATGCGACTGTCATTCTTCTGGGCCCACTGCGCCTTGCCCTCGCGCTCCGCGTCCTCGCGCATGCTGCGGAACTTGAGCAGCTTGAAGGGCTTTCCATACTGACCGACGCGCACCTGGCGATAGAAGATCGTCGAGCGCCAGCCGTCGCTGAGCTTGATGGCCACGGCCGTCAGCAGCATGACCGGCGCGGTGATCGTGAGCATGACGAAGCTCGCCACGATGTCGAACAGCCGTTCGAGCACGCTCTGGGCGCGCCCCTGCCGGAAGCCTTCAGCGAAGATCATCCAGCTCGGATTGAGAATGTCGAGGCGGACCTTGCCGGTCTCGCGCTCGAGGAAGGTCACTAGGTCGTTGATCTCCACGCCTTCGAGGCGGCACTCGAGGAGCTGGTCCATCGGGAAGCGGCGGCGGCGATCGTCCATCGCCACGACGATCTCGTCGATGCGCTGCGCCTGGCAGCAGCTCAGCAGATCCTGGTCCGTGCGCATCAGGTGTTCGTGATCGCGCAGCGCCGAGACTTCGTCGCCCTCAGCCGCCACGTAGCCGACGATCACGAAACCACGGCGGTCGGAGCGGCGGCGCAGCCGCACGATGCTCCCTGCGCGACGACCCGCGCCGTACACGAGCACGCGGCGCTTGAAGACGTCCTCATCGACGATGAAGTCGAACAGGATGCGTACGACTGCGATGGCGCCGAACGAAACGAGCGTGCTGAGCAACAGCGCGCCGCGCTCGATGCCCAGCGCCGGCAACAGGTAAGCGATGACGGCGATCACCATCGCGCCGCCGAGCATGCTCGCGGCTACGCGCGACAAGAGTCCCGCGAGCCGCGCGCGCTGCCGCGAGTTGTACAGGCCCATCGCGGCCATGCTCACGAACATGACTCCGGCGAACAGCAGGCTGTGCGGAACCCAGGGTGCGGGATGCTGCGACGGCAGTACGGGACCGCTCAACGTGAACGGCACCGTGTAGTGCATTGCCGCCAGGAAGATTGCACCTTCCAGGGTCGCCAGGAGCGCCAGCGGGAGCTGCCAGTAGTGCTGAAAGATCCGAATGGTCACGAGGTCGTCAGGTCGCTTTCCGGTGTGGCAATCGGGTACGCAAGGCCGCCGGGACGGCTCCAAGCTGGCCGGACGTCAATTGAGCAAGACAGGAACCCCCTCCTGCCAGAGGCCGAAAGTCTAGAGACTTTGCTGCGGCAGCCCCGTGAAGGCAGTCACAACGATTACTGTTAAATAGTCCAAACCCTGAATGGGGCGGATCGCTCAAAGTCTCGATCGACTAATTGACAATCATTCGCATTTGTATTTACATGCTCCCCAGCCTAGTCGACCTGCGAAGAGCCCAGCAAATGTACGTCTGCGTCTGCCATGCCATCAGTGACCGCCAGATCCGCGAAGCCGTGGAACGCGGCGCGGAGTCGCTGACCGAAGTGCAGACCTACCTGCCGGTGGCGAGCTGCTGCGGCCGCTGCGAGGACTCGGCGCAAGAGGTCATCGACTCCTACCTCGAGTCCGCTGCACGCCCCGTCGCAGCCTGACGCCTGCGCACTGCCGTCCGGCGGTCTGTCTTTCGATCATCAGTTGCCTGTTTCGAGCGCGCTCGCCAAGATCGCGCGTCGTCTGCTGCCCGGAGTCCGCGCCATGCAAGGTAACCCGATCGTCCTGCGTCACCTCAACACGATCCTCAGGAACGAACTGACGGCGATCAACCAGTACTTCCTCCACGCCCGCATGTACGACAACTGGGGCCTCGGCGAGCTCGGCGAGTACACGTACAAGGAATCGCTGGACGAGATGAAGCATGCGGATCGGCTGATCAAGCGCATCCTGTTTCTGGAAGGCCTGCCGAACCTGCAGGACCTGGGGAAGCTGCTGATCGGTGAGAACGTGCGCGAGGTGCTGGAGTGCGACCTGAAGCTGGAGCTGCAGGGGCATCCGGAGCTGCGCAAGGCGATCGCGGATTGCGAGGCTGCGGGCGACTACGTGTCGCGCGAGCTGTTCGAGGACATCCTGAAATCGGAAGAAGAGCACATCGACTGGCTGGAGACGCAGCTCAGTCTGATCGAGCGCATCGGCATCGAGAACTATTGCCAGTCGCACATGAGCGAAGAAAGCGGCGGCACCTGATCGTGCAGCCGCTTCAGTCCCGCGGGGGTCGGCGGGAAGTCTCAGCTGATGATCTTGCTGGCGACGTTCGACACCTGGCTGCTGACGCCCGACCGGTTGATCGAGCGCACGGCGAAGAACCAGGTTCCGGCGCTCAGGTTGTCGACGACGAAGGTGTTGATCGAAGGATTCGTGATCTGGCGCGACTGGTCGAGCGCGTTCGCGTCGCGACCGAAGAGCACTTCGTACCCGGCGAGATCCGCCAGCTGGCTGCCGTCTTCGTTCTCGGTCGGCGGCGTCCACGACAGCGACACACTGGCGTTGCCGACTGACGCGACCGTGATATTGAACATCGCAGTGGCAGCCGAGCCGCCCCTGCCGTCGGACACGGTGACGCGGATGTTCGAGAAGGTCGCGACGTCTGCCGCAGTGGGCGTGCCGGTGATCCGGCCGGTACCCTGGTTGAAGCTGGCCCAGCCGGGCAGACCGGCCACGGAGAACGTGAGCGTGTCGCCGTCAGCGTCGGTCGCCGTCGGCTGGAAGCTGTACGCCTGACCCACGACTGCAGTCGTGCTCGGCGAGCCCGTTATCGTCGGCGCCGTGTTGGCCCCTGTTGCGGGCGCCGAGGCTTTCTCGCCATCGCCACCACCACCGCATCCTGCGAGCGCGACCAGAGCGAAGGTCGCCAGCGAGGAAGTCCTGACCGACTTGAGTGTGCTGTGTTTCATATTTCTATGCACACACAAGTTCCGTGCCAGGTGGTAAGAATACCTTCAGCAGCATGAGCTTATTACCCTCACGACCGAGACGGAGCCGGTGATAGTGCAGCGCGGAGTCGCGGTTCGGAAACACCTGTGCGTCCCGGAACGTGAACTCGTGCACGCAACTGATTGATCTGCAACGACGCGAGACCGCGTCGCGAAGCACCGACAGCGTGACAACCCTTGCCCCCAGGCGCTTCGGTCGCAAAGAGTACATCGGTTATGTAACCCGCGACACTCCGTGCATGAGGAAAGGCGGGAAGGAAATGGCGTCCCCATGGGGATTCGAACCCCAGTTACCGCCGTGAAAGGGCGATGTCCTAGGCCTCTAGACGATGGGGACGCACTGCGAACGGTGGGCCGAGCCGCGGGACTTTGGTGGAGCTAGGCGGGATCGAACCGCCGACCTCTTGCATGCCATGCAAGCGCTCTCCCAGCTGAGCTATAGCCCCACGTTGAGAGGCGCGCAATGTATGGAAGCGACTCCACAGTGTCAAGAAACAGGCTTGCTCAGGTGCCGCCGCTGCAAGGCGGCCACGCAGCGCTGCGCCGCCTGGCCGTCCCAGCGATCAGGGCGCGAGCCCTTCGGCCAGCGTCCCGCGAGCACGACATCGAGGCTCTGCGACAGCTCGTTGGCCGGAACGAGCCGGTTGGTTCCCTGCGTCACAGTGATCGGACGCTCGGTGTTCTCGCGCAGCGTGAGGCACGGGATGCCGAGATAGGTGGACTCTTCCTGGACGCCGCCTGAATCGGTCACCACCGCGCGCGCGGCCTTCACCAGCGCCATGAACTCGACGTACCCGAGCGGTTCGGTGAGCCGGATGCCGGCGGCCGCCTGCAACGCCGGCCAGAGCTTGAACTCTTCCAGCTTCTTGCGCGTGCGCGGATGCACGGAGAACAGCAGCGGCAGGCGCGTCGAGATCGCGAGCATCTGCTGCATGAGGTTGCCGAGCGTGCGCGCGTCGTCGACGTTGGACGGCCGGTGCAGGGTGACGACGGCGTAGCCGCCGGGCTGCAACGCGAATTTCGTCGGCCCGGCGTCGGCTTCGATCTGCGGCCGCATCATCTCGTACGAGTCGATCATGATGTTGCCGACGCGATCGATGCGCTCGGCCGGCACGCCTTCGCGCAGCAGGTTCTCGTCGGCGTCCGGCGACGGCGTCCACAGCACGTCCGAGATCGCGTCCGTCACCAGCCGGTTGATTTCCTCCGGCATGCGCCGGTCGCGGCTGCGCAGACCCGCCTCCAGGTGCACGACCGAGATCCACATCTTGGCCGCGACCATCGCGCAGGCCGCCGTGGAGTTCACGTCACCGACGACGACGGTCCAGTCCGGCCGGTCCTGCTCGCACACCTTCTCGTACGCGGTCATCACCCCGGCGGTCTGCTGGGCGTGCGAGCCGCTGCCGACTTCCAGGTGGAAGTGCGGCGTGGGCAGGCGCAGGTCGCGAAAGAATGCGTCCGACATGTTCGCGTCGTAGTGCTGGCCGGTGTGCACGATGCGGGTCTCGCACCAGCTCTGTGTAACGAGCGCGTGATACAGCGGCGCCACCTTCATGAAATTCGGGCGCGCCGCGGCGATCAGGTGAATCTTGCAAGTCATCGCTGCTCCAAGCCGCCGGCAGGCACGGCGGCCCTCATCTTCTTGTCCAGCTGCTATGTGAGTCCGTGATCCGAGTCGCGTCCACGGCCATTGGTCCAATCTATTGGCGTGCCGCGTAGTCGAGCGCGAGCTGCAGGCGCGCCAGGGTTCGCTGGCGCCCGAGCACTTCGAGCGTTACGTCGATCGGCGGCGATACGGATGTGCCGACAACTGCGACGCGCACGGGCTGCGCCACCTTGCCCATGCCGACGCCGAGCTCCGTAGCGGTCTGATTCACTGCTTCGTGAGCGCCCGCAGCAGTCCACTCATCGAGCGCGGAGAGCTTGTCGCGAACCGAGCGCAACGGCGCCATGCTCTCCGGCGTGAGAATCTTCTTTGCGGCCTTCTCGTCGTAGTCGCTGAAGTCGCGAAAGAAATACAGGCTGTTCTGCGCCATTTCGCGCAGCGTCTTGGCACGCTCCCGCTGCACCTTCACCACGCCAATGAGCGTGCGCTCGTCGGTGACGGCAACGCCGAGCGCCGCGAGCTGCGGCTTGAGGTACTCGGCGAGGCGTTCCGGCTGCGCACGCATGATGTGCTGCTGATTGAGCCACAGCAGCTTGTCGGGATTGAACGCCGACGCCGCCTTGTTGACGGCGCTGATGTCGAAGAACTGCTGCATCTCCTCCATCGAGAAGACTTCCTGGTCGCCGTGCGACCAGCCGAGCCGCACCAGGTAGTTGAGCAGCGCCTCAGGGAGGTAGCCCTCCTCGCGATACTGCAACACGCTCACCGCGCCGTGTCGCTTGGAGAGCTTCGCGCCGTCGGCGCCGAGGATCATTGGCACGTGCGCATACACGGGCAGCGTGGCACCGAGTGCGCGCAGCAAGTTGATCTGCCGCGGCGTGTTGTTGAGGTGATCGTCGCCGCGGATGACGTGTGTCACCTTCATGTCCATGTCGTCGACGACGACGCAGAAGTTGTACGTCGGCGTGCCGTCGGAGCGCGCGATGATCAGGTCGTCGAGCTCGGCGTTATCGAACACCACGTTGCCGTGGATCACGTCTTCGACCACGACCGGGCCGTCGATCGGATTCTTGAATCGCACCACCGGATCGACGCCGGCACGCGGCTCCCGGCGGTTCCTGCACGTGCCGTCGTAACGCGGCTTCAGCTTCGCCGCGGTCTGCCGGTTGCGCATTTCCTCCAGCTCTTCCCTGGTGCAGTAACAGCGGTACGCGTGGCCCGCCTCGAGGAACTGCGCGAGCACCTCGCGATACCGATCCATGCGCCGCGTCTGGTAGAACGGACCTTCGTCGTGGTTCAGCCCCAGCCACTGCATACCGTCGAGAATGACCTGCGTCGCTTCCTCGGTGGAGCGCTCGCGATCGGTGTCCTCGATGCGCAGGATGAACACGCCGCCGTGACGGCGCGCGTACAGCCATGAGAACAAGGCGGTGCGCACTCCGCCGATGTGCAGAAGTCCGGTCGGGCTGGGCGCGAAGCGGGTACGGATGGACATGAAGAGAGAGTGTTGAAGGTGGTGGGCGGTGCAGGGATTGAACCTGCGACCCCTGCCGTGTGAAAGCAGTGCTCTACCGCTGAGCTAACCGCCCAAATCGACTGTCCGCCGGCCCGCAAAGGGGGCGTAGTTTAGGGAGCAGCGCGGGGTCGGTCAACGCGCGCCCAATCAGGCGGCGTGCAGGGGCGGCGGACGGTTGAGGAGCACCCAGTACAGGCCGAGGCTGCTGACGGCCTCTACGAACGCGCCGAACTCGACCGGCTTGCGCACGTAGCTGTTGGCGCCGAGGTTGTAGCTGGCGATCACGTCGGCATCCTGGCTCGACGAAGTGAGCACCACGACCGGCAGGGTGCGCGTCCGCTCGTCCGCGCGCAGCCGCTTGAGCACACCCAGCCCATCGAGCTTCGGCAGCTTGAGATCCAGCAGGATCACCGTGGGCACGTGCGCAACGTCGCGGTGCGCGTACTGGCCGGTGCCGAACAGGAATTCGATCGCTTCGACGCCGTCGCGCACCACCACGATGTCGTGGGCGAGGCTGTTCTTGCGCAGGCTGAGCAGCGTCAGCTCTTCGTCGTCCGGGTTGTCCTCGACCAGCAGAATATAGCGCTCGCTCATTGCCCCCCCTGGGCCTGCCTCTTGCAGTGGTGAAGCTTGCAGCGGGCATCCATCGGGTTGCAGTAGTACCTCGTGCACGCGTCGCGCGCACGCCGCCCCCGTGGTCGAATCTCGATGAATCCCCCGCCGGTAGCCGCCGGCTCCCTTCGCCGTGGGCGGTAGCTACCGCGCGGATCGTCTCGTAACAGCGGACGCGCAGCAAGCCGGAAAAGCCCGCGATTGTCGGCAGGCGAGGCGCTGCATACAGCCAGGACGCCGATATTTAGGGGTATATGCGTAGTGCGGACTAGTGAGCTTCTTCGCCGCCGATCATCTTCAACAGTTCGGCGGTGCGCTCGCGCATCAGCGCTTCGTCCCCGCGACTCTCGACGTTGAGCCGGATCAGCGGCTCGGTATTCGAGCTGCGCAGGTTGAAGCGCCAGCGGTCGAATTCCATGGAAACGCCGTCGGTGAAATCGACCGCCCGCGCGCGGGGCTGGTAGTGCTCCTGCACACGCTTGATGGTCGCCTTCGAGTCCGCGACCTTGCGATTGATCTCGCCGCTCGCCGGAAAGCGCGCGATGCGCTCGCCGACCAGCTCCGAGAGTTTCTTGCCGGACTCGCACATCAATTGCGTGACCAGCAACCACGGAATCTGCCCGCTGTCGCAATAGCCGAAGCGGCGGAAGTAATGGTGCGCGCTCATCTCGCCGCCGTAGATCGCGTCCGCATCGCGCATCACGTCCTTCATGAACGCGTGACCCGACTTGGACATGACCGCCTTGCCGCCGAGCGACTGGACCATATCGAGCGTCGCCCACGTCAGCCGCGGATCGTGCACGATGCGCGCGCCCTGCTCGCGCTTCAGGAACATCGAGGCGAGCAGGCCGACGATGTAGTAGCCCTCGATGAACGCGCCGCTCTCGTCGAACAGGAAGCAGCGATCGTAGTCGCCGTCCCAGGCGACGCCGCAATCGGCGCGATGCTTGCGGATCGCTTCGATCGTCGCGACACGGTTCGCTTCCAGCATCGGGTTCGGTACGCCGTTCGGAAACGTGCCGTCCGGCGCATGATTGATCTTGACGAACTCGAACGGCAGGTGCGGCTCGAGCTGATCGACGACCAGCCCGGCGCCGCCATTGCCGGCGTTGACCACGATCTTCAGCTTGTTGAGCTTCGAGCGATCCAGGTACGACAGCAGGTGCTCGATGTACTTGCCCCGCACGTCGAGCTCGTGTCGCTTGCCGGGCTGCGCCGCGCGCGAGTACTGATCGGCTTCGGCGATGCGCTGGATGTCCTTCAGCCCGGTGTCGCCGCTGATGGGCCGCGACTGCTGGCGCACGAATTTCATGCCGTTGTAGTCCGGCGGATTGTGGCTCGCGGTCACCATCACGCCGCCGTCCATGCCTTCGTTGAAAGTCGCGAAGTACACGACCTCCGTGCCGCACAGACCGATGTCGTACACATCCACGCCGGAATCGTTGAGACCGCGCGTCAGCGCAGTACACAGCTCGTTGCTCGACTGGCGGATGTCGCGGCCGACCACGACGCGCTTCGGTTTGAGGAATTCCGCGTAGGCGCGGCCGATGCGATAGGCAACGTCCGGATTCAGCTCGCCTGGAATGCGGCCGCGGTAGTCGTAAGCCTTGAAGCCGGTGATCGCTGCCATGTTCAACCTGTCGTGTTCAGCCGGTTTGGCCTTCGCGGCCGTAGCGGTCCTCGAAACGCACGATGTCGTCCTCGCCGAGATACGTGCCCGACTGCACCTCGATGATGTGCAGCATGATCTTGCCCGGGTTCTCGATGCGGTGCTTCGTGCCGAGCGGAATGTAAGTCGACTGATTCTCCTCGAGCAGGAACGTCTCCTCGCCCCGCGTGATGCGCGCGGTGCCGGCGACTACGATCCAGTGCTCGGCGCGGTGGTGATGCAGCTGCAGCGACATCGAGGCACCGGGCTTGACCGTCAGGCGCTTCACCTGGAAGCGATCGCCGTGGTCGATGCTGTCGTAGCTGCCCCACGGCCGAAACACTTCGCGATGCAGGGAAGTTTCATAGCGCCCCTGCTTTTTCAGCAGCGTCACCAGTTCCTTGACGTCCTGCACGCGGCCCTTCGGCGCGACCAGCACGGCGTCCTTGGTTTCGACGACGACGTGATCCTCGAGCCCGACGGCCGCCACCAGCCGGCTGGTGGACTGCAGGTAGCAATCCTTGGAGCCGACCGTCAGCACGTCGCCGATCCGCACGTTGCCCGATTCGTCGCCCGCGATCGCTTCGTGCAGCGCGGACCACGAGCCGACGTCGCTCCAGCCGGCATCGAGCGGCACGACCACGCCGTGCTGCGTCTTTTCCATCACCGCGTAGTCGAAGGAATCGCTCGGGCACGCGCCGAATTCCTTGGCGGGCAGCCGCGTGAAGTCGAGATCGCGCTTGGCCGCGGTGTAAGCCTGTGCGCACGCGTCGTAGATCGCCGGCGCCAGCCGGCGCATCTCGTCGAGCACCGCGCTGGCGCGGAACATGAACATGCCGCTGTTCCAGAAGTACTCGCCCGATTCCACGTAGCGCTGCGCGGTGGCATGGTCGGGCTTCTCGACGAACTGTGCGATCGGAAACGCGACGGCGCCCGCGGCGCCCTCTTTGCGACGGATGTAGCCGTATCCCGTTTCGGGCTTGGTCGGAACGACGCCGAACGTGACGAGCTTGCCTTCCTGCGCCGCCTTGCGACCGATCGCGACTGCCGCCTGGAACGCCCGCACGTCGCGGATCACGTGATCCGCCGGCAGGATCAGCAGCACCGGATCGACATGCGTCTTGTCGCCGGGCGAGTTCGCGACTGCCGCCATGGCAGCGACCGCCACCGCCGGCGCGGTGTTGCGTCCAACAGGTTCGAGGAGAATACCCTGTGCCTGCGTACCGAGCTCGAGCAGCTGTTCGGCGACGAGGAAGCGATGACTCTCGTTGCACACCACCAGTGGGGCGCCGACATCCGGCACGTCGGTGAGGCGCGTGAGCGTCTCCTGCAACATCGTGCCTTTGCCGACGAGCGGCAGGAGCTGTTTGGGATAGAGCTCGCGTGACAGCGGCCACAGCCGCGTGCCCGAACCGCCCGAGAGAACAACCGGAATCAACATAGGCTATCGCCCCGCCCGATTGCGTAATATTTCAGCCCGAACCGCCTGACAAAGCCCGGATCATACAGGTTGCGGCCATCGAAAATGGCCGGCTGCTTCAGCTCGGCCTTGATGGTGTCGAAGTCGGGGCTGCGGAATTCCTGCCACTCGGTGACGATCGCCAGCGCGTCCGCGCCGCGCAGCGCCTCGGTCGAGCTGCCGACCAGCGTCAGGTCGGGACGCTGTCCGTAGATGCGCTGCGCTTCCTCGTTGGCAACCGGATCGTACGCGCGCACCTTGGCGCCCGCGGCCCACAGCCCTTCGATCAGCGTGCGGCTCGGCGCTTCGCGCATGTCGTCGGTGTTCGGCTTGAACGCGAGACCCCACAGCGCGATCGTCTTGCCGGCAAGCTTGCCGCCGAAATGGCGCTCGAGCTTGTCGAGCAGCACGGACTTCTGACGATTGTTGACGGCCTCGACCGCGTTCAGCAGCTTCGCCTCGAACGCATGCTCGCCGGCGCTGCGTGCCAGCGCCTGTACGTCCTTCGGAAAGCACGACCCGCCGTAGCCGCAGCCTGGATAAATGAAGTGATAGCCGATGCGCGGATCGGAGCCGATGCCGAGGCGCACTTTCTCGATGTCCGCGCCCATGCGCTCGGCGACGTTCGCCAGCTCGTTCATGAAGCTGATCTTGGTCGCAAGCATCGCGTTGGCCGCGTACTTCGTCAGCTCTGCGGAGCGCACGTCCATCACGATCATGCGCTCGCGGCTGCGCGTGAACGGATCGTAGAGCGCCTTGAGCAGCTCGGCGGTGCGCGGATTGTCGGTGCCGACGATGATGCGGTCCGGCTTCATGAAGTCGGCGATTGCCGCGCCCTCCTTCAGGAATTCCGGATTCGACACCACGTCGAACTCGATGTGCGCGCCCCGCTCCTTGAGCGTGCTGTCGATCTGCGCGCGGACCTTGTCGGCTGTGCCGACCGGCACGGTCGACTTGGTGACGATCGCGCGATACTCGCCGAGATTGCGGCCGATCGCTTCGGCAACGCTGAGCACGTACTTGAGATCGGCCGAGCCGTCGTCGTCGGGCGGCGTGCCGACCGCGATGAACTGGAACAGGCCGTGCCGCACGCCCTCGACCGCATCCGTCGTGAAGGTCAGCCTTCCGGCCGCCAGGTTCCGCTTCAGCAGGTCGTCGAGGCCGGGCTCGTAGATGGGCGACTCGCCCCTCTTCAGCATCTCGACCTTGCGCTCGTCGACGTCGACGCACAGGACGTTGTTGCCGACTTCGGCGAAACACGCGCCCGTCACCAGGCCCACGTAGCCGGAACCGAAGATCGTGAGGCGCATGGTCTAACTTGCTGGTCGGAAAGAAAAAAGGGCCCGGAGCTTAGCCGACGGCCAAGCCCGGAGTAAAGGAATGAAAGCCCGGGGGCCGTGACCCTAGTGCTGGGTCGACGACGGGGAGGACGGCGGCGCGTGGCGCGCACGCCGGGTCTGCAAAGCCGTTACGTTCTTGAGCTCCGCGTGGGCCAGGGCCGCCTTGCGGCTCCAAACCAGGTCCTGGATATCGCCCGTCGGGCGGTACTCCGCCACGGTCTGCATCAGCAGCTGGCGAGCGCGGACGCAATCGAACCGGGTCAGCGCCCCGGACAGCTCGTCGAGCACCTGTTGAACCTGCGTCCACGGCAGCGAGTGCTCCATGGCCCGCATGATCATCGAATGCTCGGTGCCGGTGACGTTGTTGCCGATCAGCAGCTCTTCGAACAGCTTCTCGGCCGGCCGCAAGCCGGTATACACGATCTCGATGTCGCCATCGGGACTGTCGTCGTCGCGCACCGTCAGACCCATCAGGCTGATCATGCGCTTGGCGAGGTCGGCGATGCGCACCGGCTTGCCCATGTCCAGCACGAACACGTCGCCGCCCTTGCCCATCGACGCCGCCTGCAGCACGAGCTGCGCGGCTTCCGGGATCGTCATGAAGTAGCGGATGACGTCCTTGTGCGTGACCGTAACCGGGCCGCCCTTGCGGATTTGCTCACGGAACAGCGGCACGACCGAGCCCGACGACTCGAGCACGTTGCCGAAGCGCACCATGCAGAAGCGCGTATGCGAGCCGCGCGCCTGCAGGCCCTGCAGCACGATCTCGGCAAAGCGCTTGGTCGCGCCCATGACGTTGGTCGGGTTGACGGCCTTGTCGGTGGAAATCAGCACGAACGTCTCGACGCGCGACTCGAGCGCCGCTTCCGCGGCATTCCAGGTGCTGAAGATGTTGTTGTAGATGCCCTCGACGACGTTCTGCTCGACGATCGGCACGTGCTTGTAGGCGGCCGCGTGATAGATCGTCTGCACGCCGTAGGTCTGCAGGATTTCGCGCACACGGTGCTTGTGATGCGCGTCGCCGAGCAGCGGCACGACATCGACGGCCAGTCCCTCGGACGCGATCAGGATCCGCAGCTCGCGATCGATGTTGTACAGCGCGAGCTCGGACATCTCGAACAGCAGCAGCTGGGCCGGCCGCAGGCGGATGATCTGGCGGCACAGCTCGGAACCGATCGAGCCGCCCGCGCCCGTCACCATGACGACTTTGCTGTGGATACAAGCGTCCAGCAGCCGCGCGTTCGGCGGCACCGGGTCGCGCCCCAGCAGGTCGCCGGCGTCGACGTCGCGCACGTCTTCGACCCGCGCGTGCCCGGCGAGAATGTCGGAGTAATCGGGAACCGTCTGGACCAGCAGGTTCAGCGGCTCGATCGCCTTGAGGATTTCCTGCCGGCGGCGGCGGGTCTGCGAAGGCAGCGCCAGGAACACGGCGGCGACGCCTTCGTCGCGCACCAGGTTCGACAACTCGTCCGCAGCAAACACCTCGAGGCCGTTGATGGTGCTGCCCTGGAGCGACTTGCTGTCGTCGATGAACGCGATCGGGTGAAAACGCCCGCTGCGCGCCAGCCCGGTGGCGAGTTGCACGCCGGCACCGCCGGCGCCGTAGATGACCACGCGCTGCGTGCCGTTCGACCAGCGGAAATTGAGCAGACCCCGGACTATGAAGCGGCTGCCGCCGACGAACAGCAGCGCGAACGCCCAGTAGATCGGAATCGTGGAAACCGGGACCGAGCGATGCGGCCACACCAGCAGGATCGCCGTCAGCAGCACCACCGAGCAGGTGACGCCGGACAGCACTGCGAAGATCGCCTTCGGGCCGAGAAAACGGATGACGGCACGATACAGGCCGAGACGCACGAACACCGGAACGCTGGTGAACACCGCGATCGCGTAGATCCATTCCGTGCCGGCGATGTAGTGATGGACCGTACCGAAGCGCAGCGTGAGGGCGGTCCACAAAACGAGAGGCAACCCGACCACGTCCGCTGCAAGCATCAGGAGGCGCTTCTGCGAGCGGGGAAGGTGGGCAAGTCTGTTTGCGAACCGTTCAATCCACTTGGGCATGGATTCCGTCACGCAACTGCTCCTTATACCTTTGTTCGGAGGGACAACTGCGCGGGCTCACACCACGTTCCCTTCGATCGTCCATCTTTAGGTGGCTTCTCGTCCATCTTTCTGTGGCTTCGTAACAGCCGGATCGAACCTGCTGAACGGGCGGGCATTCTCCCAGAACTCTGTCCCAAATGCACTGACTGCGTTTACAGACATGCAAGGGGTGTGAAGCCGTGCCGACCCGGCATTCTGCTGGCCCCAACTGAAGCGCAACTGAATTCGCTGTCAGTGCGCACTCACGATCCGGCGCTCACCTCCGGCTGCCCCGCGCCGGCCCACAGTGCAATGAGGATCAGGGGCAGGAATGCCGCGAGCACGATCCACACGGCCAGATGCGGATTCCGGCTCGCGAGCGCAGCCGCCGGCAGCAACCACGACACGTTCACGGCGAGCACGGCCAGCGTCACGCGGCGATGACTGTTCCAGCGGCGCGTCAGCCATTGATATGCGTGCGTGCGATGGGCCTGATCCAGCCGTTCGCGGCGAATGAGCCGGCGCAGCAGTGTCACGCTCGCGTCGACGAAAAACACTCCGCCCAATAGCAGCCATGCAGCCGATGCCGTCGCATTGTCGCGAGCGGCCGCCAGTGCGAGCACGGCCAGCACGAATCCCAGAAAGCCGCTGCCGACGTCGCCCATGAAGATCCGCGCCGGCGGCCAATTCCAGCAGAGAAATCCGCAGCACGCCGCACCCAGCACGAAGCTCGCCATGGCGACGTCGCTCGGGAGCAAACCGAGCACTGCCAGCGCCGCGGCTCCCCACGCAACGAACACGGCTTCGGAGGCTGCGATGCCGTCGATACCGTCCATGAAATTGAAGAGATTCAGCGTCCAGACGATCGCCAGCGCGCTGACGACGTAGCTCAGCACGCGCCAGGCCAGCGCGTGCTCGCCTGAGCCGAACACAGGCGGGCCGAGCCAGGCCAGTGCCCAGATGGCAGCGGCGAAGTGCACCGCGAGCCTCACGTACGAAGGGACGTGACGGCGATCGTCGATGGCGCCGACGAGCGCGACCGCGGCCCCTCCCCCGAGCAGCGCGATCAGCAGATCTGTGGACAGGGCGCCGACTGCATACACAGCGACGAAGCCGGCACTGCTGACCAACGCGATTGCCAGGCCACCGCCACGCGGAGTCGGAGTGGCATGCGAGCTGCGCGCATTCGGCACGTCGAGCACCTGCATGGACAAGGCGACGCGGCGCACCCACCCGGTCAGCAGCAGCGACAGGACCAGCGCGCCGATGCCGATGAAGAGGGCCTCAGTTGCCACGCCTGGACTCCTGCAAATACCAGCTCACTGTGCGTGCAAGCGACTCGTCGACGCTCACCGGCGGCGACCAGCCGAGCTCACGACGAGTCGCTTCGGTGTCGACCACGAGCGAGCCGCAGAGGCGCGCGACCTCGTCGCGTTTGCCGATCAAGCGACCGAGCAAGTGCAACGCACCGGCGGGAACAGGCACCAGCCGCGCACGGCGCTGCATCGCACGCGCCAGTCGCCGGATCAGCTCCGGAGTCGCGAGACTCTCGCCATCCGCGACCATCCACGTTTTGCCAGCGACCCCCGGCGCGCGCAGCAAGAGCCGGATCAGGTCGCACAGGTTCCAGATGCTCACGAGGCTGCGTCGATTGTTGATGCTCGCGAGCGGCAGCGGCCATTGCCGGTCGACCCATCGCATGAGACGCAGAAAGTTCGCCCGCACGCCCGGTCCGTAGACCAGCGGGGGCCGCACGATCGTTACCTCCAGCCGGTCCGCGAGCTGCTGCAGGCATTGCTCGGCTTTCCACTTCGAGACGCCGTAAGCATCCCCGGGGTGTGGCGTATCCGCCGCCGAGTAGCCCGGCGCTTCAGCCTGCTCACCGTTGACCTTGATGCTGCTCAGGTACACCAGACGCCGCACGCCCGCCTCGGCGGCCTGCGCAGCGAGCCGGGCCGTTCCACCTACATTCGCGCGCATGTACAGCTCCGCGTTGGCAACGGAGTCATGCATCACGTGCACTCTGGCCGCCAGGTGCACCACATGCTGCACGTCGCGCAATGCACCCTGCCAGTCAGTAGCGTCGTCGATCTCTCCGACGACGAACTTCTCCGCAATCGAATCGGGAATTGCACGGTCGGTGCGCAGCGCCGCGCGCACTCGATAGCCGGATTGGGAAAGCAGCGTGCAGAGCTCGCTGCCGACGAAGCCGGTCGCGCCTGTGACGAGGACGCGCTCAGTCATCGAGGCCGAGCCGGGTAGCAAGCAGGCCGACGTATTCGTGCAGAGCCAGCTCGGTCTTGCGCAGCCCGCGCGCGCCAGGCAGGAAGCCGCGCACAGAGCGCATCGGCCCTGCCCATACGCGCTGCGCAGTGGGCGCTGGAATCGGGTGGGCACCGGCGCGCTCCATGAGCAGGACCGCGCGCGGCATGTGGTAGGCGGAGGTGACGAGAACGAAAGGAGTCGCTCCGAGGAGTGCGTACACCTCGCGAGCTTCGTCGCCGGTATCGAGGGGACGGTCGAAAACGATCAGCGATTCGGGGTCGACGCCGAGCGAGCGCGCGAGCACGGCATAGCCCTTTGCCGATGCCCGCCACACGGGAATCGCGCCGCCCGACACGACGAGTCGACTGGCGTGCAATCTGCGGAACAGCGCGATGGCCTCGACGCCGCGCGCGAGAGCTTCGTCATCGAGCGCAGCCGTAACCGGCACGTTGCCGCGGGGTGTGTAGCTGCTGCCGAGCACGACGACGTGGGTCGCCGTGCCGCTCCAGCGTTCGACGTCGAGCGGTGCGTAGCGGCTTTCGAGCGGCAGAAGCAGCGCGTCGCCAGTGATCGGCAGCGCCGAGAGCCAGGCGATTGCCGCCGCGACGATCCACACCCATCGCGACGTTCGCGGCCAGCGCAGCGCCCGGAAAGCGATGCCGACGATCGCGAGCAGCATCGCGAACACCAACGGCATCGCGAGCGTTCCGAC